>JAEEGL010602527.1_pt1 | contig 21526 bp, 23 predicted proteins | sample 9134231 | NCBI WGS metagenome assembly JAEEGL01 (sample SAMN16246548, study PRJNA631951) | gut metagenome | biome: gut microbiome; feature: rumen; material: fiber-attached | host: Bos | place: Iran: Karaj | collected 2018-10
ATAAACAGGAATATGCTCGAGCATAGCAGTATGACCGGCTTCAGCGATACCAGTCAACAACTTCTTAGCAGAACCTTCTTTGACAAGGTTCTCTGACTTATAGCAAACCCTTGTACACATTTCACCGTGTAACAAGGGATTTGCTATATTGATTTCTTCAAATTTAGGATTTATTAACTTCATAATTAAATCAAATCAGCGTAATAAATTTCTTCAACATTGTCATATTTGACTGCAGCAAATCCAAAGCGCTCCTTAATAGTATTGACAATCTCATCAGTTGTGAGAACACTCTCAAAATCTCCAAAGTCAATATCTGGGATATTTGCAGCCAAATCATCTGCAGTGAATGAAATTGCTGTTACTGTTCCTTCTGTATTTTCAAGAGGAAGATACATTCCATAGTCAATGACTCTTTTTGCGGCAACTTCAACTTGTTCAATGTACTTCTTAACTTTTTCTTTACGATTGATATTGAGACGATTGTAAAGAGCTTCAGCAGTTGACTTCATTTCTTCTTTTGCAATATCTCGGCCTTCAAGTTCTTGTACAGTAATCTGTGCACCCTTAGGCTTCACTTCACAAACGGGAGCAACATAAGGTTTCTTATCTTCAACTTCATCACAACATCCTTCATCACAAAGGTCACCTTCAACATAGAAAGTTTTTGACAACTCATCATAGTAGAATACATCTTCCATATCTGGAGTAGAACCTTCAAATCGGTCCATATCCTTGTTCCAGAAGAATCTGAATACTCTGACTTTGTTCTTGTAATTGAAGACGAACTTGATATTATAGTCAACATCTGGACGTCTTGTTCTTATTCTGAAAATAAAGCTGTCAAGAATATCTTTCATTTTCTTATCTGCTTCAGAGTCATCATTCAACTCAGTCCAATCATCAGAACAATTGTCAGAATAATAGTAATTCACACCATTCTGAAGTTCTTCTTCTGTTTCTGCTGTCTCTTCTTTTGGATTTTCATCTTCCTCAGGAAGATTGACATCGTCTTTGTCATCTTTTACCTGCTCATAATATTTAAGAGCTTGGTTGTAAATAGAAGCTAACAACAATGGGAAAGCCAATGCGTAATCTTCTAATGTTGGTTTTTCTTTACTCATAATGCATTATGATTTATTTTGAGTTTCAAGCAATAAGCTGCTTGTATTGTCAGCAGTCTGAAGCAACGGAAGAAGAGGACATTCATTCATAGCAGATTGGTAAGAGTACTTGACATCATTGGTCAAGAGTGCTCCATCCCAAGAACCCATGTGGAATCTGATTGCAATCATTTCTTCTGGGGTAAGCTTCAAACCGATTGTAAGCAGCATAATAACAGATTTCTCACCGTGACCAATCGGAAAAGAATCAGATATTTCAAAAGAGTTATATGATACCCATTGGTCATTCTCATCTTTTCTCCATTTCTGCTTAGGCTTGTAAAATTCAGTCTTGCAGATATCATGGAGCAAAGCAGAGATGATGATTGAATTGTCATCCAACCTGCTTGCAAGTTCAGGCTTCAACTCAAGATAAACATTCTTAAGTTTACAAGCAGTTGCATAGACAAGCAAGCTGTGGTCAAGTAAACCACCCTCATAATTTGAATGGAAACTTGCAGAAGAAGGAGCAGAATAGAAATCTGTTCCTTTCAAAAAAGTAATAACCTCTTCAATCCCCTGTCTTCCAGTGGATCTAAGAAGAGATTCAAATGTATTAATCTTATCTGTCTTGAGCATTCCATTGATAATGCTCTCTGCAGTAAGTGTAGTTAATGAACTAATTGGCATATAATATTATATCTAAAAATTAAAACAAAGATAATGACTCAACTTCAGGTTCTTCTTCAACTTCTTCGTCTTCCTCTTCATCAGTGTTTGTATCAACAACACTGAAGTCTTCATCAGTGGAATCGAAGCTGACAAATGAATGCTCAGGAAGAACGACTTTGACAATCATATAATTGAAATCTCCAAGCTTAACGTGAACAAATCCTTTGCTCTCAAAATCATTGAGCTCTTCATCAGAAATTCTTCTTAATAGAACATCTGTTCCGTTATAACTGAATCTGTAATAATCAGATAGATTATTTTTCTTGCAATCTGAAGAATATACCCCACCGATATCCTTCTTCCACTCTTTCATGTACTCTTTACCAACATCATTTGAAACATACAAGTAAGAGTCCTTTCCTACATTTGATACTCTAACCTTTCCGATACCTACTGAAAATCCATTGTGAATATCTGCAGGAATGCAGAGAGCAGTTTTGTTGGATTTGGCAACAGCCTCACGGTACATATTCTGAACAAAGGCGATAGTTTCTTTAGAGATTATTTTTTTCATATGAATTAATTTGTTTTTTCAATTCTTCGTATTCTGTTATTTCGGCTAACAACTCTTCAGAAAAAAATCTTACAAGAGTCAATACATCTTTTTGTGAGATATTATGTTTGAGTGAATAATCCTTTATCATAGCAGAAGTTATCTTTGACTTCTCATTCTTCTTTGCTTGAGACTTTGCAGCTCCTGCTGTATAAATCCATCCCGGTGGTCTTCGTCCTGTGTACAAGAAATCAGACCAGAATTTCAGTACATCAATTGGATTGACTTTGCTGTTGTTAAAGACTTGTGCTTGAAGAGGATATTGTATCGCAAGTCTACGGTTAATCATAAAGATATTTTGCCTAATACTTTCATTAGTCAAATTTGCAATATACTCTTTGTTATTGAACAATGCACTAAGAGTATCAAATAATATGTTAGGTTTCTTCTCTGCCATATAAATTATATCATTAACGAAAATAATCGGTTGTGTAATAATCGTACACAAATGTTATGCTTTTGCTAGAATGACAAAGTGATGAGGGCATTACATTGTAAAAATGATCTACTCTTTCAATAAAATGGCTACCCCAATAATCTTCTATTATAACATCAATATCTCTTGCAACCCACTTTTTATTAAAATACATTTGCATTTTATTAATTGGGTTTTCATTTATTTCCCACAGCTTTATAATATTTGTAGGTTTACACAGCCATTGGTTTATGAGAAGCTGAACACCCATCATTTCTTCATCATAAAAATATAATGTAAATGAGTCATTAGATTCATTTTCAAACTTTCTGAAAAACATCAATGAACCATCATAACATGGGTCAAATGGAAAATTAATATGTACTCTTCTCCGAAAAGAATCTTTTCCTGTCATTAGAACAATGCTCCGTTAATAGGTTTAATATATTTGTCAAGGTCTTTGAGATTATCAAAAATCTTATTCTCCTTTGGTTTATTGTAATCTGCACTACAATACTTCGTATCCTTCAAGATTGTATCAAACTTAATAGAGTCAGTCTGAATATAACCAGAAGATTCTTCATCATCAGCATGATACTTGAATGTATCACAAATCTCTTGAGGGAACAAAGTCACATCAAGCTCGACAAGTTTTCTCTGTCTTAACAATCTCTCTTGAATATCAATATCATCAAGAGTTTTCTTCATAACAGATTCAATCTTAGGACCAAGCGCATTAGCTTCTTCAGCTTCACACAAATCCTTGACAGTGCTGATATTCAAATCTTCAAAAATCTTCTTAGCCTTAGTAGGAGTGATTCTGGTCTTTTTACCGTTTTTGTAGAATTGATAAAAAGATGGAACATTGTCACCATCATCACCACACATAATCTTTTCAAGGACAACCATATTAGAATCAACTATCTCGTAATTGATTTTCGGGTCCTTGTTCTTGATATTCTTAATTGTATCTTTAATTGGATTATAGTTGTTGAAGAAAATATCAGCTGGGCTTTGTTTGTTCAACCATTCTTCAATGGCAGAATTAATATAGAGTTTCTTCTGCCCTTTGTTATTTGCAATAGGATTGAAACAAACACAAAAACATTTTGAACGAAAGCCGTCAAAATCTACAAGTTGAACCCAGTCCTTATCAGAAGAGACAAGAACAATGTTTTCACAATCTTCTGTGTACAGCTTGTTTTTCCAAAGAGCAGCAACATCATCTGCTTCAGCATTAGGAAGTTCAGTAACAATGAATCCTCTCTTTTTCAAGATAGTTTTATAATCATTAAGAGCTTCCCAAATTTTGTCCCAATTCTTCGTATTGTCTTTTACACGTGTACCTTTATAAGTCTCTTCTTCTGTAGAGTCATACAACTCATTTCTCCAAGGATGTTTAGCATCACAAGCAACAATCACTCTGTTAGGCAAAAAAGTTCTAAGAACATAAGCCATATCAGTGGCAATCTTTCTGATAAGAAATCCACATTCTTCATCAGTGTCAAAAGTAGAAACAGAGCCCTCACCCACGTAATTGCAGGTAAAGAGAGCTCTCATAGCCATATTGTTAAAATCAAAAATTAAATTCAATTTATTGTTCATACAATTATACTCTAAATCTATATATTGTATTCAACTGTATTATGCAAGATTATCAAAAATGAACTTTTCAGAATTAGAGCCAGCAGCGTCCTTATGGCCGTTGAAAGATGCAACAATTATCATGTCCTTCCAAATATTCATTTTGTTACAATGAATCTCATTCTTGAAAGTATACATTGAATACAAGTATTTTTCACCGTTGAAATGATATGGAATGAAAACATCATAGTCATCTCTGTTCGGCATATCTTCAAAGAGCACAGAAGACCTGTTCTGAGTATTACAAATCCAAGCTTTGTATTTCTTTATGTCACCGGTTTCAATATCAACCGACTCAAAGACTCTTTCAAATCCGTGTTTTGCATCAGAGTTGAAGGACGCCTTGGTGCAGCTGTACATAATTTTGCCAATATTCAACTCTTGGTCAAGCATCTGATGATAATCTTCATCATCAGGTTGATCGTAAAATTGACCATTTTTTATTCTCTCATCGATATAATCAATTGCAGACTGAGGAGAAGTGACAATTGATTTCAAATATGAGAACATCGGCATAACTTTATTGTTCCAATATTCTTCATCTGTACGATTCCAACAATCAAAATCAGAAATATACTTCAACCAATCTGGAATTTGTATATGATGCTCGAAATAGTTGTAAACAAGAGCAGCTGCAGACCTATGATGTTCTACAGTTTCTCGTAGGCCACAAATCTCAGACCTAGTTAATTTGCTAAAGTGTTCAAGACACTCTTTATCTGGTTTGATATGATGGTCAATCCAGATAAAATTATCCTGGAAACTTTCCCAAAGAGGGTACATAAACTCGAAATCGGGGCACAAGTCAACAATAAAAACTGTGTCAAAATTCTTCTTGATATAATCAACACTCGGCAAGTCTCGGCCATAAGTCCAAGACTTGTGTTTGAATGTTACATCTTTATTCAGAAAAATTTTGTAAAAAAACTCAACAAGACCTGCAGAGAAATAACCGTCAAGGTCTGTATGTGATAAAACGTAAATTCTTTCTAACATAATAAAAAACTGTTCATAACAAATATATGAAAATTATATTTAATTATGAACAGTTTTGATTTTTTATTCTACTTTAGTTCCGCAGTAAGGGCAGAATTTATGCTTTGGTGAAAGCTTCCTGCCGCAGTTAGAACAATATCTTTTCTGCAAATCTTCTTGTGTGTAAGGTTTTCTTGAGAGAGGAAGAATTTTAATTGTCTCAATCTTCCAAGGATAATCTTCAAAATCATAATTCACATAAGAGAACTTTTGATTTGAATAGCCACCTTCTTCTACACGACCAGTTTCAATAGAATCAACAGAACAAGAACATGGCTCAATTGTACTAGCACACGATAATTCTATATTCAAAGGATTTACACGGCCAGTAGCAGCTGAAGTAAATGTAATACCAGAATCACCACAATCACCAGTAACGCCGCTGCAATATGCATTAACAGAAGATGCAGCTAAATCTGAAACATAACCGTTTACTGCACTAATGCTACTAATACCTCTATCAGAGTATATATAATCTTTAACATTGTTTACAAAAACAATTGGATTACTTCTCTTGGTCTTTACTCTGTAGAAATTGATTGTTACATCACCATTAAGACTTGCAGCTTCTTTAGATTCCGCAGAATCTTCAATCTCATAAGTAGAGAATTTGAACTTCCTGGCCTTGTCGAGATATCTTACAAGCCATACTCTTTCTCCTGGGCGAAGCACAAGCATATCATTGAGCTCTTCACCGTCAATGAAAATCTTAGCTGCAATAATAAACTTTTCAGGATTGAATAATTGAATTTGGAATTCGTCGCCGTTATTGAGATAAACGACTCTTGGGTACTCAGATGATACGTACTCTTTAAGCAAAGATTTGTTAACCGCGATCTTTGCCATCGCGTCTTGACTAATTACATTCATAGTTCTTTAATCTTTATTTTTAGTTTGAACTCTACTGTAATGCAATCGGTTCTGTGCAAACCTCAAAAGAACTTTCATTCTCTGCACTGCAATAGTAAAATGCTTTAATATGTATATTATATATGTAAAATCAATCTAGGATTTTTTCTGCAATCTTACCTATAACTTTATACCAAAATTGCAACCACTTACTTTGTGGATATTCCAATCCAAGGTCTTTTGTTCTATTTCTAAACAATCTAAGCTTATAAAAAAGATTGTGAGCAAGCCATTCCCATCTCAATGACTCATCTGTTCTATTATTAAGAACCTCATTGTTTGGATATTTTTCTCTAAGTTCTTTAATGATATCAAAAATATCATTTTTTAATGCTTTGAAAGAATCAGTTATGTGAATTTTTCCGTTGTTTCTTGTAGAAGCATAATATTCAAAATCTGAAAGTTTCATATTAAACTCCTTTAATTTTATAGTCACTCATGATATGTGTAGGATAAATGCTACCATCTTTTGAACGGATATTAATATCAAATGTGATATTTCTATAATCAATGATAACATCAATACGTTTAGCATCAAAGTTTTTAGGATATTTTACAACGACACTCACAGGATCTAAGTCTGCATCTGTAGGTCTGCTTCCACCTAACAAATTCTTAATCTTGTCTTTAGTTCTCAAATCATAGATATGTATATCATTCTTGACTTGATGAATCATTATATAACCATGACCAACTGCTGACATGATAAATTCTCTGAGCTTAGCCTTGTCTATCAAATTAGTAACATCAACAGAATCTTTCTCTGCAGGTCCTCTACTAATCTTATTAGATTCAGAGTAATTTGCAAATGTATTAATGAATTTCTCTGGATTGATTTTGAACAAATCTAATAATGGATAGGCAAGAGGACTTTTACTCAAATCGTTGACATTCTTAGAATTAAATATTTGTGCAGGAAATATCTTCTTAACACCAGCATTGATGAAAGTAACAGTAGTTCCGTATTTCAATGAAAGATACAAGTTCTCATTTGTTGTAGGTACAACAATATCTGCAACAATTTTTCCAACATTGTTGGGGTCATTTCCTTCAACGGTTGGACGACAAACAACATTTCCATTTTCAAGTCTAAGAGGTCTTGAATTATTAGCAGGACCCGTCCACTTCAAGTCACCAGTTACTTGAAAATATCCTATCTCTTCTTGAAGCTTTTCTTTATATTTCTCATTGAATGCATCAAGATATTCTTTCTCAAACAAATTTCCTTTGTTCTTTGATTGTTTTTCATTGTAACCAGAAAAATCTCCCTTGAAAATAGAAGTCCAAATAGCGTTCTTTCCTCTTGAAGATTGGTCAATCAAACAATCATCCAACTCTGTATATTTGCAAGTATACTCTTTATCTACTAATCTTCTTCTTAATTCTTGAAGTTTCTCTTTGTCAAATTTACTTGCATCAAGCTTAACTGGAATCTCACCATTCTTACCCAATCTTAAGTCTTCATCATTCAAGAGCTTATCAACTACTGCAATTGCATAGTCAAATTTTCCATTATGCTCCCAGTTGGCTCCTGAAAATGTGCTTTCATTTAATCTTTTGGGTTTTATATACTTTACACTATACATGTTACTAACTATCAATTTGTTTATTTATTTGTAAAAATCAAAGGAGGTCATCTTCGACCTCCTTCTTAAATTTTTGTTTCATAGTAGAACGAGACAAGAAATCAGTTATTCCTTCCCACCAGTTTTCAATTTTTCTTCCTTTACGGTGTATATGATAGTCTTTTTTCCAAAGACCTGCACCGCTGATTTTCTTTCCTCTTCCGTAAGGTTTCATTAGTCTCCAACTTTATCTAAGAATGCACAACAATCGGCTTCACAACTAAACTCCATTGAGTCCAAATTGTGTTCTTGTCTGTAAATTGACAGCTCTTCAAGAACAGTGTGTGCTAAATCAATAGCTTCATGAATTATATCTGCAGCATCAACCCCATTGTATGTAACTTTTGGAGCATGAGGATAATCTATTTTTATAGGGTAATAGCTCATGAATGAATGATTGTTTGAAGTTTGAAACAGCAAGCAAGCAATACGATAACTCTGTCAGGACTTGTTGAGAGTTGTGCAAGATACTCTGCAATTGTAATGATGATATATGGAATCTTTGCAGAATAATCAGGATAAGTCTTTCTTAAGAACTCAACGAATTCCTGAGAAATCGCCATCATAGCCTCATCAGGAGATGACGAATAGTTTTCCATGATAAACTTATAATTCTCAACCGGGTCTATGCAGGTCATGATTTTCTCAAACAAATCAGAGCAGTCAAAAGTCTTGATAAGAGACTCTCTGTCCAACTCATGTGCTCCTTGCAAATACAAAGACTGAATAGTATTGAGAATGCTTCTCATATCAGGGAAAGAAGTCTTAACGAATTCTTTCAACACATCCTCTTCATATTTGATTTGAAGCTTGTTGAAAATTGCACCTACATATTGGCAATACCCAGCCATAAGAGAATCAGACTCTTGATTGTTGATTGGATAAACAGGAATGCAATTGAAACGAGACTGAATGAATGACGGAATCTTATCAAACTTATTGCAAGTCATGATGAACCTGACAGAGTTTGCATAGTGTTCAATAGTCTCACGCATAGCAGACCAAGCTGCTTCTGAAAATCCATCACACTCATCAATGTAGACTACTTTCATTTTCTCAGCTCCATCTTCAAGAGAAATCTGAGAAGCAAAAGAAACAATCTGATTTCGGACTGTATCAATACCGTTCTCTGAAGAACCGTTCAGATAACAAGTATCATATCCGTTTGAAAGAATCTTTGCAATTGTTGTCTTACCACAACCAGGAGGACCATACATAAGTATATTAGTAGCAAGACCCTTGTCAAGTTCTGCTCTAATTCTTGGTAAAAGAATAACTCCGTCCAAAGTTTTAGCTCTGAACAATTCAGTAAAAAGTTTTTGTGTTACTGCCATATTTTAAGTATTAATTATCAGATATTGTATCTGAAAAAGGTGAGAAGAATTACTTCTCCTCACCATTTTTCTCCATTTCTTCTTTTTCGAGTTCTTGTCGGACTTGCTCTTCTAATTCCACTATATAAAGCAAAGTATACTCCAATGACTTGTCACTCTCATGTTCACTAAGTATTGAAAAGATTATCATAATTGATAAACCTAATCCAGCAAGACACAATCTTTCAAATGAAAATGTTCCACCGCTGCACATAGTGATTAAATAGTATAACATTCCTCCACCACCACAAAATACTGCAATGAAACTGTAGATGAATGAAAGTGCAGAATGCTTTGTACTCAGTTTCTTATTGTTTGACATAATTCAAAGATTAAGCAGCATCAAGATAAGTCATAGCAGTCTGGTACATGCTGTAGTTGACATTCAGGTCACGGACGAAGCTCTTGACCGGGCGCATCTTGCGGAGCTTGTTGTTCTTGCCAGACTCAACCATGCTACCACCCTTAATCATCTTCTCCTGCAGAACATTGAACACGTTCCAAACAGAGTCACCCTCATCAGCAGTGCGGACAGGAGTCAGGACATCCTGAAGAGTAGATTCAGAAACAGTGAGCTGAACATCCTCAGGAACATTCTTACGAAGCTTCAGCATCTTGAGAGCGAAGTCATACTTCTGCTCCTTGCTGAGCTGAGTAGCCTTCATCTTGTTCACAGTCTCGATGTACTGCGGAAGAGCTTCAACTGTCTTGGCAACAAGATGACGGAGGTCATTGAAGTTGTAATTGATGTGACGGATAGTCAGCTCCTCAAAAGTCTCGTCAGCGACAATCAGACCGTTGCTGCAGACCAGACGATACAAGCCAATCATGAACTTGAAGCTGTTCATACCGTCGTGAGAGTTAGTGAGGATAATCCGAGGAAAAGCCTCTACCTCATTGTTCTCCATAACCTTGATATCCGGGTTCTGGAAAGAGACCATGTGGAAACTCTGGATTCCAGAAGAGTTTTTACGTTTGCCCTTCTGCTTGGCATCAACCACATACCAGCCAAGCTTAGCCATATCATTGATGACAGTAGCAGTATTCGCCTGGACATACTTTTCAGAAACCTTGGGATTGGTAGGATTTTCACGGAAAGCAAGAGGGCAGCGCTCCTTGATTTCATCTTCAGTGAGGAACTTGGTAGAAAGATTGTGGGAGCCGTAGCTCATCATAACATCGTTTGGCATATTTTTATTGTTTTAATTACAATACAAATATATGAATTTTTTCTTAATTCATAAAATTAATATTATAATGACGGCAAGACAAAAGACTCGTGTCCTTCATAGAGTTTCTTCCATTCATCATTATACCACTTTACAGCATCTTTGATTTCTTGCAAGCATCCCTTGTAGTTATGCATATGATAGAGCCATTTGGCTCCATTGTAATGACGAATAGTTTCATTACTAATATGTGTTAATGCTTTGATATAACCAATACCATTTGGGTCATGATGAAATGGTTTTCCGTCTGAAACATGCATATCATATTTCAAGAAAAAATATGGACGTATGAAATATTCACAATAAATGTCATTGGAAACTCCTACAGCATAGGACAAACTTCCTATATCTTCAGCAATAGTTTGCAATTGTTCTATGATAGCATTGTGACTTGAAATCTCTTCATATAAGTATTTCAGATACTTTTTAGCTGCAATCTTATCTTTGTAGATTTCACGGTAGGTCTGCTTAAAAGCAATAATAAAATTCGTAAGCATAGTTATTATTTGTCAGTAGTATCAATATAAGTACATTTTCCGAATTTGGCGAATCCTTCATTATCTTTGAAATGCTTCCAAGTAGTTTCAGAATTGAGCACCCAAAGATATCTTGTATGACCAAAGTTGTTGCTAAGATATTTTCTGTCAGGAACAGAAGCATATCCATCAGTGAGAATCATGACTCCGTCATAATGTTTCTTTGCCTTGTTCTGAACATAGTCAAAGACTCCATCAAAATCAGTACCTCCACGACCTTTAACATTGAATTTCTTAGGACGCTTTGCCAAGCTAACAAGAGAATCAGGATAAAGTGTGCAGTCGAACTGAACAACATCAAGAGATTCTACAGAGTAACTGAAGAAGCCCTGAATCCATCCAAGAGCATATTGCAAATCCTTGTCAGAGATAGAGCCAGAAGTATCTACAGCGACAAGCATACTGGTCGTATTCTCTCTTTTAGTTCCCATAGCGTCATAACCCCAACGACGGTTAGGACGCATTCTGGTCTTAGAATATTTAGAGCTGACGATAGTGCTTCTGAACTGCTGGAACAAAGCCTTGTAATTGAACTTTGCCTTAAGAGAATCTTTGATTGTATCAACAACATTTCCAGGAATAGTTCCCCAAGAATTAGAGCCGTCAATCTTACCGATAAGGTTGTTGATTTCTACTGTACGGTAGTCATCTTCCTTCCAGAACTGAGTACGCTCATAAGCATCATCAGCACTTTTGCAACCGTCATCAAAATCTTTCAACGGGTCATTATCACCCTCTCCTTCACCGTTTTGATTGTCATTTCCCTGTCCGTTTCCAGAATTACCATTGTTAGATTTTCCAGAACCAGACTTTCTTCCATTAGCAGAACTTCCACCTTGTCCAGAAGATGAATTACCATCTCCTTCACCTTCTCCCTTCTGTGCTATTTCCGGAATCTTGATAGCATCATAGATAGCTTCAAGAGACTCTCTGTCATAAGCATAAGAATTGAAGAATTCTCGAGTAGTCTTCAGTTTAAGTTCAGTAAGCTTCATATTGTTCGCAAGAACAAAATTAGAAGCAAGATACATCTTAATCCTATTAGGAAGCTGACGCTGATAAGGGTGTTTCAACAGAATGCGGATAAGCTCTGCTTTGAGTGACTCTTCAAGAAACTTGTCAGTCTTGTCCTCATATGCCTTTTCATTGATATAGATAACTCCACCACCGACAGCAATCGGGCACTTCATACCAGTCGTAATCACCATATCATGTGTACAAAGTACCATGAAATAGGCAGGCTCAGTGAGGAACCACTTGTCTTTAAGGTCTTGTAATCTATCTTTGAACATATCAATTACTTGGTTTTGGTAGAGATGATGAACTCATTGATGACATCCTCAAGAGTATCAGGGTTAGAAGCTACCAGCATATTGAGGTTAGGGAATGCCATAGTCTCATAGTTGTTGATGAAGTGGGCAAAGGCTTCGCGGTTGCCAATCTTCTTGTCAGCAAGGAACGTGAAGTACTGATTGAGGTTCTCAGCATACTTGTTCTGCTTGACAGGGTCATCGAAGTCTCCAAGGCTGGAGTCAATATAAGAGCAGACGTTGTCATTGAGGTAAGACAGCTGCTGGAGAGAGTACTCCTTGAGACGGTCAAGGCAAGTACCGAAGGAAGTAAGAAGCTCCTTAGGAGTGACAAGAGAATTCTTCTGAAGAGAATCATAGAAGGAAACAGCGGCAGCAGCACCGACAATACCAGAAATCATCTTCTTGAAAGAGAGGTCAAAGGTCGGATTGAGCTTCATGATGTCAGAGACACGCTCCCAAGCACGGCGATCTGGAGTCTTGTCAAGAGTGCTGTTGTCCTCTTTGAAATTAGAATCCAGATACTTGACATTCGTAGTGATGAAAGAAATCACACGGCTGTCAATACCATTTCTGGTAGCCCAGCGAATCCAATCCTGAGGAGTCGGAACGAAGTTATACAGATTGAAACGAGAAACCAGAGCGGGGTCAAGGTCAGTAAGCTGATACTCATCACCCTCATTGATAGCAGAAATGACCTGACTGCCAGCAGGAAGCTCCTTACCCGCAAGCTTGCGGTTAAGAGTAAGGTCCATGACGACCTGAAGAATCTCAGGACGTGCACGGTTAAGCTCATCAAGGAAGAGCACGACAGGAGTGTTGTCAGTCGGGAACCACCAAGGAAGAGCGAATTCAGTCTTTCCAGAATCTTCATTGTATCTAGGAAGACCGATGATATCGCCAGGGTCAGCAGCCTGGGAACAGAACATCGTCACAACTTTCTTTCCCTTTGCTTCAAAAAATTTCTTGATGATGACAGATTTACCGATACCGTGCTTACCAGCAATCATAATATTCTGGTCAGCCGGAGTAGTTTCGAGAATAGTTCTAAGCTCTGTTTCGTTTACCGTAGTGAACATATTAAAAAATATTTGATTTGTTTATTGTCTTAATCTACAATTTGCAAATCAAATATATGAAAAAATATTTAAACCAAAAAATTAAATTTGTGGAATTCCTACACAGTAATACTTGAATGAATTTCCAACAATCTGTTCTTCAGCAAACATATTTCTGCCGTCAATGAAGATGTTTCCTCTCATAAAGTACTTAACTTGCTGACGGAAGAAGAAATTCTGAAACTTCTTGAACTCATCCCACTCAGTACACAATATAATAATATCTGCACCTGTGACAGCATCCATGATATTGTCTACTACAGTTATATTAGGATTGTTTCCGAAAGCTTTCTTAGCATTTTCATTTGCAATAGGGTCATATCCTCTGATAGTATAGAACTCTGACAGACCTTTAGCAAGCTTAATTCCTGGTGAGAATCTAATATCGTCTGTATTTGGCTTGAAAGAAAGACCAAGGATTGCAATTTCAAGTGAGTGGTCATTAGAGAATTCATAGAAATTGTCAGTACCAGGATTCTTTGAATGTTCAAAAATCTTTCTCAACCTCTTGACAGGCCAATCATTAGCCTTATTATTCTCTTCAATAACTGCCTTAATCAAAGAGTTGTTTCCACCCATCTCATAATTAAGTGATGCTGTATCTTTAGGGAAGCAAGAACCACCCCAGCCAATACCAGCATTCAAGAATGCACGTCCGATTCTAGTGTCAGTTCCAAGACCATCTGCTACGTCAGTGATATCACCTCCAACTTCTTCGCAGTAGTCTGCAATTGAATTGATGAATGAAATCTTGCAAGCATTGAATGCATTAGCAGCATATTTAGTAAGCTGTGCAGAAGCGACATTCATATAAAGAATCTTGGTCTTGTTCTTGAATGGAGCATACAACTTAGCAAGTCTCTTCTTTGACTCAAGGTCATTTGTTCCAATTACAATTCTGTCAGGCTCTAAGAAATCTTTAAGTGCTGTTCCTTCTTTAAGGAACTCCGGATTTGAAGATATAAAGATATTAACAAGAGGCAAGCTTTCCGCCCTACGGACCTCTTTGAAGTAGTCCTCTGTCTCCTTTGCTGTACCTACAGGAACAGTTGACTTGATTACAAGATACAAGTCATGTTCCATCTCTCTTGCAAGTGTATCAACTACTGCGAACATGTGCTGCATATTAGTAGAGCCATTGTTGGTAGGTGGAGTTCCGACTGCAACAAATACAAGGTCTGCTGAATTGACAGCTTCCTTGAACTCTGTAGTGAAGAACAACCTGTTCTCCTTCACACAAATCTTCATCTGCTCTTCAATTCCTGGCTCATAGATAGGAGACTTGCAATTCTTAAGTTTCTTAATTTTTTCTATATCATTGTCAATGCATGTTACGACATTGGTCTTGTCAAGGGCGAAACAAACACCCGTGACAAGACCAACATATCCTGTTCCAATAACGGTTATCTTCATGGTGAATAAGAATAGTTTGTTTTAATATCTATTCTTATTTTTCTTGCTCGGCTTTTTCTTTTGCGTCGTTTTCAATTTTGTACTTGTCGCCGTACTTCTCCTTGATAGCTTCGGCATATTTCTTGACAGAATTCAAGTAATTGTCATATGTGAAAAACTCTTTGTTGATTTCCTCACCGCAGACAGTGCCGATAGAGAATTCATTGGCAGAGAAAAGGATAGCCATATCCTGGACCCAAGGACGGATCATCTTGTTCGCGAACATATCAATGTTCTTGACAGTGAGAGTCTTTGTCTTGAAATGCTTCAAGAACTCAGTGAAATTGCAAAGAGCATACAAGTGAGCAAGAAGCATATCAATCGTATTGGTATCAGAACCTGAACGAGTGAAATCAAAGACATTGAACTCACGGTTGATATTCAAGAAATCAAGCTCGGAGCTGTCAGTGAAATCAATTTCAGCTGCAGTATACTCTTTGTCATCGCGCTCCTTGGTTCCGTCAGTGTAATACAAGTGAGTATAGAACTTCACATTGCAAACCTTGCTGCCCTTGGCAAAAACATCAATCTCCATGAAGATTCTCGGATGAGAAGTCTTTTCAAGATTATTGACAGTGATATCTGGATATTTCTCCGTGAATTTGGAGAAAATATTGACTCGCTCTTCAGGAGTCAGGTCTTTGAAAGAGTCGAGAGACTGCTTAGTCATATCCTCAAACTGAGGATAGACATGCTTAAGGCAGAAATACACAAACTCCCGATAAGGATTGAGTGGGAATTTTGCAACATTGACAACCGTGTAAATCGGAATAGCTTTGCTTAAATCTTTTTCCATATTCATTTAATAAATCTTTATATGCAAATATATGAAAATTTCTATAATCTAAAAAATAAATTTATCGTATCATAGAAGGATAATCTACAATTGGAAGTATATTAGGATATAAACTTTGAAAATCATGATTAACACTAATCCCCGCTTTAGCTGCAAGTGAACTTATCCTAGAAAACGCAGGTTCAGAAGTAGAGAAATTGTGAGTCGGATGTTTAGACTTTACATAATCTCTTATTGTTGGATATTCATTTACATATGTATAAGATTCTTCCAAAAGAGCTTTATTGCCAATATAAAGTTTTTTCAACAACATATTGATAGAAAGCATAACTTCATCATTGTCAATTCTTTCTTCAATCAAAGCTCTTAATGCAAGATTGAGATTGCCAATCCTAGTCGTATTCTTTTCTATCTGTGTCAATATCTTAAAATATTCTACAGTTTTGGCATACGGAATTTTTTCATTAGACTGATTATCAAAAATGTATGAATTTTCTATATCAGACTCCATAACAACAGTAAAGCGTTCGTTGTTATAATATATTTTTCCCAAATCTAGATAGCTACGTACCATTTCAGAAGATACGCTGTTGTGTGAAATTGAAGCAACATCGTCCTTGCAAGTTATGCAAGATACTTCATCAAACAGATTTTCTTCTTCCTGGAAGTTTGGCATCATCTCGTCTTCTTTGTTCTCTATCATTTCTTATCTTCTTTAATATTCTTGTATCTTGTAGCCAATTTCTCTTCAACAACAGAAGAAGTGATTTCAATACTTGTCTGATTAGAACCGGGAACTTCGTACATGAAATCTTCCATTACACATTCAAACAAGCTGCGAAGAGCGCGAGCACCAGTCTTAAGCTTGATAGCAGTCTCTGCAATCTTTTCAATAGCTTCTTCACTGATAGACAATTCAATATCATCAAGACTAAGAAGAGTAGCGTATTGATTAAGAATATTGTTCTCGGGTTCTTTAATAATCCTGCAAAGCTCTTCTTTGGTTAGAGGCTTAACATTGGCAATGATAGGAAAACGGCCAATAAATTCAGGAATAAACCCGAATTTCTTCATATCTTCTTGACAGACAAAATCATAGAGAGTGTCATCATCAAATTCAGAATTCTCTTCTTTATCTGCAGTGAAACCAATCTTAGCATCAGGCTTGATTCTTTCGCGGACAATATCTTCAATACCTGCAAAGGAACCAGACCCAACAAACAGAATGTTTGTCGTATCAATATAGAGAAGAGGCTGCTCTGGATGCTTCCTGCCTCCCTGAGGGGGAACACCAACGTTGTTACCTTCAACAATTTTCAGAAGAGCTTGCTGAACACCTTCACCAACTGGGTCCTTGCCAGAAAGATTTGGACCAGAATTTCTTTTAGCAAGTTTGTCTACTTCATCAATGAAGACAATACCACATTGTGCAAGTTCAATATCATAGTCACAAGCACGAAGAAGACCAACAAGAAGAGTCTCAACATCATCACCAACATAACCGGCCTGGGTGATAGAGGTAGCGTCACCGATATAATAAGGAACTCCGATATATTCGGCAAGAAGCTTAATCATATAAGTCTTACCAGAACCAGAAGGACCAAGAAGAGTGACATTAGATTTGTCAATTGTATCTTTGAGATTAGACTGAGTATTAAGGTACAGCCGCTTATAATGATTATAGACGGCTGTACACAACGTTCTCTTTGCTTTTTCCTGGCCAATTACATACTTGTCAAGATGCTCCTTCAACTCTTTAGGGGTCTTGAGTGTAAGTACTTTGCCAGAAGGAAGAGTTATGTTATTCATATTAAGTACACTTTAAATTATGTATACAAATATATGAAAAGATTTTTGAAAGTAAAAATTAATTATGATGATGCAGTTTGTACTGTCCAACCTGTTGGAATAGCTGATGTGCTAAAGGTGTTTGTCCATGTAGCAGCAGAGTTCTTAACAAATGTTCCACTTGATGCAACTCCTGAAACCCAGTTGTTTGAGAAAGAAGTACCAAATGCTGTTTTAGTCATACATTTTATATAATTCAATCTAGTGCATCCATAAAACATTTCATTAAAACAGTTACCAGTTAATGATAATGTATAAATTATTGGTGCTGTAACTAATGAAGTGCATCCATAAAACATTCTGTTATAACAATAACTGGTAGCAGCAGTAGCAGGAAGATTTGGTACATTAACTAATGAAGTGCATCCTTCATACATACCTTGATAACAATATCCTCCAGTTAAAGTAGTAGCGGGAAGATTTGGTGCATTAACTAATGAAGTACAATTTTTAAACATTTCTCTATAACAATACTGGGCAAGAGTAGTAGCGGGAAGAACAGGAGGAGTAACTAAAGCAGTGCATCCTTTAAACATTTGTTCATAACATTGTTTACTACATGTAGTAGCAGGAAGAGCGGGTGCTTTAGTTAGAGATGTACAATTTTCAAACATATGTGCCATTCCTGCATTTGTAGCAAATGTGGTTACATGCAAATCTGGCATATTGCTTAATGATGTACAATTTAAAAACATATAATCGAATGCTCTTCCGGTATTAACAAAAGTCGTTACTCCAATTTCTGGACCATTAACCATTCCTGTACAGTTTTCAAACATTCCATCCATAGAATTTGTTCCAGCTTGTACAGATCCTGACAAATCCGGAGCAGTTACTATCGCAGTACAACCTTTAAACATATCCATACATGCATTCCAACCATCTGGATATACCATTAAAAAATCTGCAGGAAAAATTGATAATGATGTACAATTCATAAACATTTCTCTGCACGTATCTTGCGGCATAGAACCTGTTATTTTTAATTTTCTAATTTTTCTTAAATTTGTACATCCTTTAAAGGCATATTGAAATGCGGCCTGTGATGCATTTCTAAAAACTATTTTTGGAGTAGATAATAATCTAGTTTGGCTTTGGAATAAACCTTGAAAACAATAATTATTAGGAATATCAATATCATCTGATGGAAGAACTGTATAATCTAATAAAGCTGCGAGATTTCCTTTACATTCTACTTGGGCTCCGTTCAGTATAAAATGACAAACATATGTTGCATAATTTAAATTATCTGCATTTAATCCACGAAAATATACAGTATCTGAAGTATGTGATGAACCAAAAGTGATAGTATTGGTTTGTGTAGCAGTTTTCCATGGCAAATCAGTCCAAGTAATTCTATCATAAGAATATTGAAATGCTCTTGTAACACTACTAGTCTTTGTCAAATATACACTAGAATCTCCAACACTTGTAAATGCTAAACATCCATCAAGATCTTCTTCTCCCATTAATCTTCTTCTTAATAATGACATACAACAATTATCTTATTTTTATACAGTTGCTCTTATATAGAATTTAGAATTAATATACAAAATATTAACTTCTCCAAATCCACCTGCAGGAATTGATATAGATGTAACATTTTTAAGTGTATTAGTTGTACTTGAATTTACTGTTCCTATATTCAAAGTTTTTGCAGCAGAAGAATAGATTACTAAATGACGTTCTTCTCCTTCAGTCAAATTTGCAGCACCAGTAGTCCATGTAAAGTTGACTGTAACTGCAGTAGTACCAGAAGCTGCAACATAATATAATGTTCCTTCAGTAATATTTAATGTAGCAGCAGAATTGGCAATAGTCAATGTAGTTGAATATACTCTAGGAACAAATGAATTTGCAAGTGATTTTCCATTTACTATAAATTTGCTATCTCCTGCTTCTACTAGGTTATGTCTGTCAGATGTACTTGTTCCATCACCAATTACAAATATTGCATTACTAAAACTTGATGCCGGAGCTTGATTATATCTACCTAATGCAATTGCTCCATATGTCCAGTTTCCAAGTACACTTTGTTTTATTGTTAAACCATAACCTATTGCATATGAACCCCAAACATCATAAATAGAACAATTTGATCCTATTGCAGCACACCAGTCAGACTGAATTAAATTAGTACTTCCTGCAGCAAAACAGTCATCGCCAGAAATATTATGGCTTCTTCCTCCAATTAATGCATAATCACCTGATATCGTATGCATTTGACCGAATATTCCGCAAGATCCTCCTGTTATATTTTCCAATCCTGAATTCCATGCACCACAAACCAAAGTATTATTTACAGCATTATATTGCATTCCGCCTACGTCGTAATACAGCTTTTTGTAACTTGATCCTCCATCACAATACAATATATCATACCATGCATTGTCATTCTTAAATTCTAGACTAATATAATCTGCATTTTTAGCAAGATAAAATCCTGCAGAAGCATCTCTATTAGCAGTACCATCATAAGTATATACTGAACCAGCATAATCTTTATACTTAAACCATCCAGCAGCTGCAACACCTTGAGTTCCTTGTGCACCTTGTGTACCCTTGTCACCTTGTGTACCCTTTGTACCTATTGCACCCTGAGTACCCTTAGCTCCTTGTGCACCAGTAGTACCCTTGTTACCTTGTGTACCCTTAGCTCCTTGTGCTCCAGGAGTACCTGCACCTCCTTGTGCTCCAGTAGTACCCTTGTTTCCTTGAGTACCTTGAACACCTTGTGTACCTTGTAATCCTTGAGTACCTTGGACACCCTGTGTACCTCTATTACCTTGAGTTCCTTGAGCACCTTTGTTACCAGTAGTACCCTTGTTACCCTGAGCTCCTTTTGCACCAGTAGTACCCTTGGCTCCTTGTGTACCCTTGGCTCCTTGTGCACCAGTAGTACCCTTGACGCCTTGTGTACCCTGTAATCCTTGAGTTCCTTGAACACCTTGTGTACCTCTCAAACCTTGTGTACCTTGAGCACCTTGACCACCAGCACCACCAGTAGTACCCTTATCACCTTGTGTACCCTTGTTACCTTGTGTACCCAAGAATCCCTGTGTACCTCTATTACCTTGAGTTCCTTGACCACCTTGTGCACCTGTTGTACCCTTGTTACCTTGTGCACCTTGATAACCTTGAGTTCCTCTAAGACCCTGAGTACCTCTAACACCTTGTGTACCTTGGTTACCTTGTTGTCCTTGATAACCTTGTGTACCTCTTAATCCTTGAGTTCCTCTAACACCCTGTGTACCTTGGAATCCCTGAGTACCTCTTACTCCTTGAGTACCCAAATTACCAGTTGTACCCTTGTTGCCTTGTGCACCTTGATAACCTTGAGTTCCTCTCAATCCTTGGGTACCTCTAACACCTTGTGTACCTTGGTTACCTTGTTGTCCCTGATAACCTTGTGTACCTCTTAATCCTTGAGTACCTCTTACTCCTTGAGTTCCTTGATAGCCTTGAGTTCCAAGTACTCCTTGGGTTCCCTTGTCACCTTGGGTACCCTTGTTACCTTGTTGTCCCTGATAACCTTGTGTACCTCTTAATCCTTGAGTTCCTCTAACACCTTGTGTACCTTGGTTACCTTGTTTTCCTTGATAACCTTGAGTTCCTCTAAGACCTTGTGTACCTCTTACTCCTTGAGTTCCTTGATTTCCTTGAGTGCCTTGGAAACCTTGAGTTCCCTTATCTCCTTGTGTACCCTTGTTTCCCTGAGTTCCTTGGAAACCTTGAGTTCCTTGAACACCCTGGGTTCCCTTATCTCCTTGTGTACCCTTATCACCCTGTGTTCCTTGGAATCCTTGGGTTCCTTGTTCACCTTGGGTACCTTGATTTCCTTGGGTTCC
>JAEEGL011099228.1_pt1 | contig 21526 bp, 19 predicted proteins | sample 9134231 | NCBI WGS metagenome assembly JAEEGL01 (sample SAMN16246548, study PRJNA631951) | gut metagenome | biome: gut microbiome; feature: rumen; material: fiber-attached | host: Bos | place: Iran: Karaj | collected 2018-10
CACCAGCGCTGAATCTGCTATCCGTGATACAGATATGGCAACTGAAATGGTTAAGTACTCTAACAACAATATCCTTACTCAGGCAGGTCAGGCAATGCTTGCACAGGCTAACCAGTCTAACCAGGGCGTACTTAGCTTACTTGGCTAATTAAACGCTGTGTAGCTTATAAGTCAGTTTGATACTTGGGCCGAAATAAAGTATTAAAACGATGCTTATATAGCAGTTCATACCAAAAAAGGCGGAGGCTCATTTGAGCCTCTGCTTTTTTTGGAAAGTGTGGTATAATTTAGCCAGAGGGGATTATAACAATGACTAAAAAACCGGTACTTGTGGTTGTATGGAATTCATTTAACAATGAAGATGTGGTTAAAGCCTTTCAATCCTTGGGCTTTGAGGTTCACTGTCTTGATATGCGCGGCAAAATGCGCAACGATAAAACTACTGCCGATGAAATGACACGCTTCCTGAGAGAGCACAGGGGCAAGTTCTGCTTTGTTTATTCTACAAATTTCTATTCTTTTATTTCCATAGCTTGTCACGAAAATAATATAGATTATGTTGCTTGGACCTACGATTCTCCATGGGGAATGGGTGAGCCAAAGCATTACAGATATGAGACGTCACATATATTTGTCTTCGACCATGATGAAGCCAATCGATATATAAGTAGTGGAGAAAAAAACTTCTTCTATCTCCCTCTTGCAGTGGACACAGAGAAATATGACGCGTTCACTCTTTCAAAAAAAGATATAGAACGATTTGGCGCACAGGGCTCTTTTGTGGGTCAGTTATACAGTGATCGACTTCACGATTATCTGCTGACGCTTGATGATTATAAAAGAGGTTTCTTTAACGGTATTATAGATTACAATACCGGCACATATGATTCATACGGTGTCGAGGATATTTTTGCCAGAGATTTATCCGAATGGCTTAACATCCCGGAATTTGTTTGCGCAGTATATGAGGGAGAGAAGGCTTCTGATGACCCTCTCGAACGCGAAGCAATCGACACGGTAATGAATAGGGTCAATTATTTAACCAGTCTTGCCGTAAGTAACAAAGAAAGACTGATTCTTATTTCTATTCTTTCCAAACATTGGGACTTTAAATTATTTTCCTACCAAACGCACAGTGTATTAAATTCGGCTAAGGAATGTGGCACAGTTTATTATGAAACTGAAATGCCGAAGGTATTTAAGGCCAGCAAAATAAATCTTAACGTAACCGTTAAGTGCATTAAAGCCGGCGTGCCGCTAAGATGCCTTGATATTATGGGATGCGGCGGATTTTTACTTAGCAATTACCAAAGAGACTTTGACGACCACTTTAAAGATGGTGAGAATATTGCTTTATTCAGTTCCTTTGAAGAGGCATACGATAAATTTAAGTACTACACCGAGCACGAAAGCGAACGTGCTAAAGTTGCATTGAACGGCTACGAAACGGTCAAAAAATATTATAATTTCAAGACACAGCTTACTAAGGCCCTTGAACTTTCCAACCTTGGGCACTTGCTTAAATAAATCGGGGGAAGCATGAACGTTCTGGTAATTGATGATAATAGGGATAAATATAGTTCTATTTTTGAAGCCTTCGAGAACGACCCGGAAAATGCGTATTATTTCTTTGAGGCTCCGAACAATCCGGGCGAAGAATACCTGGCGGCTTTGCTGGAAGCGGTAAAGTCTTTTGAGATTTCCACTGTTTTTTCACTGTCTTTCTATCAGTTTATTTCCCTTGCCTGCGTAGTCATGCAGATTCCGTACGTTTGTTGGATGGTAAAAGGCTACGAAGAAAGTTCTTTTGACAAAACTGTTAAAAATCCATGGAATCATATCTTTTGCGCCGATTACGACACTTATAGAATTCTTTCGGGTTCGGGTATAAATCATCTCCATTATTTGCCGATATCCTATAAAAGGACGGTTGATATTAAGACAAAACCGACCAAGGACATTTTGTTTGTGACGGAAGATATAGAGGACTTAGATACCATAAGTTTGCAGTTTGATATCCTTAAAGATTCATCCAAAGGATACCTCGATGGAGTTCTTCTTTCAAAAAAAGTCGATTTAAGAGAAAAGCCGTTTTTTGAGAGTGCCGCAGTGTATTTGCGCGAAGATGTAGAGAATTGCTATCCGATGCCTTCAGATGATTTGGAGCCTGTTGGGCACAAATATGATAACAGGTTATTCTTTCCTATTTTGGACAATAAATCTCAGCATATTATTCTTTTTCATATTACCGCAGAGTGGAACAAAGAAGACTATAAAGTAGATGTGCTTTCAAATAAGGCACCAACTTTGGAAATCAACCATAAACGTATTACTTATTATACGAGAGATTCCTTGAAAAACGGCGGCAATTTTGATTTCAGTGATTATAAGATGGTCATTTACTTTCCGAACTACAGGGAGAGAAATATGATTTCGGAAGAAATGTTGGAAATCCTGGCGTCGGGTACCGTGCTGACACTTCCGGGATATGTTTGTAGCGACATGCTGAAAGAAAGCGGTGCAATATTCTTTCATAACAGGCAGGAACTCAGCAGACTGATTACAAAATATATATACGATAGAGATGCTAGTAACGAGGTAATACAAAAGGAAATGGAATTTGTTAAAAACGTTCCTACGTATGATGAGATTTTGAGCGTAATAGCGAATTCGTTAAAGGAGTAAGGGGAACGAAAAATGAGCTACAGTTTATCAAAAATCAGCAGTGACAGCAAGCTCGTCAAAATGTTGATAGAAATGGATGGTTATATATGTGATGGCAAACTGGAACCGAATCAGTTGCCCATTGAGGATTTGTCTGCGCTTGTCGTTGAAGAGATATTTAACAAAGAATGTCCGGAACGAAAAAAATATATCGTGCTTGGGGCGCTTGAGAGTGTCATTGAAGAGTTAAAGAACGAATCTATGGATGCCGTTTCTTTTGACAAACATATTAGACAGATTATTGCATATTTGCTTTAGTGAATTTAAACATTGGCGTGAGAAGAACAAAAAGGGAATACTGTTGGCTTTGAATGATATAGGTGACGAAATGTCAAAAGAAAGAGAACAAGCAAAAAACGTGGGCGATTCAGGATTGCTTGCGGTGGTAATGGGTACACACAATCATCCTTCAATAGTTGAGGAAATTCTAGAGTTATCAGCACAGGACTATTATGACTTGGGTATAGATGTTTATTATTTTGATTCGAGTAGTAATGATGAGACTCAGAAAATAATAGAGAAGTACAATGAAAAGGGCTATGAGAATATTGTTTATGTACCGGTTCCGGGTATGAATTTGCATGAGAAACTGGACCTGATGTTTCAGGGAAAAGGCTTGAAAAAGCACTATAAGTATATTTGGCCATCTAAGGATCGATGTAGTTTTAAAAGATCTGCGTTAGAAAGAATAGTCGGAAAACTTGAAGATGATTATGATGCCGTTTTTGTCCTCACAAGTAAAGAAGGAGAAACGGAGTACCATTCAGCCGCTGAATTCTACCATGATTGGGGCACGTGGGTAACATCCGTAAATACTACTATATATAATACGGAAAAATTGATGAAGAATTTGCCGTTTTCGGACCTCGTGCTGGGAGAAGATGACTATCTGTTTCATTTTAAGCATTATTATTATTTCTTCTATAAATTGGCGCAAAAGAATGATGTTAGGATTGTGGCCCTGGATTGCGAAAATCAAATCAATATGTTGCCTGACAAAAAAGTAAATGATTTGTTGTTTGTCAGAGTGTGGAAAGATCGATGGGTTGAGGTAAACGAGGCCCTTCCGGATTTATACAATCCCTATAAAGATTATGTTATAAAAAAAACGGCAGAACTTCCATGGATGTTGGGAAGCAGGGACAAACTTCTCGAATTGCACAGGGATGGGGTACTTACTGAGGAAAATCTTCCAATCTTTTTTGAAAAATGGGAAGAACTGTCTAATATTCCCAAAACAGTTCTGATAGATATTGCTAAAGGAGTATACGATATTAAATTTGACCTTTCTCAAATAAAGGGATGCAATCAGTTGCTGGATTACTTATGCGACTTTTCATATCTTTTAAGAACAGGCTTTATGGACACTACGAAGTTTCCATATGAAATTGCCAAAACTTCAATAAATACGTTGGTAAGTTTGCTCGTTAATGGTAGTGACTACAGTGATTTCGTAAAGGAAACCATTGAATCAATATGGAGCGAGATAGAAATGAGGGACATGAATAACAAAGAGCTTGCGGACCATTTGCAGCAGATAATCACACTGCTGGTTTAGTGGATTTTTAGATGCAAAAGGAGTTTTGTATGGGAATAAGACTATTGGATTGTACTTTGAGAGATGGGGCGTATATTACCAATTCGAAGTTTGGAAGAGCAGCCATAAGAGGCATCATTAAAAAACTTCAAGACGCCAACATAGACATTATTGAGTGCGGTTGGCTAAAGGACAAAGAATATGTTCCGGAGACCACGTTCTTTCATGTGCCATCTGATATAGAAGAATTCTTAGACAAAGATGAGAATAGTCTTTATTGCGTAATGATAGATTGGGACCGATACAACGTTGACTTGCTTCCCCAAAATGATGGGAAATCAATAGATGCAATAAGAGTAGTGTTCCCGCATGGCAAGCACAAAGAAGGAATTGAAGTAGGTAGAAAAATCAGAGAAAAAGGTTACAAAGTATTGTTTCAGGCGGCGAATACTTTGGCATATTCCGATGAAGAACTGGTTGAATTGCTTGGAGATATGAACGATTTTCATCCTGTATCGGTATCTATAGTAGATACTTTCGGGGCAATGTATTTTGATGATTTGGAGAGGATACTATCCGCTTTTGATAAGTACTTGGATGACTCTATAGAAATTGGATTCCATGCACATAATAATCAGCAAATGGCCTTCGCTTTATCAATAGAATTTGCTGAAAAGTTACATGACAAGAGAAATATTATTATAGATTCAACCCTCAGTGGAATGGGAAGAGGTGCCGGTAATACTACAACGGAATTAATTACGAGTTATTTGGTTAAGAAGCACCATGGCAAATACGATATTAATCCCATATTGGATGCTATAGACGTGTATATGCAGAAATATGAAAAGGATTATTCGTGGGGTTATTCTACCCCTTATTTCCTGGCAGGCTTATATCAATGTCACGTTAACAATATAGCGTATTTGCTTGAGAACCACCGCACAAGCGCCAAAGATATGCACAGCATACTTTCTGCGTTGTCGCAGGAGGAAAGAAGAAAGTATGATTATGACATTTTGGAGGACAAATACCTTGAGTATCAAGGTCGTGTGGTTGACGATGAGAAGACCTTTGCCTTAATCAAAGAAAAGTTCAGTAACCGGAAAATACTTCTTCTTGCACCCGGTAAATCATTGGATAATGAGTTGGATAAGGTAAAAAACTTCATTAATGAGAATAATCCTATTTGCATAGGCGTAAATGCCATTAATAAGAATTATAAATATGACTATTTGTTTTTTGTTAACCCGGCCAGGTACGAATATGCAAAGAATGCTTATCCTGAAATATTTGCTTTAAATCCCAAGATACTTCTTTCAAATATCAAGACGCATGGAAATAATGATGAAATGATTATCAATTTCAATCATGTAGTTAAGCGTGGCTGGAAGCATTTTGATAATTCGGTTATTTCTTGTTTGCGGTTTATTGAAAAGATTAATGTCAATCAGGTTTATATTGCAGGCTTTGATGGTTTTAAGAACCAGTATAATCTAAGCTACGGAGATGTTAATCTTCCAACATTAAATCCCGAGAACAAATGGGATGAATTAAATGACGAGATAACGGACATGTTCAGGGACTTCATATATTCAAAGCCGGATTATTTGAATATAGAGTTTATTACTGAAAGTATGTTTAAGAATGTCTTATAAAGGAGTAAGTATGCCTAATAACCATATTCAAATTGCATCAAGAATGTATGATTACGAAGTAATATTTGTTGACAGTACCATTTCTGCACTGAGTAGTATCACAGAGGAATGTGTATATGTTATTGATAAAAATGTATATGAATTGTATATAAACCTTTTTAAGAACATTCCGCGATCCAGAATTTTTCTGAATAATCCTGTTGAAGAGGAAAAGAATATGGATACCGTAATGGCTATTATTTCCTTCTTCAGTAGCGTGGGCGTTAAGAAAAATTGGAAGATAATTTGCTTCGGAGGAGGTATTACGCAGGATGTGACCACCGTGGCGGCTGATTTGTTTCTTAGAAATGTCGAATGGTATTTCTTCCCGACAACTCTTCTTGCAATGTGTGACTCCTGCATAGGAGGAAAGTGTGGGATTAATCTTAACGGTGTTAAAAATCAGATAGGAGTTTTTTATCCCCCTCACAGAATATATATAGACTTAAAATTTTTAGAGACGTTAACTGAAGATGATTATTTGAACGGATGGGGAGAACTTTTGAAATTTTCGTTAACAAGTGATGCTGATTTCTTTGACGAATTGAAGAAAGAGACAAAATATATTCCTTGTTCAGATATAGGGAAATATATAAAATGGGGACTTGAAGTTAAAAAGAAAATCATAGAAATTGACGAATTTGAGTCAGACTTAAGGCGAGTTCTGAACTATGGCCACACTTTCGGCCATGCGCTGGAAGCATATACTCACAATGAAATTCCCCATGGCAAAGGTGTTATTTGGGGCATTGATGTTGTCAATTTTATCGCACAAAAAGAAGGATTGATAGATAAGGATTACTATTTAGAAATCAAATCGCTTATCAAGGAATATTTCTTAAAAAATGAGATTAAGATTGGCAGCCCGCATGCCCTGTTTGAGATAATAAAAAAGGATAAGAAAGTCAAAGATAATACGATTTTTCTCGCGTTGCTTAATGGTAAAAGCAGCTTATGCGTTTACCCGATGCCGATAGACGAAAAACTTGAAAACTTATTTATGGACTATCTTAAAGAAACCGATGAATACTATAACCGTTGATTGTGGCGCAAGCTTTGTTAAAGGTGCGTTATTCAAAGACAGAGAAAAATGTAAAACCATAAGCAAAAAGGCGCCCGGGTACTCTAAATCTCCGCTTAACGGTGTATGCCATATTTTACAGTTAAGGGAAATTATCAGAGATTTGATTGTTGAATTGTCTGAAGAAAAAGGCGATTATCGACTTTGTATATCTAATGAAATGCACGGATTTATTCTTACTGACGATAATTCAAATCCTATTACCGATTATATTTCCTGGCAAATTGATTTAGGCGACGAGAAATTGCGACAATCCAAAGAAATTGAGGAATGCATTAAAAAAAGTGGTATGCCCTTGAGAGGAAGTCTGCCTTCGTGTAATTTGTCGTATTTGGTTACCTGCGGATATTTACAAGAATATAGCAATATTATGTTTTATACGTTAGGTGATTACATTATAAAATATTTGAGTTCATCGGAGCCGTTTGCTTCAAGGAGTAATGCCGCCGCTACAGGTTTATATGATATAGTTTCCGATTCCTGGAACGATGAACTGATTCACTTTATCGGAGCTGAAAAAATAACGTTTCCAACTATATCGAGCAGAGATTTTTGCTTTGAAATTGACGAACATGTTTATCATGTATATCCGGCTATAGGAGACCAGCAGGCAGCGCTGTTGGGTGCCGGCCTTACCGATCAAGACATATTGTCTTTTAATCTTGGAACAGGAGCGCAGGTATCAAGAATTACAGACAAAATATCAATCAGTCCTTTATGGCAGATCAGACCTTTTTTTAACAATAAATATCTTATTACGGTTCCTCATGTTCCGTCAGGAAGAGCACTTAATGTCTATGTACGATTTATCAGAAGTATTTTGGATACATATGGGTTCGAATATACTGACGAAATCATTTGGCGCGGAATTATGGATGCCGTAAATAAGCAAAAAGATTCTGAACTGAAAATAGATATGGGATTCTTCGAAAATGCAGTCAATTCAAGTATAAAGGGTTCAATCGAGGATATCGATGAGTTTGACTTCTCGATGGAAGCTTTGTTTGGCGCAGTAATAAAACAACTTGCGGATAATTGTTGTATGGTTGCTGACAGAATTGTTCCAGACAAAAAGGACATTACTAAAATTCTGTTTTCCGGAGGAATTGCCAATAAATTTGATGTCGTCAGAAAACGCATTGAGGAGTATTTCCCCAATAATATTGTTCTTAATGCAAAGGGCGATACGTTGGAAGGATTATGTATCTATGGCGAGATGATGGCTGACGAGAACATGAAAGGATAGAGTTTTGATGGTTAAAGTATCGGACTTTATTGCTAATTTTTTTGCGAAAAAAGGAATAAAGACAGTATTTACTGTTGTTGGTGGCGGAGCAATGCATTTAAATGATTCTTTTGGCCATCACAGAGATATAACCTGTATATACAATCATCATGAACAGGCATGCAGTATTGCAGCTGAGGCATATGCCAGAGTAAATAATCAAATTGCGGGAGTTTGCGTGACGAGCGGTCCCGGAGCAATAAATGCCTTAAATGGCGTAATAGGGGCTTATCAGGATTCTATTCCTATGCTGATTGTATCGGGACAGGTGAAAAGCACTCTGACGATAAAGAGTAGCGGATTAAATCTCAGAACCTATGGCGGGCAGGAGTTTGATGTTGTTCCGACTCTCAAAAATTCGGTCAAGTACGCTGAGACAGTTTATGACAAGAACAAGATATTATATTGCTTAGAAAAGGCATACTATACAGCTACTTCGGGGAGACCGGGCCCATGCTGGCTGGATATTCCGATTGATATACAGGGAAGTTTTATCGATGAGGTTGATTTGAAGCATTATAGGGTAAGAAATGAGCAGTATGATGCTGTTGATATGATTATGGCGGATGTTGTTGCCAAGCTTAGCAAATCTCAGAGACCTGTTTTATATGCGGGTAATGGAATCAGGTGGTCCGGGGCGCTTGAAAGTATGCGCAGATTTGTACAAAGATCAGGCATTCCGGTGGTAACTTGTTGGGACAGTATTGATTTAATTGAGTCTGAAGATGCCAATTATATCGGAAGAGCGGGTATTATGGGCAATCGTGCCGGTAATTTTGCCGTTCAAAACAGTGATTTTCTCCTTTGTGTTGGCAACAGACTCAGCATTTACCAGGTGGGATACAATAAGGCTGGTTGGGCCAGAGCAGCGTTTGTAGTTGACGTAGACGTTGACAAAAATGAGTTAAAAAAACCGACGGCACATATAGAAATGCCGATTCACGCAGACGCAAGGGATTTCTTTGAAGAACTCAACAAGTATTCTTTCGATACCAAGGATATTTGGTCCAAATGGCGAAAGAGATGCATTGAGTGGAAAAATAAGTATCCTGTAGTTGACAGAACCCATTACTTAAAGAGTGGACCGGCAAATGTATATGCATTTGTTGATAAGTTAAGTAAGATGCTCCCTGATAACTGTATTACGGTGGTCGCTAATGGTTCAGCCAGTGTTGTTGGAAGTGCGGCATATCATATCGGGCGCAACAACCGTTTTATCATGAATTGTGCCCTTTCTTCGATGGGATATGATTTGCCGGCTGCCATTGGCGCTTGTATAGCTAACGATAAAAAATCAGTAATCTGTATAGCAGGGGACGGAAGCATACAGATGAACATTCAGGAGCTTCAGACAATTATTACCAATCATCTTCCGATTAAGATATTTGTAATTAATAACGGGGGATATCATCAAATCAGGATTACGCAGAAAAATATATTTGGCGGTGAATTTGTGGGGGTAGGCAAAGAAAGCGGAGATTTGGATTTTCCTGATTTCAAGAAGCTGGCCTGGGCGTATGGTTTTCCTTATTATTGCATCAATAGCAATAATGAACTTGAACAGGGAATAGATAAGGTTTTGTCTGAAAAATTCTATTGCATTTGCGAGGTGTTTGTTTCTGTCGATCAATTTTTTGAGCCAAAATCCAGCACCAAAAAATTGGAGGACGGAACTTTATATTCTCCGCCGCTTGAGGATATGGCGCCTTTTTTGCCGAGAGATGAATTGAAACAGAACATGATTATTCAGATGGTAGAGGAATAATATGGATAGATTTAAGGGTAAAACGGTTCTTATAACGGGAGCAACTTCCGGAATCGGAAGAGCTGTGGCAGTAGCATTTGCAGGCGAATCGGCTAATGTAATTGCGGTCGGACGAAATGAAGAGCGAGGAAAAGCTGTGCTTGACAATTTGACAGCATTTTCCGGCAATCACAGGTTTTGTAAGTGTGATATTACAAATGAGCAGGATGTGCTGACGTTAAAAGAATACCTTGATAAGCAAAGAGTATCTGTTGATATATTGGTCAACAACGCAGGTGTTTTTATCACGCAGGCTCTTGAAGATATTAAGTATGATGATTGGGTTAAATCGTTTGAAACGAATGTTAACGGCGCTATGCTTATGACAAAGGTATTTATACAGGACTTAAAAAACAATAAGGGCTGCATAGTAAATAATGCATCTGTAAGCGGATTGGATATCTTTACGAGTGGTACTAAGAATTATATGTACGGAGCATCAAAGTCAGCACTAATTAAGTTTTCCAAGTTGTGTGCACTTAATTATGCGCCTGAAGTCAGGGTAAATGTAGTCTGTCCGGGAATAGTAGATACAGAAATATTTGAGAACAGAGACTTTTCGCGATTCGATGGAGTTATTCCCATGGGGTACATTTCGAAACCGGAGCAGATTGCTAAGGTTATTTTGTTTTTAGCTTCAGAAGAGGCCGATTATATTACCGGAGCAGTTCTGCCGGTGGATGGCGGAATGTCATTGAAATGAGGTAAATGCTATGGTAGCAATAAGACATACCGGTATATATGTGGATGATATTGACGGACTAGAAGAATTTTACAAATCAGCTTTTGACATGACGACTATATGCAGTAAGGAGCTTGACAGAGGGCGATTGTTTGATGAATTGTTGGGCTCAGATGACTCTTTGATTATGACCACCAAATTGATTACTCCTTATGGAAAACTTGCCGGTCAGGGAGATATGGTTGAACTTGTCAAAGTGATGAGTGATTCGTTTGAATCTCCCAGCGTGCCAAATCCGCATCCTATATTTATGATTGGTATGGGCCATATAGCTTTTGGAGTGACCGATATAGAGGACGTTGTCTCGAAGATTATTTCAGCAGGCGGAAATGAGAAAACAAATATTGTTGAAATGAAAAATGGTAACAAGTGCTGCTTTTGTACGGATCCGGAAGGGAATTGGATTGAACTGATACAAAGAAAACAATAAAAGCAAAATCACTATTGATATTCAGCGGATAAAAGTATGAATGATTTTATAAAGAATAAAGTAATTTGCACAGATATGGAAGATATTTTTTCCCGAGGATACAACTGGGAGGAGTTTGATAACAAATCGGTTCTTATTACAGGAGCATATGGAATGCTGGCTTCCTATATGGTATTCTTTTTGATTTATCTGAATGAATGCAAAGACATTAACGTTAAGATTTTCATTCAGGGAAGGAACGAGCTGAAGGCAAAGGAAAGATTTGGCGATTATTTCGGTAGGGATTATATCCACTATATCGGTGCCGACATCCTTTCGGATAGCGAGGGATTGATTCCCAAAACCGACTATATAGTTCATGCGGCGGGAATATCCAATCCAAGGCTGTATTCTACAAATCCGGTTGAAGTAATTGAGCCTAATGTTATAGGCACGCATCGCTTATTAAAGAATTGTATCGGTCGTGAATTTAAGAGTTTTTTACTGTTTTCGACCGGGGACATTTACGGGAAAGTTGAAGATTCACAAAACATTACGGAAGACACATTTGGAGCGATGGACCCTTTAGATGCTCATAGTTGTTACGGAGAGAGTAAAAGACTTGCTGAAAGTATGTGCGTGGCTTTTTATCGCGAATACGGAGTCAAAACCGTAATTGCAAGAATCGGCCATACTTATGGCCCCACGATGGACGTAGAAAATGATCCACGAGTATTTGCGAGTTTCATGAAATCGGCCCTTAACGGCGAAGACATAGTACTTCACAGTGATGGACTGGCTAAGAGGCCATTTTGCTATATTTCAGATGCTATTGCAGCATACTTTCTTTTGCTTCTAAAAGGGGCGAGTGGAGAAGCGTATAATGTAACCAATACCGATCAGTTTCTCTCAATAAGGCAAGTAGCTCAAATAGTAGGGAAAACTGCTGTGCCGCATATAGGTGTGAAGTTTAAAGAGCGGGATAGGAATGATACTTATCAGGTAAATGCTATAAATGTCGATAACAGACCGATAGAGACAAAGCTACTTTCTTTGGGGTGGGATCATAGGAGAACGGCTGAAGAAGGGTTTGCCAGGGTTTACGACTACTTTAAATGTGAGAGGAGTTAATTATATGATTCAAAAAAACATATACGCAGGTAGTAAAACCATACTTAAGGATGCTATTCCGCTAAATGTACCCCTCTGTATTTCAATCGAACCCACTAATCTTTGCAATTTTAAATGTGCCATGTGTTTTCATGGAAACAATGAGGATGCTCCCGAGGCTAAGCCGCTTAAGAATATGGATGAGGACGTCTTTTCCAAGACGTTGGGAGACATTAAAACATGGGTTGATAAAAGCGGTGAGAAGATTAAGCTTATAAAACTGTATTCTTTGGGCGAGCCTTTTGTTAATCCGGTGGCATGCGAAATGGTTAAGCGAATTAAGACGGCGAACATATGCGAAAAAGTGGAAATAACAACAAATGGTTCGCTGATGACAAAAGAAGTAGCTGAGAAACTAGTGGATTACGGGCTGGATGTTTTGCGACTTTCTGTGTATTCCGTAACGGATGACAGGTTAAAAGAGATTACTAAGTCAAAAGTTTCTCCTTCGGTAATAGAGAATAACCTTGAATATTTGAGATTATATCGGGATGCGAAAGGGATGAGCGTTCCACGCATTTACGCGAAAATGCTTGATTCGAATACGGATGAAAATGTGCTTTTTCAAAATATTTACAAAAGTATTGCCGATGAGGTAGGAATTGATGAAGTGTTTCAGGTTAGTCTGGGAGAAGGAAACGATGCATTTGAAAGAATGTACGCATCAAAAGCAGAAGAAGCCCATCAAAAATCTCTTGCTTCAAACACTGTCTCAAATGAGGAAAGGCGTCCTTGCAGATATCCCTTTTCTCACATGACAATAAGAAATGATGGTACCGTAATCGTGTGTTGTGCCGATTGGCTGAAAGAACTATCTATAGGCAATGTGATGGAGCATTCGCTTGAGGAAATTTGGGAGTCTAAGTCTTTGTATAATACCAGATGTGATATGTTAAGAACCAAAGGACTTAAGTGGACTGCATGCAGGAATTGTGAGATTCCATACAGGGATTCTCCGGAAGATGATGTTTCAGATGTTAATCCGGAGGTTCTTTCATACAGATTTGATATTTAAGTACTTGGAGGATTAAATATGATTAGTCTTAAAGAATTGAAAGCAGCATATTTAAACGGGTTGATCGAAAAAAAGCTTTATTGGCAAATTGCAAGAGAAGATTATACACATATCTTGCCGGAATTGCAAAATCTTGTATCCGAAAATGGAGAGGTCGAATCTATTGAGATAACAAAGGAAGGATGCATCCTGAAAAACCGTGGAGGAGTTAAGCTATTGTTTGACTTCCAACAGGCGATTTGCAGAGCTGAAGCAGACTTGTTGCTTGAAGGTGATCCGGAGAAAAATGATTTGATATATATTGGCAAGTATTTGAATGAACGCAAAAGTGGAAGTGTTTTGGATATCGGAGCGAATGTTGGCATATTTAGCCTTAATCTTTATCAGAATTATCCGGACATACAATACTACTTATTTGAACCCATACCAAGTACATTCCAATGGTTGTTAAAAAATATGAAACTCAATAGTGCAAGTGACGAGAGATATAAGCCTTTTAATGTCGGGATGTCGGATAAAAAAGGGACATTTGAATTTTATGTTCCGGCTGCAAATGAAGCCGCTTCACTTGTGGCAAATGAGGATTCATTTTATCGTAAGAAGGCCGACAGTAACGGAAATTATACAGGAAACACAGATCTTGATAGGGTTCTTTGCACTGTAGACACGGTGGATTCTTTTGTGAAAGAACATAATGTAAAGGATATTACTTTTGTAAAAATAGATGTTGAAGGCAATGAGTTTAAGGTACTAAAAGGAGCCGAGGAAACATTAAAAGAATATAAACCCCTGGTATATTGTGAACTTTTGAGGAAGCATGCAAAGAGATTTGGGTATCATCCCAACGAGGTGATTGAGTATATGTCTAAGCTGGGATACGGGTGCTTAACTATGCGAGAGGGCAAGCTTGTTGACATAAAAGAGATAACAGAAGAAACAGAAGAGACAAATTTCTTCTTTTCCACCGATTGTTTTGCACAATAGGAGACAGACATGCGTATAGATATTGATCTCGGAGTCGGACAACTGCATGATGATGCCACTCTTTCGTTGAATGTGGGAGATAAGCAATTCCCCTATTTTTTTGCTGGAAGAGGTACATACGCATCTTCGCTGAGAGTATTCTCGATGATTATGGGAGATGCAGTGGATGATGTTCATTTCTTTCAGTCCGGAAGATACACGTCAATCGGAATAAACGATCAGGTTATGTTTAACATGGATCACGACTTTGATGCAGTATTTCAGGGCGTTATACCTGATTTTGCCGATGAAGGGGCAAAAACCTTCAGAAGCAGGGTAGGGCAAAGCGAGAGAACTCTTAAGCAAAAAGGAATGGTTATATTGGGTAATGATGTGTGGATTGGAAACGATGTAACTATACTTCCCGGTGTGGTAATAGGTAATGGCGCGATAATCGGTGCCGGGAGCGTGGTAACCAAAGATGTTCCGGCATATGCGGTGTATGCGGGCAATCCCGCAAAACTTATCAGATATCGTTTTCCGGAGCATATCATAAACGGACTTCAGAAGATTTCCTGGTGGAACTTTAAGAAGGAAGAACTTGTTGCGGCCAAAGATGATATGCTTGACGGAGTGGATAGTTTTGTGGCAAAGTATGAGCCTTTGGCAACGTTTTGCGACTATAAGGGTGAGTATCTGCCGACGCTTTCCGGACATAGCGCTCCGGTGATGGTTCTTTTTTTGGATATATTCAGCGACTTTCCGGTTTTCTCGAGGGTGATAGAGCAGTTTGTTTCTGAGTTCAAAGACCAATCTGCCGAACTTATATTGGTATATCACAATACTGAAGCTGAGCAAAAGGCGGTTGAAGTTATAGCGCAGACGATGGAACAGCTTCCTTACGATGTTTTGTTTAGTCTTGTTATGTCGGATGAAGCAGAGGAAGAAGCAGTTATAAGCGAAGCGGACTGCCTGTTTATGTCGCGGGATATAAGGAATGTGGTAAGAACGAGTTATGCTTTTAAATATGGGGTAAGGTGCTTATCGCCTGTGGATAAGCCCATTTTTACGCAGAAAGTTAAAGATAAGATTTTTGAAACGTTTAGGACTAAGAGGCAGCAGTAATGGGCTGAGTGAAGGAGAGACTTGCGGAGAGCAGGTCTCTTTTTTGTCAAAGCAGGGGATTGACTTGCGAACAAATGTTCGATATAATGAAATAGCAATAAGTCTAAGAGGAGGTTTACTATTGTGAACGACTTTGGGGATATAATTATTTATCAGGCGGAAGACGGAACCACTAAACTTGAGGTAAAAGTGGAAAATGAGACAGTGTGGCTGACACAGCAACAGATGGCAGAATTGTTCCAAACTTCCAGGACAAACATTGTTGAACATATACATCACATATACGAAGAAGGTGAACTTGATGAAGTTTTAACTTGTCGGAATTTCCGACAGGTTCGAATGGAAGGAAATCGACAGGTTTCTCGTGAAATGCCTTATTATAACCTTGACATGATTATCTCTCTCGGATATAGGGTTAAATCCAAGATTGCTACCAACTTTAGAAGGTGGGCCACGGAAAAGCTGAAAGAGTATATGATCAAAGGTTTCACCATGGATGATGAGCGACTTAAGGGTAATGCGGGCGGAAATTACTGGGAAGAGCTGTTAGACCGCATCAGAGATATTAGGTCTTCTGAGAAAGTTCTATATCGCCAAGTATTGGATTTGTATGCGACAAGTGTCGATTATAATCCCAAGAGCGAAGACTCTATGCGGTTCTTTTTGATTGTACAGAACAAGCTTCACTATGCGGCTCACGGACATACGGCAGCGGAGATTATATACGAGAGGGCAGACTCGAATAAACCGTTTATGGGACTTACTTCTTTTTCGGGCGAACTGCCCTCAATCAAGGATATTGGTGTTGCAAAGAATTATCTGAAGGAAGATGAACTGAAGATTTTGAATAATTTTGTTTCCGGTTACTTTGATTTGGCTGAGATTAATGCCATAGAGCATAGGCCTATGTATATGAATGATTATGTGGAGCAACTGGATTCTTTGCTTTCTTCGGGAAAGAGAAAATTACTTCTCGATTCAGGAAGTGTGACCCACGATTGCGCAATTGAGAAAGCGAAAGAAGAATACCGTAAGTATCAGGTCGCAACTCTTTCACCGGTAGAAGAAGAGTACCTTAAGAGCGTAAAGGGAGTGGAAAAAGAAGTTAAGAGACATAGCAGGAAAAAGTCATAACTGTTTAGAGAATGATTATTTGTTCTTTTTCCGTTGATGACAATGTGATAATATATTATAAACGGGGTACGTTTTATCAAAAGCATGGGTTATGGGTTGAAAGGAGAAGGTTTTCTATGAAATGTATAATTCTTGCCGGTGGTATGCAGAGTACACTGACCAGGGAAAACGAATCGATTCCCAAACCTATGATTGAAATCGGGGGAAAGCCCCTTATTTGGCATATTATGAAGCATTTTTCCGAGTATGGAATAAATGAGTTTATAGTATGCGGCGGTTATAAAATTGACGTAATTAAGCAGTATTTCATGGACTTTTATGTGTATCAGTCCGACATAACCGTAGATCTTTCCAACAATACAGTGACCGTTCACAGCAACAGAACGGAGGACTGGAAGGTCAGCGTTGTGGATACCGGTATTGAGGCGACCGTTATGCAAAGAGTTCGTGCCGTTAAGGATCTGGTGGGCGATGATTTTATCGTTACTTACGGTGACTGTATTTCGGATATAGATGTGAGTGAGCTTATAGAGGCTCATAAGGACGGGGTAATAGGAACGCTTGTGCTTACCAAGTCTACCGGACGTAAGAAGTTCGTGCAGTTTGATGAGAGCATGGGAGGTGGTTCGAGACCCAGCGCGTGGATTAATGCGGATATTTGCGTTTTAAATAAAAAGATTTTCCAGTATAGCAATACGCATACTTTGGATGAACTTATAAGTGAACTTAACGCTGACGGCGGGCTTGCCATTTACAAGCACCGCGGATACTGGGCTGCGATTGAGACTATGCGTGATTTGGTGGAAGCTCAGCAACTGTGGGAGTCTAAGGCGCAGACATGGGTGAAGAACAGATAATTTGCGGGAGGTTTCTATGAAAGCAGTCATTCTGGCGGGCGGTATGGGAACCCGCATCAGCGAAGAAACGGTCATGAAGCCCAAGCCCATGGTGGAAATTGGCGGAATGCCCATTATTTGGCACATTATGAAGACTTATGCCAAATACGGTGTTAAGGAGTTTGTGGTCTGCTGCGGATACAAGGGGCAGATGATTAAAGATTTCTTTTTAAAGTATTGCGTGAATTCAGCTGACCTTACTTTTGATTTGAGTACAAGTAATTTTGAGTATATTCGCCGGGACCCGGTGGATTGGAAGGTAACACTTGCCAATACAGGCTTGAAGACGCTTACTGCGGGACGAATACTCAGGATTCGCGATTATATCGGGGATGATGAGGAGTTTATGCTTACGTACGGTGACGGCGTATCGGATGTAGACATTAGTGCGTTACTGGATTTCCATCATAGCCACGATACTATCGGAACTATCACGGTTACGCAGCCTACGGGAAGATTCGGAACGGTAGCCGTAGAGGAAGAGACCGGCAAGATATTGAGCTTCAAAGAAAAAAGCAGGGGAGATTCTCCCTGGGTAAACATGGGATTTATGGTTTTTAACACGAAAGTGTTTGACTATCTCGGTGACGGAAGCGAGATGTTGGAGGCAAGCCCCTTTACAAAACTTGCCGCAGACGGACAATTGTCCGCCTACAGACATGAAGGTTTCTGGAGCCCCATGGACACGGTTCACGACAGACAATATCTTGAAGAGCTGTGGAAGTCGGGAAATGCACCTTGGAAGGTGTGAGAAAATAGTTAGAGACCCGCGTTAGGCGGGTCTCTTTTTGTGTGGCGACGAACCAAGCGACGGAATTAAAGACGAAAGAACTTTTTTATCTGCGCTTTTGTGAATTTTTCCATATCTGCTTTTTCGTACCAGGCTTTATACCAGGCTACGGTTTCAGCCGTGGCTTTTTCTATGTGCCAGTTTGGCGCCCAATTAAGGCTTGATTTGGCTTTTGAGCAATCCAACTTAAGGAAAGCTGCTTCGTGAGGGGCATTTTCTTTGGATTCGTTAAACCAGTTTGAGCCGTTGCCCCAGTTTTTTACGAACAAGTCAGCTATGGTGCCTGTGTTGACGCAGTCTTCGTCATCGGGACCAATATTGTAGGAGCCGCAAAGAGAAGAATCGGATACTTGCCTCATTGCGAGTAAAAGGTAGGCGCGAACAGGTTCCAGAACATGTTGATAAGGCCTGGTGGAGTAAGGATTCCTGACTATTATGCTTTTGCCTGAGATGGTTGCTCTTACACAATCGGGGATAATACGATTGTCCGCAAAGTCACCACCGCCTATGACATTGCCGGAACGGGCTGTGGAGATGGCAGGGGCATTTTCTTTGCCGCAAAAGAAAGATTTGGCATAGGAGTGGGTTACAAGCTCCGAACAGCTTTTGGAATTGGAGTAGGGGTCGTAACCATCTAACTTTTCCTCTTCCGTGAAGGCGTGGTCGGGACGGTCGGAATTTTCGTAGACCTTATCTGTGGTAACGTTTAGAAAACTGACAGCACCCGGATGATTCCGCAAGATATCAAGTATATTAACTGTACCCATTACGTTGGTTTCGTAGGTGTAGCGGGGTTCCCAGTAAGAAGTAAGTACGATGGGCTGGGCCGCAAGGTGCAAGACTACATCGGGAGTGGCTGCAACGTATGCTTTTTCCAAAGAAGCATAGTCTCTTACATCCCCAATTGTGCTGTGAATATCGTCTTTGAGTTCAAGTATGTCAAAAATCGAAGGATTGGTGGGAGGATTAAGCGAATAACCGTACACTTCTGCACCAAGCTCTTTTAAGACCATACACATCCAGCTGCCCTTAAAGCCGGTGTGGCCGGTAAGAAAAACCTTTTTTCCGCTGTAGAAACTTTTGAGTTCTTCAAAAACAGTCATACTTTGTGCCTCCGTGAATCAGAGTCTGGTTGCTTCGAGAATGATGCGGGCCATGTAGTCTGTCTGAGCATCGGTGATACCGGGGTAGACACCTACCCAGAAGCTGTCTTCCATGATACGGTCGGTGGTTGAAAGGTCGCCGATTATGCGATAACCTTCGCCGGCAGCACGCATTTCATCAAAACAAGGGTGTTTTATGAGATTGCCTGCAAAGAGCATGCGGGTCTGAATTCCGTGATTCTCGATATACTCAACCATTTTATTGCGGGCACCTTTTTTGCGACAGGTCATAATAAAACCAAACCATGCGGGGTCCGAATCCTTGGTGGCAACGGGAAGAATGAGAGATTCTTCGGCGCCGCCTTCTTTTAACAGATTATAAAGCCTTGCGTGATTGTGCTTTCTTTTTTCGGTAAAAGAAGCAAGCTTTTTTAGCTGGGCGCAACCTACTGCGGCCTGCATGTCGGTGGCTTTCAAATTGTAACCGAGATGGGAATAGATGTATTTGTGATCGTAACCTTTGGGAAGTTCTCCGTATGTGCCGTCAAATCTGTGACCGCACATATTGTCATGTCCGGGAGGGCATACGCAATCACGTCCCCAATCACGAAGGGAACGGACGATTTTGTTTAAAAGCGGATTGTCGGTGTAAACGGCACCGCCTTCGCCCATGGTCAGGTGATGAGGCGGGTAGAAACTGGAAGTGCCGATGTCACCTACGGTACCGGTATATTTCCATTCGCCGTTAATCTTTACGCGACTTCCAAGTGAGTCGCAATTATCTTCTATAAGCCAGAGATTGTGCTTGTCACAAAATGCTTTGACAGAAACAAGGTCGAAGGGATTGCCGAGAGTATGAGCTACAAAGACTGCACGGGTCTTGTCACTCAAAGCATCCTCCAGACGAGTTACATCTATGTCGTATTCGGGAAGCGTAACATCCAGGAAAACCGGAACGGCGCCATACTGGATAATGGGTGCCACAGTGGTGGGAAAGCCTGCGGCAACAGTTATTATTTCGTCACCGCGGTGGACTCTGCGTTCTTTCAACAGAGGTGATGTCAGAGCCATAAAGGCCAAAAGATTGGCGGATGAGCCGGAATTTACAAGAGATACATAGCGAATTCCGAGAAGCTCCGAAAAAGATTTTTCAAATTCATTGGCGTAGCGGCCGGCTGTGAGCCAGAATTCGAGAGAACTGTCCACAAGGTTGGTCATCTCATCACTGTCGTAAACACGTTTGGCGAAAGGAATGCGTTCGCCTTCTTTATATGGCTTTTCTGTGTGATATGTTTCGCAGTACTCTTTTACAAGGTCCAGAATCTTTTGCCTGAATTCTTTTTCACTCATATTAACTCCCCCGAGATTTTAGCTAATTAATTACTTTATTATATAAGTTTATCACAGTCGCAAATTGTTTTCTATAGCGTCAATTGTACGCCCTGCAAGAACAGAATAGTACCATTGTACCATTGAGGGAAAACATCCTAAGTGCTATACTGATTAAACCAAATACTTAGGAGGAAAGTATGAAAAAACTCTATTCTATTTTGCTTGCCGCTACTCTGGTGCTTTCTTTGGCAGCCTGCGGCTCGACAGCTTCTGTTTCATCTACGGAAACTCCCGCAAGTTCTACTGAACAGACCAAGACAGAGACCAAGACCGAAACAGTTACCGTTCCTGCTACTCCTGACATCGTTGTGCTCTATGTTAACGACGTTCACTGCGGAATTGATGACAACCTCGGATATCAGGATCTTGTAACGGTTAAGAACGCCTATGAGAGAATGGGACACAAGGTTCTTATCGTTGACAACGGTGACGCCATTCAGGGCGACGTTGTAGGTACTTTGTCCAAGGGCGAAGCTATTATTGATATCATGAATGAGTCCGGCTTTGACGTTGCCGTTCCAGGTAACCACGAGTTTGACTACGGAATGGAAAGATTCCTTGAACTTAGCAAGAAGACAAATTTCCCTTATGTTTCCTGCAACTTCGTGGACAAAGACGGCAAGCCCGTTTTTGACGCTTACAAGATGATTGAAGTTGAA
>JAEEGL014957478.1_pt1 | contig 21524 bp, 19 predicted proteins | sample 9134231 | NCBI WGS metagenome assembly JAEEGL01 (sample SAMN16246548, study PRJNA631951) | gut metagenome | biome: gut microbiome; feature: rumen; material: fiber-attached | host: Bos | place: Iran: Karaj | collected 2018-10
AATAAATACTATGGTGGATTTGGTCAATCTTGTGTCGATGCGGTTTGGCTACTCAATCGGTGGTTTCGATGCCGACAAGGTTGTGGGCAATGTGGTGGCAGGAATCGGGCGCGAGGGCGAGCCTTACAACGGCATTGGCCGCGGTCCGCTTAATATTGCCTGTCTGCCCGTTCTGCGCGACTCGGTCAGCGGATTCGGAACCCCCACCAGCGATGAGGAACGCACGGCTATGAGCCTTGAAACCAGCCATTTCCTGATGGTTGTCAACGCCTACGATGGCCCAGCCTTGTTGCCTGAATTGTTCGATTATACGCGGCAACTGCTTGAAAAATATGCAGATGCGAAGGATATTGAAACGAAAATAGTTAGGCATTAGGCACTAGGCATTAGGCACTAGGCACTAGGAGTTAGGAGTTAGAAATTGGTATTGATTTTAAACCTGTTAAACCCGTTAAACCCGTTAAACTTTAAACTAAACCTTCTCAACAGCGAAGCCCCCGATAGCTATCGGGAAAACCTTCTCAACGTTTAAACAATTCACCGATTCACCAGTTAACCAATTAAACCAAACCAATGTCCGACGAAACCGACAAATATCTGACTCTCAGCGGTTATTCCGAAGGCGTCTACAAAGAGAAAGGTAGTCGTTTCTTAGCTTTTGCGTGGCCGGTTTTCACTGAAGACGATGTGCGGCAGCACATTAAAGAGCTGAAAAAGACCTACTTCGACGCGCGCCACCACGTTTACGCCTTCCGCTTGGGTGCCGATATGAAAACCTATCGCTGCAGCGACGACGGCGAGCCCGCAAACTCGTCGGGGCCACCGGTTTTGGGGCAGATTCAGTCTGCTAACCTGACCAACGTGCTCATTGTGGTTGTGCGCTATTTCGGCGGCACCAAATTGGGCGTTCCAGGCTTGATAAACGCCTATCGCACAGCCGCTTCCGATGCCATTGCCAACAATCAGATTGTGGAGCAGTATGAGCAGGACCGTTTCACAATAAAATTCGACTACGCCGCAATGAACGACGTGATGCGCGTGCTGAAAGACGAAAATCCGCAGCAATCAAATCAACAGTTTGACAATCAGTGTAGTATCGACATCTCAATCCGCAAAACACAAGGCGATGCTCTACGCCAAAAACTGACAAAGATTGAAGGTGTAGTGATAGGGTAGCCCTATAACTATTCTGCAGGCCAATGATAGTGCCGTTTGTCGATTTATTCGCTGAAAAACAATCAACTAATCAAATAATTATTATTTTTACGACCTGATGTGCTTTATTGTACATTTATAGTTGATAACCAAATAGATATTTATTTTTAACAACCAAATAAGTATTTTTTATGAAGCGTTTCTTTACCCCAATCGTGGCAATCGCTCTTACGCTTAGCGCAATGACGGCGACCGCACAGACCGACGGATTCTCGTACCAAGCTGTGGTACGCAATGCAGCAGGCGAACTTGTTGACAACTCGAAAGTAGGTTTGCGCCTGACGCTGACCGACCAAACCGGCAACCAGGTGATGTACCAGGAGACTCAGACCGCAACCACCAACAGCTACGGTGTGCTGAGCGTGACTGTAGGTTCAGGACAGGCTACCAACGGCAAGAAGTTGTCGGATGTTGACTGGGCAAGCGGCGACGTGTGGATGCGCGTTGAGATTGACCCCAAGGGTGGCACTAAGTACACCGATATGGGAACAACCAAGCTGCAGTCGGTGCCTTACGCTTATTTTGCAGCCAACGGCGGCAAAGGCGAAAAAGGTGATCCAGGCGAGAAGGGTGCTGCTTTCACATACGAAGATTTCACTCCCGAGCAGCTTGCTGCGCTGAAAGGCGAGCAAGGTCCTGCCGGTCCGCAAGGCCCTGCCGGAACCGGACTTAACAACCGCGGTGCATGGTCGGCAGAGAACGATTATAAGACCGGCGACTACGTGTTTGCACCATCATCGGCCAAAGAATTCGGAAACTCAATGTGGATTGCGCAGCGCGATATTGCCGCATCTACAACAGCACCGGCATCCGGCGACGATTGGGTTGAGTTTCAGGCTCCCAAAGGCGACAAGGGTGACCCGGGCGAACAAGGTGCTGCCTTCACTTTCGACGATTTCACTCCCGAGCAACTCGAATTGCTGAGAGGGCCGAAGGGTGACCAGGGTAACCCCGGCACCGGCCTGACCAATAAGGGCTCATGGGTATCAGGAACAGTTTATAAATCAGGTGACTACGTGTTTGCACAATCGAGCGCCAACGCAACGGCCAACTCAATGTGGATTGCTCAGACGACATTGGAAAACGGCTTTACATCGACCACCCAGCCGAAAGACGATGCCACCAACTGGGTTGAGTTCACTGCTCCCGCCGGGCAGGACGGCGTGGGCATCGACAGAGCATACTTTAACAACAGCAACAACACGCTTACTCTGACATTAACCGACGGAACATCATATACCACGCCGAGCCTTGAAGGCCCGCAGGGACCTGCCGGCCGTGACGGAATGCAGGTTGAAGGCCACGAAGGCCAGACACTGGTTCACAACGGCACAACTTGGGTTGCTACCGATGAAATCACACTCAAGAAACTCGATGTGAAAGGTGCTGCCCCTGCCGATCCTAATTCGGAAGAAGCTCTGTTCGAAGTTAAGGACAAGGACGGCAACGTTGTCTTCGCTGTCTATCCGAATGGTGTGCATGTTTATATCGACACCACCGACCATAACAACTCGAAGATGAAACGGAGCGGCTTCCTTGTTACTGGCCGCGATGCCAAAAAAGAAGGCAAAAGTGCAGATTTCCTGGCTGTTGACGGCGATGGAACACACGTTTATATCGACCCCGACTCACAGTCGAAGATGCGCCGCAGCGGATTCCTTGTAACAGGCCGCGATGCAACAAAAGAAGGTAATGCAAGCAACTATTTCTCTGTGAATGGCGATGGCACACAAGTGTTTGTGGGCGAAGGCGACGGCAAGATGAAGCGCAGCGGCTTTCTGGTTACCGGCCGTGATGCCAAGAAGGATGGAGTTAACAGCAACTATTTTGCAGTGAACGACGATGGCACGCAAGTGTTTGTGGGCGAAGGCGACGACAAGATGAAGCGTAGCGGATTCCTGGTTACAGGCCGCGATGCCAAGAAGGAAGGCGTTAACAGCAACTATTTTGCAGTGAACGATGACGGCACGCAAGTGTATGTGGGTGAAGGCGACAGCAAAATGAAGCGTAGCGGCTTCCTGGTTACAGGCCGCGATGCCAAGAAGGGTGGCGTTAACAGTAACTATTTTGCAGTGAACGACGACGGCACACAAGTGTATGTGGGTGAAGGCGACAAGATGAAACGCAGCGGCTTCCTTGTTACTGGCCGCGATGCAAAAAAAGAAGGTAAAACCGGTAATTATCTTTCTGTAGATGACGAAGGTACGAAAGTATACATCGACGACCAGCTTGAGAACAATGCAAAGATGAAACGTAGCGGATTCTTGGTTACTGGCCGCGATGCCACCAAAGGTGACACTGCCAACTACTTGAAGGTGGCCACCGATGGTACACAGGTTAAATTCGACACCGATGCCAGCAAAATGAAACGCAGCGGATTCCTTGTAACAGGCCGTGATGCCACAAAATCTGGCTCAGAATCTGATGTGATGGAAGTTACCACCGACAGCACTCGCGTGTATGTTAGTGGTGGCAACAGCAAAAGTGGCTTCGGAGTTGAAGGCAAAGCTGGCGATGGCAGCGGCAAGAGCGGCTTTGCAGTTGCCGAAAAAAATGCAAACGGCACTGCTGGCTATATGAATGTTACAGCTGAGAACTTCTTTGCTGGTTATGATGCAGGAAAGAATACAAAAACAACTGGTGGGGGACGGAGCAACACTTTTGTTGGCAATAATGCAGGTATCTCAAATATTAGCGGTAATCGTAATGTTTTTTTGGGAGAAGAAGCGGGTTTTAGCAATACCGAAGGAAGAGAAAATGTCTTTATGGGTTGGAAAACAGGTTACAGTAATACGGATGGATTATTCAATGTTTTTATTGGTACGCAAGCCGGACAAGATAATGTTGGCGGTGATGAAAATGTATTTGTAGGAACAGCAGCAGGGCTTTCCAATACAGAAGGAAATAATAATGTCTTTATGGGTTCGTTAGCAGGAGCATACAATCTTTCCGGTAGCCATAATGTCTTTTTAGGTTATAGTGCGGGATACGATAATAAAGATGGTGAAATGAATGTTTTTCTTGGCAGATATGCAGGTTGGCATAATGTTTCAGGGCATTATAATGTTTTTTTAGGAACAGATGCAGGACGAGATAATAAAAGAGGTCAATATAATGTTTATATGGGTACGTCAGCTGGTTCAAAGGATACTGTAGGTATCTCGAATGTATATTTAGGCAATAATGCGGGATACGATGCATTTGGTAATTATAATACGATTATCGGTGAATCAGCTGGTTCTCATATAAAAGGGAGTGATTTTAATACTATTCTTGGCTATCATGCGGCTCAACTGGCAAAAAAAATGAAAAACACTATTGTTATTGGCACAAATGCTGGAATGGGTTCTGAAACTGAAACCACAAGTGAAAACGATATATTCATTGGTAACAATGCCGGTTATAGCAATACCACGGGTGCTAACAATGTTTTTTTGGGTACTAATGCAGGTTTTGCCAACACAAAAGGCGATAACAATGTGTTTATTGGTAATGGAGCCGGTCACAATAATGAGGAAGGTAATGACAATGTTGTTTTAGGAAATTTAGCGGGATATTTGCTTTATGGCTCAGACAATGTGTTTTTAGGCAATGGAGCTGGTGGCGATGGAAATAATGATAATTATGGCGACTACAATGTGTTTTTAGGTTATCAGACTGGATATAATAACTCCATTGGTGAAAGTAATGTGTTTTTGGGCTATAAGACTGGTTATGAGAATACTGATGGTAAAAGAAATGTCTTTTTAGGTTATGAAGCTGGTTATTCTAATGAAACTGGTGATGATAATGTCTTTTTAGGTTATGACGCAGGTCATTCAAATACAGAAGGAAAATCGAATGTCTTTTTAGGCAATAAATCTGGCTATAGCAATGAGAAGGGTGAATATAATGTCTTCGTAGGAAATTGGGCCGGTGAAAAAAATGAAAATGGAGATTTCAATGTGTTTATGGGCTATTTGGCTGGCAACAAAAATGTCGGAGGATTTAGAAATGTATTCATAGGAAGTGATGCCGGTCGTGAAAATACAAGCGGCGTGAATAATGTTTTCGTTGGTGATTTCGCTGGAGCTGCTAATAATGGGGATGAAAATATTTTCCTTGGGCATAGTTCGGGTGGGAGCAATACGTCTGGAGGTGGTAATATATTCTTAGGTGTGCAAGCGGGTTATTTGAACGAAACAGGTAATAATAATATCTTCATTGGAGGACTTGCTGGTTCATCAAATACAAGTGGTAAAAACAATCTGTTTATAGGAGATTATGCTGGCGATAACGAGACAGGCAGTAACAAACTTTACATTTCGCACACCAGTAGCAGTACCACAACGCCATTGATTTACGGTGAGTTCGACAATAAGCTTTTGAAAGTCAACGGAAGGTTCGATGCATACGTATCAAACATAGCTTCAACCGGCAATGTTTATGGAGTAAACTCAGTTGTAGATAATGAAACGCCAGAATGCACTAATATTGCGGTGCGTGGTGCCACTCGTAGGAATCCAAATTCAACAACATCAAATTATGCAAGAAATAACTATGGAGTTTGGGCACAAGCAAGTGGAGGTTCAAATCAGAATGTAGGTATTCATGCTTCGGCAGAAGGCACAAACGCTTATGCTGGGTGGTTTATCGGCACAGTATATAGTACAGGAACCATTTCCGCCGAATCTTTAGTACAAAGGTCTGATATTCGTTTTAAGAAAGATGTTCAAACGCTTGACGGTGCTTTGGATAAAGTGCTGAAACTGCGCGGTGTCAGCTACTACTGGAAGAACAAGGAAGAAATAAAGGCTATGCCAAACACTACAACTTTGAATCCAGATGGAGCAGAGGAGCTTAACTATGATTTTGAAGCCAACAAAAAACAGGTTGGTGTAATAGCTCAAGAAGTTGAAGAGATAATGCCGGAATTGGTTTCAACCGATATGAACGGATATAAATCAGTCGATTATACCAAACTCACACCGGTGCTTATCGAGGCCATGAAGGAGCAGCAGACAATCATCGACAACCAGCAGAAGCAGATTGATGAGTTGAAAGCCGTCAACAGCAAACTGCAGAGCCAGATTGAGCAGATTTTAGAGAAGTTGAACAAATAGCAAGGCATAAATATGCCAAAGGCTGCAATCGGCAAGGTTGCAGCCTTTTTTTTGTTTTGGTGTGTTGAGTCTTATCAGTGTTAGTCTGTTTCCAAGTCGAACGTGTCGCGCAGAAGTTTGAGTGCAGGATTCTTCTCGAGCATATACACGTATTTCTCTTTCGAAGTGTAGGGCAGATTCTCTTTTTTTGTGCCTTCGTTTGCGGAGTCGTCAGTTTGCTCGCCTTCCAACTCAATCTGCAGCACAATGCCCGAGTTGTGCAGATTGGCACGCAGATAGCCTTCGAGCGTGCTGCGGATGTTTTTTTTCAGATAGTCCTTCACGGTCATGCTGTCCACATCGAACCGGAAAGTCAAACCGCTGTCGGGCATTTTCGGAACCTGGCTGCTCAGCAGTGCGCTCAGTCGCGGCCGGCGTGCGCCTTCGGCTTTTGCAAATTCCTTCCACGCTTTGGCAAAGTCGTCGTGTGTGAAATCGTTGCTCTCTTCCTGCAGTTGTCCGTTGGCCGACTGCACGCTTTCATCGGTAACGCTTTTTAGCGATATTGTCTGTGGATATTGCTTGTAGACAGGATGTTGCGGCGGCTGCTCTGTTTTGGCTGCTGGTTGCTGCTGTGAAGGCGCTGGTGCTTGATTCGCTGTGGTGTTTTGCTGGCTTTGGGCTGCTTTCTGCTGCTTTTTAAGCCGCTTCAAATCTCGTTTTTTTTTTCGTACTCAATATTGCAGAGCCGCATCAGCGCGAACTCTACTGCCAGACGTTTGTTCTGGCTTGTACGATAGCCTGTTTCGGCTTCGTTGAGCACTTTCAGCGCTTCGAATATGAACCACGACTGGCATTTCTTGGCCTGTTCCAGATAGCGGGTGCGGATGCTTGCGCCCACATCAATCAGTTGGACGGTCTTTTCGTCGGAAGCCACAAGCAGGTCGCGGAAGTGGGCGCTCAGTCCCGAAAGGAAATGCTGGCCTTCGAATCCTTTGTCAAGAATCTCATTGTATATGGTCAGGCTGGTGGCCACGTCTTCGGCCAGGAAAGCGTCGACAAGGCGGAAGAAATAGTCGTAGTCGAGCACGTTGAGGTTGGCCACGGCTTTGTCGTAGGTTATCTCGTTGCCCGAAAAACTCACAATCTGGTCGAAGATCGACAGAGCGTCGCGCATTGCGCCATCAGCCTTTTGGGCAATAAGACTCAAGGCGTCGGGGTCGGCTTTGATTCCTTCTTTCTCGGCCACACGTGCAAGTTGGGCGGCGGCATCTTCAACGGTTATCCGGCTGAAATTGTAAACCTGGCACCGCGACAGGATTGTCGGTAGCACCTTGTGTTTCTCGGTTGTGGCCAGAATGAAGATCGCGTGCTTTGGCGGCTCTTCAAGTGTTTTCAGAAAAGCGTTGAACGCGGCTGCCGACAGCATGTGCACCTCATCGATGATGTAAACGCTGTAAGTGCCAATCTGGGGCGGTATGCGTACCTGGTCGATAAGGTTTCGGATGTCGTCAACAGAGTTGTTCGATGCCGCGTCGAGTTCGTGGATGTTGAATGAGCGGTCTTCGTTGAAAGCCTTGCACGACTCACACTCGTTGCACGGTTCCATATCGGCCGTGGGGTTGAGGCAGTTGATTGTCTTGGCGAAGATGCGCGCGCAGGTGGTCTTTCCCACACCGCGTGGTCCGCAGAACAGGTATGCCTGCGCCAAGTGCTTGCTCACAATGGCATTTTTCAATGTGGTTGTGATTGACGACTGCCCCACAACACTGTCGAATGTTATTGGGCGGTACTTGCGCGCCGATACTATGAATTCGCTCATTTTATACTTATTCGTTGGGCAAATATAGAAAAACATAAATATGCTGGGCCGCGAAGTTTTCAACAATGGCGCTTTTGCCGCCGGCCAAAAACAACAAAGCCCGCCAAGTGTTGGCAGGCTTTGAATCGTTATTTTGTTTATTCAAACTTTCTTATTGTCCGTTGTTTTCGGATTGTCTGTCCTTCAGTTGCTGCAGCATTGAAGCATCGACTGGTCCATTGCTGTCGAGATGCGGCTGAATACTTCGTCGAGTGAGCCGATGCCGTCAACTGACACAAATTTGCCCTGGGCCGAGTAGAAATCCATAACCGGCTGAGTCTGTTGGTGATAAACAGATATTCGGTTGTCGATGATGCTCACGTTCTGGTCGTCGGCACGGCCCGATACTTTTCCGCGTTCAAGAATGCGGGTGCGGAGTTCGTTGTCGTCAACATCAAGAGCCAGCATCAGGGTAACGCTCTGTCCGTGCTCGGCAAGCATGTTGTCGAGCCATGCAGCCTGAGTGGTAGTGCGCGGAAAACCGTCGAAAATGAAGCCGGCGGCGTCTTTGTTCTTAGCCACGTTCTTTTTCACCATCTCTTCAACCATGCTGTCGGGAACAAGATTTCCATTGTCAATGAGTTCCTTGATTTTGTTGCCAAGTTCCGAACCTGAATTCTTTTCGGCACGCAGCAGGTCGCCTGTCGACAGGTGCACAAGGCCGTATTTGTTGATGATGTTTTCTGATTGGGTTCCTTTGCCCGAACCCGGAGGTCCAAAGATTACAAGATTAAACATTGATTTACAAATTGTTATTTTAAACTTAAATTCATCCTTCGTTTTTCTGCGGCACAATCTTCTACAATAATCATACCACCATGTAAATGTCTTTCAAGTTTCGTCCCAGTCCGTCGTAATCGAGGCCGTAGCCAATGATGAAATCGTCGGGGATTGAGAATCCGAAATAGTCGATTTTCAGTTTTTCCTGACATTTGCCCGGCTTGAACATCAGCGTTGCAATCCGCACTTCGGCAGGCTCAAACCGTTTCAGATATTCGAGCAGGTCGACCATTGTCTTGCCAGTGTCCACAATGTCTTCAATAATCACCACTGTTTTGCCTTTCAGGTTCTCGTTCAGGCCGATGAGTTCCTTCACATTGCCTGTCGACTGGTCGCCGGCGTACGATGCGAATTTCACAAAACTGATTCGGCACAAAAGGTCGATGTTTTTGAGCAGGTCGGCGGCAAACATGAAACTGCCGTTCAGAATTGACAGAAAAACCACATCTTTGCCTGCAAGGTCGGCGTTCATTTGTGCCGAAAGTTCGGCAACACGCGCCTGAATCTGTTCGGCCGTGACCGAAACCTTGAACTTTTTACCGTTGACTACTACTTCGTTACGCATAGTTGTTCTTTTGCAAAATTCAGCGCGCAAATGTATCAATTAAAAACAACGTTGTTCTTTATTTTATAGGTGTGTCGACATTTTCTCGATGATTGCCGAAAAGGTTTGGCTGATTGCCCAAGTTTGACCAATGGGCCGAAAGCGTTGGCTAAAACGGGCGCGCTTTTGCTGTGCGTTATGAAAAATCTATATATTTGCATTGTAAACTAATTATTAAGGAGGAACTGCTTATCGAAAAATAATTACTCTCGAACTAACTAAAAAAGGAGGTAGTTATGGAACTGCATAATCAGTCTGATTGTGTGTTAGTTAAGCAGTACATTGCCGGTCAAACCCAATGTCTCGAAATCTTGATTGACAGATACAAGAACCGCGTGTTCTCTTACATCATGATGGTTGTTAAGGACCGCGAACTTGCCGAAGATATTTTTCAGGACACATTTATAAAGGTAATCCGCTCGCTCGATGGCGGAACTTACAAGGACGACGGGCGCTTCTGCCCATGGGTGATGCGCATTGCACACAATCTGATAATCGATTTCTACCGTCGCGACAAGCACTTGCCAACGGTGTCGGGCGACGACGAAGAGAAGAATATTTTCCAAACCATCGGCATTACCGACGACAGCGCTGAAGATAAATATCTTGCCAAGCAGTCGCACACCGACCTGAAGCAACTGATTGCCAAACTGCCGGCAGAGCAGCGTGCCATTGTCAAGTATCGCTATGTTTTCGATATGAGTTTCAAAGAAATAGCCGATCTTACGGGTGTCAGCATTAACACCGCGCTGGGGCGGATGCGCTATGCAATCATCAATCTGCGCAAGATGATGAATGTTACAGTTGCTGATGAATGATATTGTGAATCAATTTATTATGATAAAGGCGTGGAAACACGCCTTTTTTGTGTCCGGATCTTACTGCTCAATCTGGAAATTGTCGGCGTCGAGAATCGTGGGGAATTTTTCCCGGAAAGAGTTGAGTTTGCTTAGCGATATGGTTGCACGCCCAACACCGACAGTGTTCTCAGGCAGTTGGCTCATCACGCCGCCGTAGATGTCGATGACGGCGCTGCCGCCAGAGTAATCAATGCCGAGACCGTCGGTTCCAACGCGGTTTGTGCCAACCACATAACATTGGTTTTCGATGGCACGCGCACGAAGCAGTGTCTCAAAAACATCGTGCCGTGCTGTAGGCCAGTTGGCAACGCAGATGAGCAGGTCGTAGTTGTTGCCGGTATTGCGTAGCCAGACAGGAAACCGCAGGTCGTAGCACACAATCGGGCGGATGTGCCAGCCCTTGTATTCTATAATCTTAATCTCGCGGCCGGGCGTCAGACTTTCATTCTCGCAGCCCATGCGAAACAGGTGGCGCTTGTCGCAGAATTCAATCCGGCCGTCGGGCATGGCCATGAGCAGGCGGTTGTAGTGGTTGGTGCCGTCAGAAATTATCTGGCTTCCGGCAACCATGGCATTCATTTGTATGGCTTTTGCCTGCATCCACTCAACAATCTGCCCGTCCATCGGTTGCGACGTGCCTTCGAGCTGGTTGGTGAATCCGGTGGCGAACATCTCGGGCAGCACAATCAGGTCGGCATCGCTGATGTCGGTCAGCAGAGCGTCGTATTGGTGCAGATTCCCGTCAATGTTGTGCCATTTTATGTCAGGCTGGACATAGGCGATGTTGAGCAGGTCGGTCATATGCGTATGCAGTCGGTTGAGAATTGTTTCGGACACCGTGCGGTGGGGTTCTTCTCAACATAGTATTGGTGGATGTGCTCAAAGTCGGCGTTGATATCGTCGGTCGGGACAAAGCGCTCGCCAATGATGGCGTGTTTTGTCTTGTAGTCGAGAACGCTTAGGTATATTGGTACATTTGCTTGTTTTGCAATGAAATAGAATCCGCGTTTCAGTTTGTTGGTCAGTTTCCGAGTTCCTTCAGGGGTGATGCAGACGCTGAATTTCTCGTTATTGTTGAAATAGGCAATCACCTGTTCAACCATACCTGTCGATCGGCTGCGGTTAATTGGAACAGCCCCTAAGGCTTTCAGTAGTGGCCCGACCGGGAAAAAGAACATCTCTTTTTTGATGAAAATTTTAGGCGAGAATCCTGACGCCGCGAAAACCAGTTTGCCCCATACGAAATCCATCATGCTTGAGTGCGGCATGGCGATGATTACGAATTTGTTGTCGGTGGGCGCCTTGTCGATAATTTTCCAACCGAACAGTCTTAGGATAAAGCCGCTGAATCGTCTCATTTGTGTGTGGGTTCGCGTGTGTACAGTATGGTTATCGGATAAACGGCAGAATCGTTTTTGAAGATTATCTGCGGAATAGTGTCGCGATAGGTCAGCCGCAATTCGTTTTCGCTAAGGTTGCTGATGCGCATCAAGACAGGCTCTGGCGAGTCGGGGTTCAGCATAATGCTGTCTTCGCTTTGCGTAAACTTCCAGGTGCCGATGTGCTCAAACTTGAAAATCTGAGTGTTGCTTTCGCAAAGATCGTCACCCAAACTAATCTCGTACCGGCCATTGCTTGAAATCTCAATCTGGTCGTCCTTCAGGCACTCGGGGCAGGCGGGCGAGTCGAACAGGTTCACGTCGGTCGAGTTGTTCCCTGGAATAATCACACCGCTCAGGTCCCATTTCCCGGCGACAAGCATATTCAGGTTCGACGTTTGTTCGTTGTCTTTGCCGCAGGCCATCAGCAGGCACGCAAGCAATAGTGATGTTAACTTTCTCATTAATTGATGATTGATGAGTGTGGTTTTCCGTTTTTAAAGGTCTCAATCAAGATGGCTTGCAGCACAACATCGTCGTACTGAAGAGTCCAGTTCTTGTTGTTCATCAGTTTCTTATACGAGTCAGAGCCTACATATTTGCTGCGGGTCAGGTCAATTTGCACACCATTGGTCGACCAGCGGTAGAACTCATATTCGTAGTCGCTGTCTTTCGACCATTGGCGAAGTGGTCCGTATTCGGGGGTGTCGCCCAGTTTTTCCGACACCACATTCATCACTTCCTTAATCTTGTAGTCTTCAATCTTCTTGCGCTCGATAGAGTAGATGTGATTGTAACCTATAATTCTGAAACTCAGATTCTTGTCATTGATATACTCGCAATCTTCAATGGTGTAGTTCGGATAGTTGTAAACGCCGATGGTTTTGAGCAACGATTTGTCAATCTGGTCACCGATTGAAAAGTCCGAAATCTGGAATTTGATAGGCGTAAAGTTGTTGGTCTCTTCCATTTCCAGTCGTTTATCGGTCGACAAGATGATGGGGAAGGGGTCGGTGTAGATAATCAGCTTTGCCCGTTTGTTGATGTATTTGATGTCGTATCGGACGGTGTCGGTGTTGAGTTCGCATTTTTTAACGTGGAAGACGTGCTTGTCATCGTATACGCCGATTGGTTTATAGCGTGAGATGGTCATTACAGAGTCCGACAGTTGCAGCGGAATCAGCACTGGTTTCGAAAACTGTTCGATGACGGTGTCATAAGCGGCGTACGAGAATGCCGAGTCGTTGTGGATAACCAGCGTAGAGTCGATGTACCAATCAATATTGGTGAAAGCATCAATGTTTTTTGTTGTATGGCTGCAGCTTGCGGCTATCAGTCCGGCTGCAAGCAAGCTTGCCAAATGTAGTGCTGTGCGTTTCATTGCTTATAGTGTTTAGTGGTTATAATCTTATTTTGTCTCTTTGTAGAATACTTGCGACGATATGCTTCGTCCGTCGCGGAAGTAGTATGTTCCGTATGAGTATTTGACTTCAAGATATTCGTGTGCCAGACCGCTGCGGTTCACAATCACACGTTTAACTTTTCGGTTCTGATTTTCGTAGTTCTCAGTGGTGACGCCTTCCGGATATTTCTTCGAAAGGTCGTTCAGGAAGTGCTCGCTACGCTGTCCGGTCGGCACATCGAAGTCGTTTTTCTTATTGTCGAATGAACTCTGAGCTGCGGCCAGTTGCTCTTTGCGCTGACGTTCGGCTTCGGCTTCGGCTGTGGCGGCAGCTTCGCGAACGCGTCTCTCGCATAAGTCAATCTGGTCTTTCGGATATTTCTCTGTCGGTTTGATTGCCGATGCCGAGCGGTAGAGTCCGATAGCTGCAGAGTAGTCTTTCACCTTGAACGCATTGTCGGCTTGTGCGATAGCATTCTTGTAGTCAGCATCGATTTTGGCCAGACGCTCTTGCTCTTTCTCGTTCTTTATATTGGTGTTGATTTGAGCAATCTGCTGGTCGGGGTAGGTCTCATCTGACTTGATGACCTTTGCCGCGTTGTAGAGTTCAATGGCCTTGTCGTACTGGTGGGCGTTGAACGCGCGGTCAGCTTCGGCCACTTTCGCATTGTAGGTGCGCACAAGGTTTTCCTGTTCGGCTTTCTTTTTGGCGGCATCTGCCAGGAACATGTCAATCTGCTGAATGCGGCTTTGCGGATGCTGTTCGTTTGGCATAATCTGCAAGGCTTGCTGGTACACTGGTTTCGCGTTGGCGTAATCTTTTTTGTTGAACAGATTGTCAGCTTGGGCAATCAAAGTGTTGTATTGCTGACGTTTCTGGTTGTCAGCATTTATAATCGATTGTGCCTCGCTGATTTTCTGCTTTGGATAGGCTTCGTTAGGTCTGATGGCCAGAGCCTGGTTGTAGGCACTAATTGCTTCGGTGTATTTCTTCGAGTTGAAGTGCCCGTCGGCAGTGGCTATAGCCTGATTATACTGGCGTTCTTCGTCGGCGGCTTTGGCCAGCATGTTGTCAATCTCAACAATCCGGCTCTTCGGGTAAGTTTCGTCGGGTTTAACGGCTGAAGCCTGGCTATAGAGTGTTTTCGCCTGAGCGTATGCCTTTGCGTTATACTGTGCGTCAGCTTGCGAAATCAGATTGTCGTATTCGGCATTAGTCTTTGCAACTTTCTCAGCAACAACCTTTTGTTCGGCCAAGCGTTTGTCAATTTCTGCAATTCGCTCTTTCGGATACGATTCTTCCGGCTTCAACTGCGATGCGTTGACGTAGTTGTTGCGTGCCTCGGGGTATTGTCCTGACGAGAACTGGTCGTCGGCAAACGAAATCAGGTTGATGTACTTGTCATCGGTAGCCTTTTGCTGTGCAAGCAACTTGTCGATGTCGGCAATTTTCTGTTTCGGATATTTCTCGGCCGGTTTCACCGCCAAAGCCTGGTTGAACGAATTTTTCGAATCCTGATACAACTTCAGGTTCAGCAGGCTGTCGCCCTTGCGGACGGCGTCGGCATAGGCTTTCTCGCGGGCACGCTGCTGTTCTTCGGCGTTCTTCATAGTCAGCAGACGGTTGGTGATGTCGTTGATGCGGTCCTGTGGGTATTGCTCGGTCGGGAATACGGCAAGAGCCTCGCGGTATGCGGCTTCGGCATCGGTCCACTTCTGGTCTTTGTAGAATTTGTCAGCCTTGGTGATGGCGGCATTGTACTGCGCTTTCTTGGCGGCATTGTCTGCCACAATCTTGTCAATCTCTGCTATCCGCTGTTTAGGGTAAGCTTCGTTAGGCTTCAGCGAAGCGGCCTGTTGGTAGGCCGATTTGGCCTGCTGGTATTCTTTGTTGGCGAAGGCCTGGTCGGCAACGGTGATGAATCCGTTGTACTTCTCGCCATTGGCCTTGGCTGTAGCCAGCTGTTTGTCGATGTCGTTGATTCGCGTCTGTGGATAGGTTTCGACAGGCTTAATCTCTTTCGCCTTTACGTAGAATGTGCGGGCTTCGGCCAGCTTGCCTTGGTTGAACAGATTGTCGGCTTGCGTAATGGCCTCGGTATAAGCTTTCTCGATGGCGGCCTTGGCGGCGGCATCGTCATTCAGCTTGGCGATGATGGCGTTCAGCTCGTTAATCTTGTCTTTCGGATACTGCTCGTTGGGCTTGATGGCGGCAGCTTCGCCGAAACGTGCGAGTGCGTTCTCGTAATGCTTGGCGGCGTACTCCTTGTCGCCTTCCGAGATGGCTTCCTTATAAGCTTGCTCTCTCGCTAGCAGAGCGGCGTTGGCATCCGACAATTCGCTCAGTATGCGGTCGATTTTCAGCAGCTGGTCTTTCGGATACTGCTCGTCTTTGTATGTGAGCGCACGCTTGTAGTAAATCTGCGCGTTCGAATATTGTTGTGTGTTGAACGATTGGTCGGCAATGGCTATGTTCTTCTGATAGTTGTTGTCGTTGTTCTGGTTCTTTGCCAGGATTTTCTTTATGGCAATAATCTGGTTGTCGGGGTACGAGTCGTAGGGGTCAACATCGATGGCTTTGGTGTAGAGTTCAACAGCTTCTTCATAGTTGGCCTGGCTGAATTGGGCGTCGGCTTCGGCAATCAGCCTTTGGAACGTTGCCGAACGTTTCTGCTCGTAGTCTTTCATCATGTTTTTCAGCCGTTTCTGCATCTCGGCAGTGTAGGCTTCATCGTAGTCGAAGTCGCCGATTTTCTCAACAAATTTGATTTTGCCGATAGGCTGGTTCAGTATCGAAGCGTCGAATCCATCGACTTCAGGCAGCAGCTCGATGCTGAACTTGTAGTTCCATATGCCCACATCTTCAACCGGCACGTTGGTGTTGAACTCGAGTTTCTTGCTGTAGAACCCTTGCCGGCATATCTCAAGCACCACTTGTTTGTTCAAATCGATGTTGAAAGCGAATTTTCCGGTCTTGTCGGCATCGTAGATTTTCTCGAGTGCGCCGTCGACAAACACCTTGACTTTTGAAATTGCGAAGTTGTCGTGCTCTATTTTAACAGTGCCTTTCAGCGCCAGGTAACCTTTGACTTTTTGAGCTGATAAGTTTGAAAATGAGAGTGTTACTATTAGTGCCGATAGCAATGCGGCTATTGTCTTTTTCAATTTCATTTCATGCATGTTTAAAACACGGCAATATATGAAAATAATAGTTGAAGAAATAATGCGAATTTTCGATATTTTCACTATATCTTTAGAGAAAGAAAAACGTACAAGGTGGTACGTGAGTAACGAGATGTTTAACTATTTAAATTTTTGAGTTATGAAAACTGCAGAAGACAAACAGAAAAGCAAAGAGTCGTTGGAAATTGCTGAGCGTAAGTTGCACAAATCACAGATGAAAGCAAGCAAACTCGAAAAGAAGATTCAGAAGGTAAAGAAAAATACCAATGATGAAGCAGCCATAAAGGGAATGAAGGACGAGTTGGAAGAAGTTCACATGAAGATGCATCAGCGTTACAAAAAAGTTGAGAAGGAAAAGAAAACAGCATCATAACACAGATTATTTGCTAACAAAAAAGCGCCGAAAGGCGCTTTTTTTATGGGATATCAGTTGGTTGAGCAACAAAAAAGCCGTCCCAAACGGAACGGCTTTCATTTATCGAATTGTGTTTCAGATTATTCTGCAACAACCTCGAACGGCAACTCGAACTCAACTTCTTTGTGAAGTTTGATTTTGGCAACATACTTGCCAAGTTCTTTAATGTTGTCGCCTTTGACAAGAATGCTCTTGCGGTCAACTTCAACACCTTGCTTCTGGATGGCCTCGGCAAGCTGGATGTTGTTAACAGAGCCGAAGATTTTACCATTTGAGCTGGCTTTGGTGCCAATGACAATGGTGAGAGCCTCAATCTGAGCGCGCAGTGCGATTGCGTCGTTCTTGATTTTCTCTTCCTTGTGAGCGCGTTGCTTCTTGTTCTCGGCAAGAATCTTCTTTGCAGCCTCAGTTGCAACGATAGCCATACCCTGGGGAATCAGATAGTTACGTCCGTAACCGTCTTTAACGGTAACGATATCGTCTTTGTAACCTAAATTAGGAACGTTCTGTTTCAATATAATTTCCATATCCAATCCTCCTCTTATTTAAGCATGTCAGTTACATACGGAAGCAGAGCCAAGTGGCGTGCTCTTTTGATTGCGGTGGCAACCTTGCGCTGATATTTCAGCGAAGTACCGGTGATGCGACGGGGAAGAATCTTGCCCTGCTCGTTAAGGAAACGTTTCAGGAACTCTGGATCCTTGTAGTCGATGTACTTGATTTTGTTCTTTTTGAAACGGCAGTATTTCTTCTTTTTGATTTCTACTGTCGGCGGGGTCAGATACCTGATTTCTGATGAATTCTGTGACATGGCTTATTCCTCCTTCTTAGCTTCAGATTTTAAACTTCTTTTTTTGTTTGCGTACTCAACAGCAAACTTGTCCATCTTCATGGTAAGGAAACGCATGATGCGCTCATCGCGGCGATACTCGGTTTCGAGCTTGCCAACGATGCTACCCTCACCCTTGAACTCTACCAAATAGTAGAATCCTGTGGATTTCTTTTGAATTGGATAAGCCAATTTCCGAAGACCCCAATCTTCCTCGTAAACGATTTCACCTCCCATATCGGTGATAACGCCTTTGAATTTGTCAACCGCTTCCTTCATCTGTGGTGCAGACAAAACGGGATTTGCAATGAAAACGGTTTCGTAACTGTTTGACATAAATTTTAATTTTTTATTTGTTAAAAATCGGACTGCAAAGGTACTGATTGATTTTGTTTTTGCAAGTGTTTGTCTTGGCGTTGCATGATTTTTTTTCGAACTCGTTTTTTTGTTATTTTGCGGCATGTGCCGGATGATGCCGGTATCTTTATATTGAATTGATATTTAGATGTATGAATAAAATAATAGCATCGATTTTTGTTGTTTTGTGGGCAAATGCCGCCGCGGCCCAACTCAGGCTCGACACTCTTGGGTGGAAATCGCCATTGCATATTCCGCTGTATTTGTCGGGAAATTTTGCCGAGTTGCGAAGCGGTCATTTTCACGCAGGACTCGATTTGAAGACACAGGGAAAGGAAGGCTTCCGGGTATATGCCGTCAAGGATGGCTACGTTTCGCGCATAAAGGTGTCGCCAACGGGCTACGGACATTCGGTATATATCACGCATCCTGACGGTTATACATCGTTATACGCCCATATGCGCGAGTTCAACATTCAAATCGGCCGTTATGTGCGCGACGTTCAGTACAAACGCAAGAGTTTCGCTGTCGATTTATTCCTAAAGCCCGATGAGATGCCCGTCAGAGTGGGCGATGTGCTTGGCTTGTCGGGTAATACGGGCTCGTCGGGTGGACCGCATCTGCATTTCGAGATTCGTGACACGCGCGATGCCTGTCCGCTCAACGGATTGTTCCTGGGACTCGACATCAAGGATGATATTCCGCCGCGAATGGCTCTGTTCACTGTTTTTCCTGGCGATAGTCGCTCTCAGGTTGAAGGAAAATATTCGCGTAACACGGTTAAAGTTCAGAAACAAGGGAACATATACAAACCCGTGGGGGCTGATACAATGAAAGTTTATGGCACGGTGGGACTTGGCATCAAATGCGACGACTATCTGAACGGTGCCAACAACCGTTGCGGCGTTTACAAGTTCGATGTTTGGGACGGCGACGATATTGTGCTCACAATGCGCATCGACGGTGTGCCGTTTTCGCAGACAAAATATGTGAGCAGCATTGCGGATTACGAAGCGTTGGTCAATAGTAAAACAGTGGCCTACAGGCTGTATGTCGAGCCAAACAATAAAATCGAACTGTATCCGCAGCTCAAAAAACGCGGATTGATTACGGTGCCGGCGGGTGTGGTGAAAAAAGTGAAAATCGACGCCTATGACGTTTATGGTAACAAGGCGACATTCGAGACATACTTGCAAGGTGTGGCTTTCAATCGAAATGCCGAAAAAACTGAAGGACGATTACTCTCGTGGCAGGATGCTCATAAGTTCGACACGGCGGGCATTGCTATCGATTTTGGCAAAAACACCTTCTTCGATTCGGTTTCATTCAATCTGAAAATTGATACCAATATAATAAGTGGCGCATACTCGCCAACCTACGCCATTGGCTCGCCGGCGATTCCATTGGTTAAGTCTTATAACGTGAAAATCAAATGTTTGGGCGATAAGGTGCCAACATCAAAGGTGCTTATCGTGTCGGTTAGTGGCGACAAGGTTGCGGCTATGGGCGGTAAGTATAAAGATGGATTTGTTGAAGCGGCCTTGTCAGGATTTGGCACATACCGCATACAGGCCGACAGTGTTCCGCCTACCATTAAACAGGTTGCAAATCAGCCGGTTAATCTTTTGAAATTCACTATCGATGACGATTTGGCAGGCATAAAATCCTATTCGGCTTCAATCAACGGTGAGTGGATTCTGCTGAAGTACGACCCGAAAACAAAGTCGATAACCTACGAAGCCGATGAGTATTTGAAAATGGCTGATTCATACCAACTTGAGTTGATGGTTACCGACAACTGCGGCAATGTGGCCAACTATTCCGAACGGCTTCCCAAAAACAAATTCCAATGACGCAACGTATTGAAATAGAAGGAATAGGCGTAATGTCGGGCACTTCGCTCGATGGTGTCGACATTGCTTATTGCAATTTCGTTTGTGATGACGGCCATTGGTCTTGGACACCGCTTGCAGGCAATGTCTATCCATATTCGCCCGAAATGCTTGAGCGACTGAAACATAGCCACGAACTTTCGGGGCACGATTTGGCGCAACTCGATGTCGATTATGGCCGATTTTTGGGTGGGTTGGTAAAAGATTTTGTTGCAGAAAATAATTGCAAGCCTGCTTTCGTGGCAAGTCACGGTTACACCGTTTTTCACGAGCCGCAGAAAGGCTTGACGCTGCAAATCGGCTCTGGCGCGCAGATTGCGGCTGTGTCGGGTATCGACACCATTTGCGATTTCCGCACTGCCGATGTGGCTCACGGTGGCAACGGCGCACCGCTTGTGCCGATAGGCGATAAGTTGCTCTATGGCAATTTCGACTTTTGCTTGAATTTGGGCGGTTTTGCCAATATCTCGTACGATAATGCTGAAATTAAGCGAGTTGCGTTTGATGTTTGTCCGCTGAACATTGTTGCCAATACGCTCACCCGCCGCATTGGACTTGAGTTCGACAAAGATGGTGAACTCGGGCGTAAAGGCGTGGTTGATAAAGAGTTACTTGCCAAACTGAACGCCATACCATATTATAAACAGCAACCGCCAAAATCGCTCGGACGAGAGTTTGTTGATGCGGAAATATTGCCATTGTTCGGTCAACGAACTGATATTGAGAATCTTTTGGCAACATATTACCGCCATGCGGCTTATCAGATTTCGTATGCAATGGCTTCGGCGGGCAAGTGCAATGTATTGGTGACAGGTGGCGGCGTTTACAATAGTTTTTTTATAGAGTGCTTGAAATCAGCCACTATGCATAATTTGGCTATTCCAAACGCAATTGAAATTGAGTTGAAGGAAGCGATAATTTTCGCATTTTTGGGTGCGTTGCGTTACTATGGACTTGTAAACTGTTGGAAAACAGTCACTGGCGCGGCTTGCGATACCATTGGTGGTGCCGTTTACCGCGCTTGCAAGCAATCAGAAACTGACGATTAATTATAAATGTAAAACACTTAATATTAGTAAGATATGAAGATAAAGGCATTTTTGGCAATTTCAGTGTCGGTTGCAGCAGGGCAGGTGCTGGCTTGCACAAATTTTCTTGTAACACCTGGCGCGTCAGCCGACGGCTCGTCGATGGTGAGTTATGCCGCTGACTCGCACGTGCTTTACGGCGAGCTATATCATTGGCCCGCAGCCACTTATCCCGCAGGTACAATGCTCGATGTATATGATTGGGACACAGGCAAGTATATGGGGCAGATTGAGCAGGCGGCCAAGACTTACAACGTAATCGGCAATATGAATGAAAATCAGGTGGTTATAGGCGAGACAACCTATGGCGGCCGCGAGGAACTTTGGGGCGACTCGACTGCTATTATGGACTACGGAAGCCTGATTTACATTACTTTACAGCGTGCAACTTCAGCTCGTGAGGCCATTAAGATTATGACTGAATTGGTCGCAAAATACGGCTATGCAAGTGAGGGCGAGTCGTTCTCGATTGCCGACCCCAACGAGGTTTGGATTTTCGAGTTGATTGGCAAGGGAATTGACATTCAGAAAACCAAGAAAGGCTTGATTAACAAGAACAAAGGTGCCGTTTGGGTGGC
>JAEEGL010143550.1_pt1 | contig 21523 bp, 14 predicted proteins | sample 9134231 | NCBI WGS metagenome assembly JAEEGL01 (sample SAMN16246548, study PRJNA631951) | gut metagenome | biome: gut microbiome; feature: rumen; material: fiber-attached | host: Bos | place: Iran: Karaj | collected 2018-10
GAATAATGTTTCAAAAAAAATAATGAAACTACAAAAGACAATAATAAAACCGCAATTAACGGAACAAAAATTATCTTTTTGTTTCTCTTGTTTGTTTCAGTTTCTTCGGTGTTATCATCCATAAGATCTTCGGTTTCTTCTGCTACTTCTGCTACTTCTGCTGCTTCTTCTGTTTCTTTTTTATCACATTTTGTTTCATACTGCTCATCTTTATTTGAAAGCAAACAATCTAAAACAATAGGCTTACCATTTATAGATTCTGACTTTGTGTTTTCGTTGAAATCTGAGGTGTGTTTTTTTATACTGACCTCAGCGCCAACAGCCTCAAGCTTGCATTTTAACAAATCTGCCCTTTCTCTTTTTATTTTTCTTTCTATTATTGCAGGCGTTTTCCATAGCAGCTTTTGAACTGCCCAGTAGTCAAGCCCCGTTAATTCCACAACTGCATATGTAACCTTACTTAAACTTGAAGGTTCTTTAATTTTTTCTATTATGATGTCGTAATCACTGTAAGAATCCAAGCCATCAATCGTATAATCAGCAGGAACCGGTTCCTCAGTAATTGTTATCTTCTCATCACTTTCGTCGAACAATACATCATGTTTTTTGATGCTTACTTCAGCTCCGACTTCCTCAAGTTTGCATTTTATCAACTCGGCTTCTTCTTTATCAATATTCTTTTTTGCGAAAGCTGGCAAACTCCATAGCAGTTTTTGAGCTGTCCAGTAGTCAAGATTTGTTAAATCCATAACTGCATATGTTACTTTACTTATATTCGCAGGATCTTTTGTTCTCTCAATCAGAACATCAAAGGTGCATTTTGGACAAGTCAAGTTTAATACCCCCTGCATTTATTAATATAGCCTATTAATTATATCATAGTTTTTAAACCCATTTCAATATAGTTAATAGTTTTTATGAAATGAAAAACGTCTTCCGTCAAAAAGACTGAAAACATATTATTTTTATTAAAAATAGGCATACATCATAGCCGGAATCATTGTAAATAAAGAACTGGAGAGCACATGCACCTCCTAACCCGAAATGCAACCCCCTGTGAAAAATTCTATCAAAATATGCGGGGCAACACACATAAGGCTGATTATTTTGATAGAATGGTCAGTCTTCTTTTTATGCCTCAAAGCCCTTGTTTCAAGGGGCTTTGCTATTTTTAAGAGCCGCTCGGATTGACTGCTTTTCCTGAACAGCTCTTTTTTCGCAAATATTATTTTGCCAGGCTCTAAAAGTTATAATTATAAATAGAATCAAGACGACGAGTTACAAATAAAGGCGCCTTATTACTTGTGAACGTTTGTTTTATTATTTTCTTATTGCAATTGTGCTGTATTTTAGCTATAATCATTTTGTTTTTACCCATATCATAATAGCAGATACAACTCTCAATTGTCCTGAAACAACGGTAAAGAACAAAAAGAAATGACAATTCAGTCTTAAACATATTCAAGAATAATAATTAACATCATACAAAACACAATAAGTGTTTAATGTTTTCAAAGAAAAGAGGAGTTTTTAAGTAATGACCTCTCTTGATATTAAAAGATTTGCAGAAGATAATAAAAAGACCTTGCTGTTTTTTCTTATTGCACTGGCAGTATCCTTATTCCTTCCGCTTAACTGGAGCGATGATGCAGTATTTTTTAAGGATGTTGCCGAAAAAAGCTACAGGCAATTTATAACTAACAGTGCACGGCCTTTTACTGATACCGCTACATATTTTTTTATAAAATATCCACTCGCGTGGAGAATTCTCAATCCGATTATACTGGTTTTATTCTCTAAATGCTTGTCTTGGATAACGCACCTGTCTCATGACCATTCTCTGTTTATTTTTATAGTATCCTGCATACCGGCTATGTGTCTGGTCGATGCGGGATTTATCGCCACGACGGTTAATTATCTTTTCCCCGTAGCTTTAGCTCTTTGTGCTTTTCTGCCGCTTATATATTCATTTAAATACAGGATTATAAACGCAATTAAATATTTCTTGGCCATTCCGCTTATTGCTTATGCATCGGATATGCAACAAATGTGTGTCGTGATGATTGTTGTATACACGGCATATATTGCATATTACACTATAACTAAGCGCTTTCCTTTTTATGCGCTATGGTGTCTATTGCTGTCGGCTGTCGGTTTTGCCAAATCCGTTTTTTTAAATACCGTAGGTACCAACAACAGATTTGAACGTTCATGCGCTCAATATTTTCCGTCATTTGCCGAATTGAGTATTTTTCAAAAAATTGAACTCGGTTTTTCTTCAACATTTTATGAGTTAACATCTCATTGCAGGCAAGCATATTTCATCTTTTTGGCATTCATATTATTATTGGCAATTATTACTGTAATAAGAAAAAAGCCAACAATATATAAATCCATATCCTTATTTTCCGTGTTGCTTGTCTTGCTGACCGGAATAGGAAACGCCGTAAATTTACCGTTTCTGAGAATAATCTACGGCAATTTCAAAAACTATAAAATGAATTTAAGCGAGTACACGTTTGCTCCTCTTGCCGATCTATACTATATTTTACTGTCTATACTTATAATAATAACTATTTACAATCTAATCGATAAAAAGCAGTTTTTACTTTCTGCTGCTGTTTTAATCCTCGGAGTCGGTTCAAGAATGATTATGGGATTCAGTCCTACAGTATGGGCTTCCGGTTACAGAACATTTTTTATTCTTGTAACTGCATTTATTGTTGTGTCATCTTTTGTGTTGGACAAGTTTAAAGAGGAACAGTCCGCAGTTCAAAGAAGTGAAAATAGAAATACAGAGTAAAGAAGAAACCTACGCAAAAAAACATATCAGCCGGGTAAGCGATGAAGAGTCGCAAACCCGGCTGAATTATTATGTTTTGTTTTTTGCAACAAGGCTCTGTCCACAGGGCAAGTACTTATTACGGCGTTACTCAGCTGCACCGCACAGAGCGTGAGGTGCGGCTGATGCCCATCGGTCATTTACTCGACCAGTGGGAGATTCATAAGCAGTTTACCGGTATCAGCAAACCTTATGAAATGAAAACTATTGATGATGTGTTTCCAGTGGGGATGGTGTAATTTTTAAATGTTGACTTCAATTTCGCGTAATGCAAAAGTATAATGATTGCCTAATGTACCATATATTACTTCATAATACTCGTATTTCTTACCAGGTTCAATCCTCAAATGCGGAAAGAGATCTTTGTGGATTCGTGAATCTTTATTAACATATTTGTTAGGATTGTTTTTTATTTCACTGGCACCAATAATTATCGATGTGGGTTTGTCAATTGAGAAGGATACTGTTTGACGATATCTGCCACTGCCAAGAATTTTATATGAACTACAATCCATGACAAACATCTCATGAGGGTAATCTCTGTTTAACATAATTTTTACCGTGCTAAGATCCCCCAAACTGCTGATAGGGCATCCACAATTCGGGCAGGCCGGGGCACGATCCGACACTTGTTTTCCGCAATCAGGACATGTTATTAATGGCATAGTAATTAACCTCCACAATTATAATAAGATATTCACCTTATCCCGTGAACATTATAACTATATCAAAAAAAAGAAAAATATGCAACCTTTTTCTTGAAAGGTGGTGACCGCATGGCAGACAATTTCGGATTGAAACACGGAATAGACGGCGAGCGCGAGTTCAAAAAAGCGCTGTCGGAAATAAACCAGACTTTTAAAGTCCTCGGCTCCGAAATGAAACTCGTATCTTCGCAGTTCGATAAAAACGATAAATCCGTTGAATCTCTCACCGCCCGGAACCAGGTGCTGAATAAAGAGATTGACGCGCAGAAAGAGAAAATTGAAACGCCGAAATCAGCTCTCGCCAACGCTGCGGAATCCTTCGGAGAAAATGATAAGAGAACCCAGGCGTGGCAGGTTCAGCTGACTAATGCGCAGGCCCCCCTCAATGACATGGAGAGAGAGGTAGCGAATAACGAAGAAACAATAAGGGATTTGTCCTCCGCCGAAGATACAGCAGAGAAGGAAACAAAAGAGATGTCGGAGCAGATTGAAAAATCCGGCAAACACGCAGAGGACGCCAATGGCAAGTTCGAAAAGTTCAAGGACACGGTCGCTAAGGCAGCGAAAGCCGGCGCTCTCAAGATAATCAAGGCTGTATTGATCCGCATGATCTTCAATCACATCGTGAAGCAAAGCGACAACGGTGCTGTTCTCGTCATCCATCTGCGTCGCAAGATAAAACGGATGAAAGACATAAGGATATCCGCCTTTATCCAGATCATCTTTATGCGCATCAAACATTATTCTGCAGGCTTTATTTACCATATCGGAATAGACCATAAGTTCTCCTCGCTGATAAGTCAATGATACGGATGCTTCTCATTTGCTGATTTATTCCATTTATACTTGAACAGCATATCCTGCTCGCGCGCAGAATAATTCTGAATCTTATTTATATCTGTATGGGAACTCTCGGCTATGGCTTTAAGAGATTCAATCAGCAGCTCTCCGCCGCCGTATCTTGAGATTTTATATATTTCAGCCCAGACGCCGTCAGGCATTTCTTTTTCATGGCTGTTATGATAATGCCACTCCGCCTCGTCCCAGATTTTAGTGATTTCTGTCACGGTAAAAAATCTGTGTTCAACATAATAGTCTTTATCAAACGGGAGCAGTTTCTCTTTAAGACTGAAATAGAAATCGGTTAAATATGTCGGGCTTTGAAGAAGTTCAATCGAATCATGTTTCATATTCAGCGATTCGTTGGTAAACAGATTAAATGCCTCATCTTTGCTGAAGCCTATATGAACCAGTCTTCTTATATACTCATCCATATATTTCTGCTCATGATCCTTCTTATACAGCGCAATCAGCTGACCGGTCATAAGAGGGTCAAACTCATTTGATTCTGACTCTGCTTTCTTATCCTTTTTTGATAAACCTGATGCAGATGTATTATTGTTCTTTTTATTTTTGTTTCCTGCTTTCAGAATTATAATTCCCAGAACCAAAAAAACTATGCCTATTGGTAATAAGGATATTGCCTCATTTGACCCTTCTTCAAAAAGAACGCCCAGACTGACATAACCTAACAGCAGGCCTAAAGCAATAAGAAATACAGCTACTGCTTTTTTGAGCTTTTTCATATATTACATCCTCTTTTGTATTCGGCAAATCAGATATCACCAGTATTCGTGTTCGTCCGTATAAATTTTAATAATCAATGACAAAGCGAGAATTCCCGAAAACAACATTATAAATCCGAGTATCATTGTAAATATGGATTCAAAAATGTTCCCGTCGCCGGGTATTATATAATCTGTAATTATCATAATAATAAGAATCGGGCCTATAATAAACTCATAAAAAGTTGCAAAGCCGAAAATCCATTGAAGAACGGAATTGATAATTTTGTGCCGGCGGAAGAAACTAAAAACCTTTTCAAAGCTGTCTTCTTCGCCGTAAATAAAGGATAAGATTGTCATTACAACTCCGGTGATTAAGAAAAGAATCGGAATCGCCAGTAACAAGTGGTTTTGATTTGCCAGCTCCAATACAAACAGCACATATGACAGAATTCTGATAATCCCGCCTGCCCAGAAGAAAAACATTGTATTCCTGCGTATTATGGATATCAGCGGACTGACAGGCTTTTCTGCTTTGACATTATCCGATATGTCTCCGAGATAATTCTCTGATGACGGATTTCCGCAATACGGGCAAACCACTTCGTTGCCGATATTGATTGAGTATTCGGCGCCGCAGGTTTTACATAAAAATGTCTGTTTATACCATTTGCGGTAAACAATTATTTCTTCCTGATTGCCTGAAACCGAGGCTTTTTCAAGGCGCTCTCTTGCAATCATATCCTTCAGCAGCTTCAGAGTAAAGCCTTTACTCTTGCCGATAATTTTGGCAATCTCCGCTACCGAGGTTATATGATGAACCTCGATAATATTGTCAAAATAGTCGAAATACGCAATTCTGTCATTTATCTTTTTGCAAAACGATATGGAGAATATTCCCCAGCCGCCGGTAATCGCCGCAAATATCGACAGAATCACTGTTGCAGTTGTATTCTGAAAGGCAAACGAAGCAATACATGCCGCTATTGCCTCGGCAACGGCAACAACCAGAGCTGCAATTCCGGCGTTAAATCCTCTGTTACTCTGTTCGTACCGGTAATTATAATCATATTTAGCTGTCAGAACGGAAACAGCCAGACCCAAAGGGAAGCATATGGCAGTCAGCAAGAAACAGAATATCCACCTTTTCTGATAAATCCATTCTTTAAGCAGATAGGTCATAGTGTATTCGATTTTGATATCATTCATAATCCGCACCACACCATTTGCATTTTTGGGTTTCATTCATCCTGAACACCGACGTGCTGCCGCAGTTATAGCACTTGAGAGCAACCTTGTCCGTTATTCCTCTGACTATTACTTCTTCGCCGGAATAATCTATGAAAGCGTCGGGTATTTCATTATCGTATATCAGACCGTCAATGATTCTCAGCGCTCTGGAATAAGTGATTCCGGCTTTTTCGGCAATGATATTAATGTCGGTAATTTTATCCGTAAGAATAAGATTCTTGCATAATTCATCTTTTGTGATGCTCTTTTCTTTTCTTTTAGGATAAAAAATAAGAAAATAGAGACTCGTGAATAATTGAATTACCGGGCTTAGCAGAACAAGAAATACTGCCGAACCGACTGTAAATTCAGTAGAGGGAATAAACCCGATTGCGTAAAACAAACTGACTAGGAAGCAAAACACGGTGTAAGGAATAAGCCTCTTCAGAGTTTTCTTTTTATCCTTGTCTGCGTTGGTGTGCATACGATGAATCAATGCAGGCACAGATGCAAAAAACAACGGACAAACAAAGGTGAAAATCCATATAGCCGGCCAGCTGTAGAAAAGATCAAGATCATAAGTTATGGAATCTTTGAATTTTTCCATTGATTTTTCCGGATATCTTTGTATCATACGGGTTCTGGCTAAACGGATGATACGCTTATTATACCGGTAATCTAAACTGTATGGTATATCAAAGAATATTGACTTTACCGTATCTGCGTCGTCTTTTATAACCTTAAACGGAGAAGTTGATTTTTTCTTTGAACTGCTTAATATATGAAAAACCAGACCTGCAATACCACACGCTACTGCAATTGCCAGAATTGACAATATCTGTCTTGATGTCAGATCATATATTCCGGTAAGAGTGAAAAATGTGTGGATTGAAATAACGGCAAACGCGAATGATGATAAAGAAAGAATAAAATAAGCAGATATTTTACCTGCGGACATTTCTTCTGCAACAAGCAATACAAACCATAATAACACACCGAGTATAAAGCATGCATAAGAGAAAGCAGCCAAGCCAAAGTATCCGCCCGTTTTAGTGTCTAAATTACATACATTCAAAAGAATGCCGCCGAATACCATAATAAAACCGGCAACCATCGCTTTCATACCGAATTTATCAAATAATCTCACTAAAAGCGGATCTTTATCCTTCTTTTTTTCTTTTGCCTTGAGTTTTTCACCTCTCTTTAAAGCTCTGCGTTGTTTCTTATCCTTTGAAATATCATCGAAAAGATCAATTCTGTTAAGCAACTTATCTTTTGATTTGTCGGTATTGTCATCGGTAACATGATCAACAGCCTGTACCGACTCCTTAACAGTTCCGTTTTTTTGCTCTTGACTGATTTCTTCTGTTTTTTCGGGATTTGCTGTCACAACTTTCCTGCCGATATGGCAGCAACCGGAGACCCCGAATTTTTTAATTTCAGGGTGGCTTTTATAATCTATATATGGTGTTCCGCAATGCGGGCAGCAGAATGAATTATAGTATCTGTAAGTCTTTCCGTTTATTTCCTGTTTCCAGTTTTCTTTATCGATTTCATGCTCTCTTATTTCACAGACATCCAGCCCGTCATCGGAATAAGCAGGTTCGCTGTCAGCCATATAAAAAGAGTAACCGTGAAATGCGAAAGATTTGCCGCAATCGGGGCAGATGCCTATAAGTCTGATTCCTGACGGAGTCGTATATCCGGGATATTTCAGCCCTTTTTCGACCAGATCCTTGTCTCGGGATTCCTCGTCGGCTTTTTCGGCAGCCTCTCCGCCGCAGATGAGGAAATGCGCTTCCATACGGTATCCGATGTCGCCGACCTGATATTTGCGGTCCTCCGGAGTATCGGAAATCAGGCCGTCAATCTGAGTATAAGGAATTCCGAGACTGCGCATGATTCCAAGCCTGACAGAAATCAGGAAGTATTTGCCTGTGAAATCTTCTCCTTCCTCAGTCTGGAGGCAATAGTGAAGAGTTTCAGCCCCGTCTTCCATCAGAGTCAGAACAGGTTCTCGCTCTGTCAGATGAACAGCACCGATAAATTCATACTGCAAAGCATCCGGATTTTTCTTCTGCCACTCAAAGAATTTAACCGTGTCAATCTTTATTGTCTGACCGTCAAGAGAGACCGGAAGTGATTCGCCCGACTGAGAAGAATTCTCATGAGGCTTTGCAAGTTTCATCTCATCGGCAGTACCAAAATTCCTCCTGCACAAAGACTCGATATATTTTCTTACGGTTATTTCATTTTTTGTGAAGCAAAATAGCCGCAGTGCGCTTGTTTGATTAAGCCAAACAATTTTAACATTATCATTGAGAGCACGACTTGATCCGGCAATCGAAAATGCGCTGCCTTCATGATTCAAAAAATCAAAATGCAGAATATCTTGACCTGATTCCTTATATTTCTCAATCAGTTCGAGTTCTTTGACTCCGGGCATTCCGACAAATGTCATGGATGATAAATGATCAATATCCGTCTTCAGCAGATAATCAGCCCAGATGAGAATTGTTTCCCAGCCGTAAATCCTTGCGTCGATAAGAATATCATACTGTTCAAAAGCTCCGGCCTTAGAATGCTTCATTTCTTTTATAAAGCTCAGATCGTCTATATAATCTTCCTGCGCGTTGTTATTTTGCTTCTCCTTATTCAAAACCGCATTCAAAACATTTATTAAAGCTTCCCTCGGTTCCGATTCGGGTGTAAACAACGATGAAATCAGATTTATATCATAGCAGTCGTTTTTGACATATGTTTTAACCGTGTCAAAGTCAAAACTGCCACCTGCTTTTATGACAACATCGCGAAGAGCCGCAGGAAAACCTTCTTTTGTTAAACCCTCAAAAAAGAAAAGCGGCAGCTCATACCTGAATGACTTTCTCGAATCAGGGCGATCAGATGCGACCATGCTGTCTATAACCAGAAACCAGGAATCGCCTTCCTGCACCAATGCGTGGCCAACACAGTATTCTCCGGTATGCTCCGGCTCACAAAACGGGTTTATTATCAATATTCTCGAAGGTGTTCCTTGCGTTCCGTGCTTTAACTTTTCCATGCAGGACGGGCAGTAATTCTTTCCGCCGACAACATAAACATCCTGAAATGATTCCAATTCACCGCAAACGCTGCATGTTTTGCTTCTTACCAAATCTTTCACCTCAATTATTACAACTCATACGTCATACAGTTCCAGATGGCAATCAATCTATAAGATTGATCGAATTTTCATTAAGTTCATAAGTAAACTCGGTGGATCTTTCCTCGCCGGTTTTCAGCCCGAATTCTTTCATAAGATCATTTTCAGCTTTTTCGTATTCTTTTTGAGAAACTTGCTTTTCACCGACTGAGTAATTCCAGTTTTCAGGTATACTCGGGTCATCTTCCCAGTGCTTCAATTCTTGGAAAAATTCTGCAATCTCTTCTGCTTCTCCGTTTCTATATTTATAATATATTGTGCTGACACCTCCGCTTCCGGCATATCCGCCGACTATTATCCCTTTCCTCGGATAATACCCAAAGCTTCCCCAGCTGCCGTATTCGCCGACCATAACAACTTTTTCGCCATCAAAACTATAAAGCTCACAAGTAGCGGCATGAATAGTGCCAATGGGAATAACGAGTTCCGGTAAATCATCGTCATCGAGATAAATAAGTCCGAATTTCGGCCATTCTTCGCCGCCGTTATTCTCGCCATGCTCTTTCATATATTTCCTTAAAAACTCTTTATAAGCGGATTTGACGGCCTCCGGACTGACTGTTGATTTAATTTCGGTTGTTGATTCAACCGCAGCTTCGGTTGCGATTTCATTTTCGGTGCTTTCACTGTCATGCAGAATTTCGGAATCCTGCGTTGTCTCATTTCCGCTTTCGGTTACAGGAGCGCTGTTTTTACCGGTGCACGATGAGAAAGCAAATGTCACTAAAAGAACAGTAACTGCCAAAACTATAATTCTTATCATTTTCACAACAAATTTCTCCTCAAAAATTATCATTATTTGTGTCATATGAAAAATCAATATTATCATATGCGAATTTCAACGCCCTTGCGCTTGCATTAACAACTGTATTATCGTAGTTCTTAAAGGCATTTATCCTTCCGACCGAACGTGAAATATCCGCAACAGTGTCCAGCAAATCGTTGTTTATAAGGCAACCGTGTAATTTTGCGACCGGCAATTTATATATGTTTCTGTTATATTTTGCTATGGAAACATAATTATCGTCCGATATAAGTTTCCATGCTTTCCAACCATTTACAGTCATAAAAACCGACCACCGCTTATGTTCGAGTTCCTGAAGATTGGTCGCTGCGAGTAATCCGTCAACATCTTTCAAAGATAATTCGCTGTCATTTTGGGCATCATTGATAAAGCACTCCACTCCGGCTTCTTTAAGGTTATAAACTGTTCTGACAGCAGCTGCGCGACTTGATCTCTTGTTAATCTCGGAAGACTTTTTAAACTGCGATTCATAATCAACCGCCGAAAAACACCCTGCTTTATTATCGTTGTATTCCCAATTGATATAAGCTGCAATTTTATCAAGGCGGGAATATCCTATGTTATTGTGTCTGAAAACCTGACGATTTGAACCATAAACAGTTATGTCATATTCTGCATTTAACTGAGATAAAAGCGAAGCATAATTTTCGTTGGTTATGATAGAAATGATCAAGGAATTGTTTGTTCCGTTATATAACCCTTTCTCAACCGCCGCTCTGATCAATTCGCGCCGTACAGTAACAGAAGAATCAGCAGTTAATTCGTCATTTCCCAGCGCAACAACTATATAGTTTGCATCATAGTATTCTCTTATCAATTCTTTGAATTTTGCTGATTTTACATCTGCTATTTCAAATCTATAATTAATGCTTATACCTACATCTTTAAGTATCGAATTAACATCTCCGCAAGCAGAAATGAATTCAGCTTCTTTGTCTTCCGAATCAATTACAGTTATTTCATACTCATATTTGTTCATCAATCCTGCCCACATGGAAGACTTTGCAAACTCCATACCGATAAAGCCGGCTCCGACAACAAGAACGGATATTTTATTGCTGTTGGATTTTTCCGCCGCTTTGTATAAAGGATAATCAAATAACAGATTATAGGATATGAGCTGTGAGTAGTTAATCAGGTTGGCGTAACAGAAATTATTATTCTTGTTTAAATTTGCTACATCTATATATTCAGGAGATGACTCAAGCGATGATAATATAAAAACGTCTCCCGCAACATTTCTCCTGTTTAATACTTCATTGATTTTTATTGCTGTGCTCATATTATTAAAATCATCATCACTGATTATATATAATGTGTTCCTGCGTTTAAAATACACAAAATCCAGAATGGTTTTATTAGTAAAATGAGCATTTATAATTTTTGCCCTTTCAAGCAAGCCGTCCGAATACTTATCGGAAACGTTTGAAAAAATAATCGTACATCGTTTTTCGTTGTCAAAAATGTCTTCGGCAAGACTAAGCGACTTTTCATTCAAATCACTGAAAATATGATATTTTCTGAATCTGCCAAAGAAATATATCCACTGAGTCAAATAATCTCTGAATGCCGAATAAACAACTCTCAATGTTATAAAGGGTATTATAAGATTTAGTAATGTAAGATAGCACCTGCCGAAACCCGAAACCGGAACCGACTCTTTATCAACAGCCTGGTTGAACTCTGACGGCACAAAATCAAATTTGAAATATTTTTTGACACTTCTTAATGTTCTGAATCCGTTGTCAATTAAATTTAATATATTGTTATCTGATACCGAAGCTAAAAATATATATGCCGATAAAGCTATTACAAATCCGACAGTAAATGCTTTCATGGGAGTTATGCTGATAAAAACTTTATTCTTCTTGTTCTTTTTTATTACCCACATTACAAGCGAAACAATCACCGAAATGATCAAAAATACAAAAGAAATAAATTCATTAAGATTCATCAGTTCAACTCCTCCGAAACATAAACTCCGCACTCTTTGACCGGGCAGTCACAGTGCTGTCATAATACAGCTTTTCTCACTTAAATCGTACCTGAACAATCAACAACAAACCGATTCTTTTGCCTGAAATACCTTTCAAAGAAAACCTATCTTTCTTTGAATCGGATATCAGGGAGAAATCATATATTCACCCGATTGGTTCAACCTTTTTACTCTCATTCTGACATTTGATGTAAATACAGAGTATTCATACTCCGTAAATACCGCACCGTTATACTTCTCAACTATCCTCTCAACATTTTTCATGCCCAGCCCATGATTCTTTTTGTCTGCCTTGGTTGTTTTCAGGTTCCCGCTTTTATCCACGGATATATTTAAAAACGGGTTGGTTACGGTCAGCCAAAAATGATCCCGCACCAGGTTTGCTTCCACTCTGATTATTCTGTCGGATTTGCATTTATCCGCCGCTTCAATTGCGTTATCAAGCAGGTTTGATATAACCGCGCATATATCGATATCATCTATGCATTTTGCCGGTATATATCCTGTGAAAGTCAATACTATATTCTTTGATTTTGCTTCGAAATATTTATGATTTATAATTGCGTCTGCAGCATGATTGCCGGTGCGGATCAGATTCAGATTATCCGAAACAGATGAGCCGAGCTTTTTTGTGTATTCTTCTGCATCTTTGATTCTCCCGGCAGAAAGCAGGGCGCTGATTACTGCCATATGGTTTTTGTAATCATGCCTGAAGCGCCGCAGCTCTTCATCTCCCGACAGCTGAGCCTCAAGGTTTTCTTTTTGCCACTCAAGCCGGTCGAATACAGCACTTTGCCTATGAGCCATTGATGATAATCTGAAAAACAGGTAAAACAGGCAAAAAACTATCCCCGTAACGGATATTATATACATCGCCTTATACCATTGAGCAGATGCGCCGTATTCTTTATAATAGCAGGTTAACTCAAACAGCAACAGAGCGAAATAAACCCATACAGGTATCTCTGAGAATGCACCGGGAAGTAAATTCATCTCCGATCGGACGCATATGACATAAATCAGAAAGCAAATCGCGGCAAACAGAACTGTATTTACGGCATACTCAATAATCAGATTTGCTCCGGTAAATGAAGAAATGAGAGCGTAAAACATGTCAACCGTATATACAGTAACAAATACGGTTAATATGAGTCTTCCCGGTTTTGCTTTTTCGGTTAAAAACAACAGAACAAATATATATATCAGATTGGATACGAAATCCATAATGGAATCAAAATCCGAAGTCTTGTTCTTTAACAAGAAGATACCAAGCAGTGAATTGAGAATAATCAATATAACGAATGAAACGATACTTACCCGATTTAACCGCAACTTTTCCAAAAAAACAAAGCGTACGATCATAAGCAGACTCAAAACGGCAGACAGATCTTTAATAATATAAATGATTGCCGTTGCTGCATCAATCATACGCTCACCTTCCTTCAGACTATATAGAATACTTAAGAAAATTCATATAGCATTTATTGAAATTAGCAATATTACGCCTGCTGATTTCAACTTTTTCGCCGTTGGAAAGGGTTATTACATTGCCTTCGATTTCGGAGATATATTTCATATTGACCAGAAATCTTCTGTGAGTGCGGAAAAACCTCAGACTCTGTATTTCTGCCTGAAAATCCGATATGCTTTTAGAGGTCTGATAGGATTCATCAAGACATCTGACTATAGAGTGCTTTTCGCTCGCCTCTATATACATAACTTTTTCAAGACTGATATTCAGCGTCTTTTTGTTTATGGGAACTATGATGTAGGATTTATCTTTGTATGCCGTTATAAAAGCGGTTATTGCCTGCTTCAGGGCGTTTTCATCTATCGGCTTGAGCAGGAATCTGAATGCGCCGACCTCATAACCTTCATACACATACTCATTATATGAAGTGATAAAAATAATGGTCGTCTTTAATCCGCGGGCTCTCAGTTCCCTTGCGGCCTCTATGCCGCTTTTGCCGTCAAATACAATATCAAGCAGAGCAAGGTCATAAACCGATGCCGAAGAAGTGAATTTTTCGCAATCATTAAAAACATCAATGTCTGCTTCGAGATTTGATTTGTTGACATAATCTTTTACATAGGCCGCAATCTCTTCCGCTATGATCTGTTCATCTTCACAGATAGCAATTTTCATACACAATACCCTCTTAAAATATACTATAACACATAATTCAACATATGTGAATATCTTTTTTATATTAAAAAAATTTATCATATAATTCAACTCGATTAAGACAAGCGGTCAGATATTCGGAGTGAACGGTCGAATTCCGACCGTTCATCACATTTCTGTTGCTTTGTAATCACTAATATAGTATGATATATTAAAATCGGTTGGTCATATCCGGAGGAGAATCATGAGAATAAAAAAATTACTTTCGGTAATTCTGGCGGCAGTTATCACACTGTCGGCTTTTTCCGTCATATCTTTTGCAGAGACGGAGGGCATTTATACTTATACCGTCTCTGGAGAAGCGGCAACTGTAACCGGCATCAATTACGCGGGCGTAAAAGAACTTACTATACCCGATACGCTCGGAGGATACCCGGTGAAAACGATATCCGGAATCGGCAACACATACAGCTACGGCACGGCAAATATGGTTGAGACGCTATATATACCGGAAAGTGTTACAACAATCGGCTGGGCGGCTCTGCGTATGTTTGACTGCGCGAAAGCCGTTGTTGATGAGAACAATCCGAACTATTCGTCGGATGAGTACGGGGTCATTTTCAATAAAAACAAAACCACGCTGGTTGCCTGCCCGTGCAGCCTTCAGCAGAAAGAATATATTGTCCCGGATACAGTAAAAGAAATCGAATACTGCGCATTTGAGCAATGCGCTTTTATCGAAAAAATCATTTTGCCGGACGGACTTGAGAGCATGGGAAATCAGAGCTTTTGCCAGATGCCGAAGCTCAGGGAAATCAATATTCCCGAAGGCATAACTGAACTCGGACAGAATATGTTCATACAGTGCGGGTCGCTCGAAAACATAACTCTTCCTTCTACACTCAAAAAAGTATCAAACAGTTCTTTGTCGGAAACGCCTGTAAGGAACATTATTGTTCCAAACGGAGTTACGTCAATTGACACCTATGCTTTTGAAAGCTGTAAAAAACTCGAATGGATAGAACTGCCGGCTACCGTACATACAATCGGCTATGAGGTTTTCGCCAACTGTGATTCTCTGAAATATATTTTCTATCGCGGAAGCGAAGGGGACTGGGCGTCTATCAACATCAATGCAAGCAATGCCAATGACCTCGAGAAATACAAGATTGTATATAATTATTCACCCGAGACGGGCTACCCCGGAATCGATTTTACTTATGCCGACGGATTTCTTACCCTGGGGGGAGAAGGCGCGACGCCGTCATTCAACAGGGATGATTATCATTATTGGGATGAATATGCCGGTGAGTGCGAAGCGGTTATTGTTGATTCCGCAATTTCGGAAATCGGCACTTATTCCTTCGTTGATTTTGCAGCGCTTGAGTATCTCGTTGTTTATTCGGAGAACATCGTTTTTTCGGAAAATGCTTTTTTCGCCTGCGACTCTCTTGAAAATGTAATAATTACGGGATCGGCAGGATTCTCCCGCAAAAGTTTCAATGCGCCCGACAATTTAAAGATATATATTGATAAAAACCGGAATCCGGATGTTGAACCTGATAGGAATCTGATCAGATTTACCTGTTCTGACGGTGTCCTGAACTTTATCGACGATGTCAGTTTTGATATATATCATCTGATTGATTTTGTATCTGCAGTTATTAAAAAATACGGCATAATCAGCAGGATTACATTCCGCAATATGACGCTGGACGATATTGAGCTGAACTATATAGCGGAATACACGGATAAGTCCGAACCTGTTGTCAGGAGTGTTGAAGGCAATAATCTCGTTAACGGTGAGATTAAGATTGCGAAACTGAGCGGATCCGAGCTAACTTTCAACGATTTGATTGAAATAATTCAAAGCGGCAGTGAAGATGGATTTATGCTGGTTGTCAGCGATGAAAACCACAAAACCATTATAAATCCGAATGTCGGGATTGAAGATTCCGAAGGCCCGGCTGATCCGCCTGATTCCGATGAAGAAGATGAAACCGAGGGCAATGCCGTTATTGACGGTATAGTTCTGGTATTTGATACTGTTTATGTCAATGTTGTAAAGGCCATTAAATGGGCTGTAACGCTGCTGAATAAGCTTTTTAAATTAATCAGCAAGAAATAAAACGAATTCATCATAATTAATAACTGTAATTATCATATTCCGAGGGTGCGTAATGCCTTCGGAATATTTTTCTTGCCGTTTGTCCCTGAAAATCGACCGCTCATCATAAGACGATTGAAGGCCGATTTTTTTTATTATAAAATACATTAAATAATTTTTTGGAGGAGATTTTATGAAAAAAATTACCACGCGCATACTATCGGCATTTTTAGTAGCTTTAATGTTGCTGACAATAACACCGTTTGGGTTTTTAACCGTTGCAAAAGCTGCCGGCGCAAAATCAGTATCCGGAAGTTATGTGGTTGACAACAACGGCAAGTTTATGGAAGCATACAAAGCTACATTTGAATGCACGAATCGTACAGAAAGCACAGCAACAATCAAAATCACATGGAAATACACTATCTATGCAGGTTATTATGATAATTATCAGTATGATTTTGAAGTTAAATGCGGCGGCAAAACAACCGGCAGAAAAACTATTGTCCCTGCAAAAACCTGGAGTTCGGGTTCAAGCAAGTCAAGATCAAAGACTGTCTCTACCAATCTGAATGTTCCTATGAGCACAACAAATGCCGCAACAATCAGTCTGGTATGTATTCAGTATCAGTGCAACACCAATGGTTCTGTCAGGTATACCGAAAAGAAAGAACCTGGAACAGTTAAGTACAGTGTTCCTGCATATCAGCCTCCTCAGACCACATATACCGTTACATATAATGCAAACGGCGGATCCGTTTCTCCGGCAAGCGCATCTGTCACATCGGGCAGCTCAACTGCATTGCCCACACCGACCAGAAGCGGATACACCTGTTTGGGATGGGCGGCTTCTTCTACCGCAACATCCGCATCATATGCATGCGGCAGTTCATTTAAGCCAACAGCAAATATTACGCTTTACGCTGTTTGGAGCAAAACCGAGAATAATTACGTTGTAACTTACAATGCAAATGGCGGTGCCGTTTCACCGGCAAGTGCCAGCGTCAAGCAGGGAAATACAGTGACCCTCCCCACTCCGACCAGAAGCGGATATACCTGCCTCGGTTGGGCAACGTCTTCAACAGCAACAGCCGCGGCATACACTTGCGGCGCTTCGTTTAAACCTGCCGGCAACATTACTCTTTATGCGGTTTGGAAGAAGGACACAGTTAAGTTTGGCACAAATCATCGTTTTAGCTTCGTAAATTCTTATAATAATTTCTGCACTTCCTCTTCTTATGATAACTCTCGCGGTTATTATTCTTATTATGTTTCCAAAGCAGATATGAACAAGCTTACAGATTATATAAAGAAATATGATAAGAAGTATTATAAGTCAACAATAAGCTCTGTTCAGGATTACAGAAATTCAGAATGGGGAGGTTCATGTTATGGTATGTCTTGCTGCGCAATTTTAGATTTCTACGACGATTTATCATTTAATGAAAAGTTCGGCGCGTCGAATATTCACGCAGTTCCTTCTCCTAATACAAATTCTTCTATTATGAGTTATATTAACTACTATCAAATATCGCAACTTATAGGATTTACAAATAATAAAACGAAAAATTACGCCAATTGGGAAGAAGTTTGGACAGAAGGATTAAAGGGCTTGGTCAACGCTGCGAAACAAGAAAAGCCTTTCCTGTTCTGTTATTTCTTCATCGATTCTGAAGGGTATTATAGTGGCCACGCAATAGTTGCTTATGATTATGAGCTGGGCAGTGACGGCAAACATTATATCAAGGCATATGATAACAGATACCCTAATGCTAATATAAATATAGTCGTTAACAGCGCATATTCTTCCTGCACAGTTCAGACTCCTGAGTATAATGAGAAATGTTTGTCAATAGAATACACTACGAATATGTCTGCAATTAACAAAATCGATTACGACGGTCCCGCTAACGATGGAATAATCTCTTATTCAAGCGAGTATTCAAACAGTGAGAGCGCTTATATTGAAGTTCTTGTTGACGGCGATGTTTCAATAACTAACGAAAACAATGAAACACTTACAATAACAAATGGCGTTGTCGGTGGTACTATGGATATTATTTCAAGACATATTATAGTTAATTCGACCGCTGACGGTCAAGCCGCCCCGCCGAAAATAGTTTTCGAAATAGCAGAGAGCAGAAAAATCTCTGTTGAGTCCACATCGGATAACATTAATGTATCATATCTTACAGATGATATGTATGCATCTGCTTCTGCAAGCAATGCAGATTATGTAGTGTTCGGGAATAATTCTGGCGTATATGTAATGGGTGATGATATAGGCTATACCACAACTCTTTCTTCTAAGACTGATGATTATGATACGGTAATCCTTACCGGGAATTCTGAGAATGATATTTCAATGGTTTATGATAGCGCTACACATAACATTGTTGCAAAGGGCGTTGACGGAAACAATGATTCATTTAAAGTGTTCTCTAATATAACAAATGAACAAGATTTGGAGTTTAAGCCAGGTTACAATACTATTATGATTATGTCCGACGAAGATGGCGACATTGGAATTTACAGCGCTAGTCAATCTACACCATCCATTGAATCTTATATCAAAATTGCCGGCTATACTGAAAGCAGAACCATCGATTATAAAGCGACGATAACATTCCACGCCGATGTTAAAAATGCTTCTGAAATTCAGTGGGATGTTGAAGGAGCAGACTATACTCAAAACAGCGATGGAAGTATAACTGTTAAAAATGCTACAAGTGATTTTGAAGTCTCCTGCTCTGCATATGGTCAGAATGGAATAATCAGTAGTGAAAAAGAAAAAGTCAGTGTCAAGCAGGGCTTCTTTGCAAAACTCATAGCCTTCTTTAGAAATCTCTTTGGAAGACTTCCTGTTATAGATCAGAAATAACAGAAAACTAATTAAAAATCAGCTTTAAATCAATAATCTCCCGATAGTTTTCTTTTTGGAAATCGGGAGATTATTGCTGAATAATGATACTGTGAACTGAATCAAATAAGTTGCTTTTATGTGTTGATTGGAAAAACGGAGACATATCAATTAAATCTAAGCCCTATATCCTGACAGTTCTGTCATTTTTTCAATAGCATTGGAGTGATTAAAATAAAAAAACCGAAAAACAAAAGTAATTGCTTTGCTACTTGCGGCTGTATTGGCTTTTTCGACATTTGTATTAAATGTCGGGGCGATTGAAGCAATAAAATGGCCCGTTATCAATTATAATACGGGCGAAATAACAGAATATGAAACATTTACTGTCTCCGGAACAATCGCGGCGGGCAGGAGCGAAATCGCCTTCAATGAAAGCAACTGCTACGAAATCAGAGTAGCGAAAACCGGCTATTATCTGTTAGATTGCAACTGCGGCTTTGACTTTGACCTGTCCGTATCCGTCAAGGACGGCAAAGTTGAAGAATTTGTTTGGCTGAGTCCTGATTTGCGAGGCGAAGAGGATGGCTCAGAAAACCGTTTTTTGTGGCTCGAAGCGGGACATAGTTATTATCTGCATATACGCAGCCTGGTTGATAATAATTACAGCTATTCACTGAATCTCATTTTCCTGGGCGAAATTGTTTCTGCTGAGCTTGAGACGGAAACCTTCTATGTTGACGGTGATATCCTTCATGATGATTTCTTGGATAAATACTGCGACACGCCTTATAAAATTGAGACCGGATATAAGATTTCCTTTTCAGGCGGATATACCGCGCGGGATTATGGGAGAAGCGTTATTATTGATTCGTTGACTCCCGGCAAACATACGCTTACTCTTAATGTTTTCAACGGTCACGGGCCGGAATTTGAGGTGAATCTCATTGATACCGGCGATCAGATTGATCATATCGAGGTCCCGGATAAAGACTATTATCTTTATGCGCTTGTCGCAGAGGACGGCAGTATCAGATTCCGTTACTGGCCCGCCTGTATCAGAGTTTATTTCAAGGACGGCAGCGTGATTGATGTTCCGGGCGTGCACGACCCGACCACAACGAATATGTCGGATAATCACTTCACCTTCACTCAGCCGGATGGCACACAAGTAACAGTCCACGCCCGGTATGAGGTGGACGAAGGATGGATGAATAAGACACTGTATCAGGCACTGGATGACGCGATAAACAAAACTTTCGATCCCACATATGAGGATCCGCTCGGAAATGACAGCGTCTGGTTTGTTGCTTATCTTGAGAACAAACAGATTCCCGCAATAAAAGAAAAAACGTATTTTGACAAATATATGGGCGAGAGCAGAAATGAGTTTATCGGAGCGGTAATGTCATTTATAGCTCTTCCGTATTTTGCTCTTCTCAAAGCGGTCTGCAACATTCTGCCATTATCCCTGCAGGATGCACTCTGCGCCTCTGTCATGCATTACTATTTCAAATATATGCTCTGACGCATTTATCTCAATAAATAACAAAAAGGGTACGGAGTTGAATCTCCGTACCCTTTTGCATTTTCAGTTGTTTGCTTTGGTGTCGCAGTAGATGCAGCGGTAGATGCGTTTCTTTTCATCGGTGAGGCGGAAAATGTGCGGGAGCTCCTGCTCGGTGGAGGTGATGCACCTCGGATTCTTGCAGAAAAGCACGTTTTTAAGCTCTTTCGGAACGGTTATATCGCGCTTCTCGACGAGCTTGCCCTCGCGGATGACATTGACCGTCGCATCCGGGTCGACATAACCTATGACATCCATATCGATATTAATATCGCCGTCGATTTTGATTATATCTTTTTTGCCCATTCTCTTGCTGGTCGCGTTCATTATCATCGCGACCGGGCATTCGAGCTTTGCGAGGCCGAGCAATTTATAAAGCGTCATGCCCTTGCCCGCGCCGATATGATCTATAACAAAACCGGTATAAATGCTGTCTATATTCATAAAGTTACCCCCAGCATATCCATAATGAGCGCCATTCTGATAAATTTGCCGTAGCGTGCCTGCCTGAAATAGC
>JAEEGL014634123.1_pt1 | contig 21523 bp, 22 predicted proteins | sample 9134231 | NCBI WGS metagenome assembly JAEEGL01 (sample SAMN16246548, study PRJNA631951) | gut metagenome | biome: gut microbiome; feature: rumen; material: fiber-attached | host: Bos | place: Iran: Karaj | collected 2018-10
CCAACCTTTTCAAGAAGGCTGGTCTCAATAAGTAATTAATTTACTTATCCAGTTCAGGAGGATTGTCACCATGATGAAAGAACTTGTTGAAACCATCGCAAAGGCGTTGGTCGACAATCCCTCTGAGGTTGTTGTGACCGAAGAGGACACCGAAAAGGCACTCGTAGTCTCTTTAAAGGTAGCCGAAGCCGATATGGGTAAGGTTATCGGTAAGCAGGGACGAATTGCCAAGTCCATCCGTACAGTAGTTAAGGCTGCTTCGGCGAAGGACGACAAAAAGGTGGTAGTTGAAATACTTCAATAAGAAAGCCGGCGCATGTTTACGAGAATAAGCATGCGCCTTTCTTAAAAATAAGGAGAATGTTTTGGTAAGTAAAAACGAAATGCTGAGAGTCGGGGTGATATCCAACACTCACGGCATCAGGGGTGAAGTTAAGGTTTATCCGACAACAGAAGATCTGAACAGATTTGACAGCCTGAAACAGGTTTTTCTTGATACGGGCAAAGAACTGAAGGAACTTGAGGTGGAAGGTGTCAAGTATTTTAAAGGAACGGCGATCCTTAAATTCAAGGGCATCGATTCCATTAATGACGTGGAACGCTGGAAACAGTTCGATCTTCTTGTGACAAGAGAGAATGCTATCCCTTTGAATGAAGGGGAATATTATATATATGACCTTATCGGACTTCCGGTTTTCTCAGACGTTGATCCCGAAAACGCGCTGGGAGTGCTTACGGAAGTGCTCCAGACGGGCGCAAATGACGTTTACGTCGTTAAACAGTCGGGCGATAATAAGGAGATCCTCATTCCTGCCATTAAAGACTGCAGGATCAATGTTTCGCTTGAAGAAAAGAAGATCACCGTTCACCTGCTGCCCGGAATGACAGACTGAAGGATAATATGAATTTTTATGTGATGACGCTTTTCCCGGATATGATCGATTCATGCATGAACGAGAGCATCATAGGAAGAGCCGTTGAAAAAGGAATATTGAATATAAATGCTTTAAACATCCGCGATTTTACTCTCGACAAACACCGTAAGGTGGACGATTATCCTTACGGCGGCGGTGCGGGCATGCTCATGGCTGCGGATCCTGTTGTGCGCACCTGGGAACATATCTGCGAGACGGTGGGATCAAAGCCTCGGACCATATATCTTACGCCCTGGGGGAAGAAGTTTGACCAGAATGCCGCAAAGGAGCTTGCAAAGGAGGACAACCTCGTATTTATCTGCGGACATTACGAGGGCATCGATGAGAGAGCTCTGGAAATAATCCGTCCCGATTTTTATACTATCGGAGATTATGTTCTTACGGGAGGCGAGCTTCCCGCCATGGTCATGATGGATACCATATCCCGCCTCATACCGGGCGTTTTAAATAACGAAGATTCCGCCGTATACGAGAGTTTCAACGAGAATCTTTTGGAACACCCTCAGTACACGCGCCCCGAAGAGTACCGAGGCATGAAGGTGCCCGAAGTCCTTCTTTCCGGACATCACGCAAACGTTGAAAAGTGGAAGAAGGAACAGTCCTTGGAACGCACGAAGAAATACAGACCGGATCTTCTGGGAGATTGACAAAATTTTGTAAAAAATGCTTGCAATTTATACAATTACGTAGTACAATGTTTCGGCATGAAAGTCGGTCCGCTGTCAGATGCACTGAGTAAGAACGGCTTATTTATAAAGGAGGTCGTAAAATGAACGACATTATCAGAGAGATCGAAGCTGGCGAGCTTAAAGCAGAGAAGTTCAGCTTCAACGTAGGTGATACCGTAAGAGTATCCGCAAAGGTTAAGGAAGGAAACCGTGAGAGAATTCAGGTTTTCGAAGGAACTGTACTTAAGAAGCAGCATGCCGGCGTAAGAGAGACTTTCACAGTAAGAAAGAGCTCCAACGGTATCGGTGTCGAGAAGACTTGGCCCATCAACTCCCCCAGCGTTGAGAAGGTTGAGGTTGTCAGAACCGGTAAGGCAAGACGCGCTAAGCTTAACTATCTCCGTGATAGAAAAGGTAAGAGCGCAAAGGTTAAGGAAGTTATCAAATAACATAACCGAAAGCTACGGGACAGGTCAAAACCTGTCCCTTTTCCTTTTATAGCGTGCTTTACAAAAATCCCGTAATCATTTAAAATCATCTTGATACACGTTAGCATCATAAAACAGAGGTAATTATGGAATATCAATGGTACCCCGGCCACATGGCGAAGGCAAAAAAAGAAATAACGGACAGCTTAAAGCTTGTAGACGTCATAATCGAACTTATCGATGCAAGGATCCCTTATTCTTCAAAGAATCCGGATATAGACGCCATAGCCGGAAACAAGCCGAGAGTGCTTTTAATAAACAAGGCGGATCTTGCGGATGACAGAGTTACCGCAGAGTTCAAAAACTATTATGAGAGCAGGGGCTTTTATGTGCTTGTCACCAACGCAAAGGGCGGCAATCTTAAGCCTGTCATGAACGTTGTAAGGGAAGCGTGCAAGGATAAGATCGAGAGAGACAGGCAAAGGGGCATGATCAACCGTCCGATACGTGCCATGATACTTGGTATCCCCAATGTCGGTAAATCCACATTTATCAATACTTATGCAAAGAAAGCCTGCACAAAGACCGGTGATAAGCCGGGGGTCACTACGGGTAAGCAGTGGATAAGGCTTTCCAAGGAGCTGGAGCTTCTTGACACACCCGGCATCCTATGGCCGAAATTTGAGGATAAGCTTGTGGGCATACACATCGCCATGATAGGTTCCATCAATGAGAACCTTCTTGATTCCCACGAACTTGCCGTAAAGCTTCTGGAGTACCTTGTGAAGAACTATCCCGGTGCGGTGAAGAACCGTTACGGCGTCGAGGAGAAGGAAGACAGCCTTGCACTCATAAATGATATCTGCATCAAAAAGGCATGTCTGAAAAAGGGAGGAGATCCCGACATAGACCGTATCGCCTTCATGATAACCGATGATTTCAGAGGCGGAAAGTTCGGTAAGATCAGTCTTGAAAGAGTGAATGATTTCGAGAAGCAGGTGGAATAGATGATTAGTTTATCCGAGCTCAAAACAAAAGCAAAAGAGCTTGATATATCGGAAATAGATGCTTTTATAAACGAATACGGAAACGACGAAAGAGCCGGCGCAATTAAGATATTTGATGACTGCAGGAAGCGTAAGGATAAGTATCTTAAGGAACTTGCAAGGATCGACAATATGCTTATCTATGAGAACAAGTATTTCGATTTCGCAAGTATCTGCGGAATAGACGAAGTGGGACGCGGGCCTCTGGCGGGACCTGTTGTTGCGGGAGCCGTTATTTTGCCCAAGAACTGCAGGATACTCTATGTGAACGATTCGAAGAAGCTCACCGCCAAACAGCGGGAGGAGCTCAGCGAAGAGATCATGGATAAGGCGGTGTCATACGGCATAGGAATGGCATCCCACGAGAGGATCGACGAGATAAACATCCTTCAGGCAACATACGAGGCTATGAGAGAGGCTGTTTCAAAGCTCGATCCCAAGCCGGATCTTTTGCTGAATGATGCGGTCAGGATACCGGGACTCGATATCCGTCAGGTGCCCATCATAAAGGGTGATGCCAAGAGTCTTTCCATCGCATCGGCAAGCATCATAGCGAAGGTTACGAGAGACAGATATATGGAATTTATTTCGGACAAGTATCCGGAATATGATTTTGCTTCAAACAAAGGCTACGGAACAGCGCCGCATATCGAGGCACTTAAGAAATACGGACCCTGTGAGATACACAGGCGTTCCTTCATCGGAAACTTTATATGAGCGAAAAAGACCATGAAAAACAAAAAACAGCCGTTGCTCTGGAATACATTCCCGGAGAAACCGCGCCTCAGATAGTCGCGACCGGTAAAGGACATGTGGCTGACAAGATCATCGAGGTAGCAAAGGAGAAGGACGTTCCGATACATGAAGACGCAAAGCTGGCGGGGACGCTTTCCAAGCTCGAGATCGGGGATTACATACCGGAAGAGCTTTACGGAGTAGTGGCGGAAGTGCTTGTCATGGTTGACAGAGCGGAAAACAAGGTTCCGCGGAAGAAGGGCTGAATGAATACGAGGGATAAGGGAAAAAGGGGCGAAGACATGGCTGTTGATAAGATAAGAGCGGCCGGAGGTCGGGTTATCGAACGGAATTTTTATTTTAAGGGCGGCGAGATCGACCTGATTCTTAGGGACAACTGGCTCGGCGAGGATTATCTCTGCTTCGCCGAAGTGAAATACAGGGAGAATACGGAGGACGGTTACCCGGAAGAAGCGGTGACTTTGTCCAAGCAAAAAAAGATCGTAAAGGGTGCGAAAGTATATCTTAATTACAGGAAATATTCCACGGATACCCCTGTGAGGTTCGATGTGATATCCATCCTTAACGACGAGGTGAAATGGATCAAAAATGCATTCACAGCATAAAAAACAGATCATAAAAAGCATAGTTGAAGGCTCCATCGCCGAGGAAATGGAAATCGAGGCGGGAGATGAACTCATATCCATCAACGGGCGGGAAGTCGGCGATATATTTGACTTTGAGTTTTTGTGCGCCAATGAGGAACTCACCGTCGTGATAAAAAAGCCCGACGGCGAAGAATGGGAGCTGGATATCGAAAAAGATGCGGACGAGGAACTGGGTCTTGTATTTGAAGACGGTATCATGGATGCCTATTCCTCCTGCCGCAATAAGTGCATTTTCTGCTTCATCGATCAGAATCCTCCCGGCATGCGGGATACCATATACTTTAAGGATGACGATACGAGACTTTCTTTCCTTTCGGGAAGCTATGTAACGCTCACCAACATGAAGGATGAGGATATCGACAGGCTCATTTCCTATAACCTTTCTCCCATCAATATTTCGGTCCATACGACCAATCCTGAGCTGAGATGCAAAATGCTCCACAACAGGTTCGCGGGAAGCGTTATGGACCATATGACGAAGCTGTACGAGGCCGGCATTGACATGAACGGTCAGATCGTTCTCTGCAAAGGCTGGAACGACGGGAAGGAGCTTGATCGCACCATAAACGATCTGTCCATGTATATCGGCCATATGAAAAGTGTCTCGGTGGTTCCTGTGGGAGTGACCAAATACAGGAGCAGGCTCACCGAGCTGCAGACCTTTAATAAAGAGGATTCTATCGCTGTCGTAAAGCAGATCGAAAAGTGGCAGAAGAAGTTCATGGCAGCCTTCGGAACGAGATTTGTATATGCCAGCGACGAATGGTACCTGAAAGCCGAACTTCCCATTCCCGAAGCCGAGAGCTACGAGGAATACCCTCAGATCGGTAACGGCGTAGGTATGGTGCGTCTCCTTAACTACGAGGTGGATGAATGCCTCGAAGAGCTTTCGGGGGACGACAGGAAGCATACGGTATCCCTTGCGACGGGAACCCTTGCGTACCCCATTCTTTGCGATCAGGTGGCAAAGATAAACGCTAAGTTTCCCAACATAGACGTAAAAGTTTATCCCATTGTCAACAACTTTTTCGGTGATACGATAACCGTTGCGGGACTTCTTACCGGGCAGGACATAATCGCCCAGCTTAAGGGGCGGGAACTGGGAGAGAAGCTTCTTCTTCCCTGCGTTCTCCTTAAGACGGGAGAAGACGTTCTGCTGGACGACATGACCGTCACGGACATCGAAAAATCTTTACAAATAAAGGTTAGTATAGTAAAATCTGAAGGTAGCTCTTTAGTGGAGGAGATCATTAATGTCTAAACCGATTATTGCTGTTATAGGGCGTCCCAATGTCGGCAAATCAACGCTTTTCAATGCTCTCGCCGGTGAAAGGATATCCATCGTAAAGGATACTCCCGGTGTTACGAGAGACAGGATCTATGCCGACATCAATTGGCTTGACAGACAGTTTACTTTAATAGATACAGGCGGAATAGAGCCGGAAAACGGCGATATGATGCTTACTTACATGCGTGAGCAGGCTCAGGTGGCAATTGAAACTGCTGACGCTGTTATTTTCGTTGTTGATGTCAAAACAGGCCTTGTGGATGCGGATTACAATGTTGCGGACATACTTCGCAAATCCGGTAAATCCGTTATTCTCTGTGTAAACAAGGTGGATGATTTCAACAAATTCCTTAACGACACTTACGAGTTCTATAATCTCGGCATCGGCGATCCCATTCCGGTATCATCCGTGAACCGTCTGGGCTTCGGCGAACTTTTGGATGCCGTGTGCGAGGCTGTGGGCGAGAGAACTGCGGAAGAAAGTGAAGACGACAGACCCAGGATCGCCATAGTGGGTAAGCCCAATGTGGGCAAGAGCTCCATCATCAACAAGCTGATCGGTGAGGAAAGAGTCATCGTTTCCGACATCGCAGGCACTACGAGAGATGCCATAGACACGGTGGTTAAGCACAATAACGAGGAATATGTTTTCATCGATACGGCAGGTTTAAGACGCCATGCCAAGATCAAGGAAGACATCGAGCATTTCATGATGGTACGTACCGTTGCGGCTGTCGAGAGAGCCGATGTGGTGGTTGTGGTCATCAATGCGGTAGAAGGCGTTACGGAGCAGGATGCGAAGATCGCCGGTATCGCGCACGATGCGGGCAAGGGTATCCTCATTGCGGTAAACAAGTGGGATGCCGTTGAGGACAAGGACGACAAGACGATCTACAAGATGACGGAAAAGATCAAGCAGATCCTTTCCTTCATTCCTTATGCCGACATCATCTTTATCTCCGCAAAGACAGGACAGAGGATGAACAAGCTGTTCGAGCATATCGATGCCATCATTCAGAATCAGAACTTAAGGATCGGCACCGGCGTCCTGAACGAGATCATGATGCAGGCAGTATCGTTACAACAGCCGCCGTCGGATAAGGGCAGAAGACTTAAGCTCTTTTATATCACCCAGGTCGCTGTCAAGCCTCCGGCTTTTGTGATCTTTGTAAATGACAAAAAGCTTATGCATTTCTCATATACAAGATATATCGAGAACAAGATCCGTGAAGCTTTCGGCTTTGCGGGCACATCCCTTAAGTTCATCATAAGGGAAAGAAACGAAAAAGAAACGGTTTAAGAGGGCAGAGACAACATGTTTAAGGATTATTTCGTTCTTCAGATCATTTTTTGTTTGATCATGGGATACTTCTTCGGTATCTTTTCATCGGGTTACTTTATCGGCAAGCTTTATCATGTCGATGTCAAGTCCAAGGGAAGCGGCAATCTCGGTACTACAAACGTGCTCAGGGTTGTAGGCCTTAAGGCGGGTATCATCACCCTCGTCATCGATCTTGGCAAGACAATAATCCCCATGATGCTCACCAGATATGTGCTCTTCACCCAGTATGCGCCTTTCGACCGCACAAGCCAGCTTCTTGTGCTCTATACGGCTTTGGGCGCCGTTTGCGGACATCTTTTTCCGTTTTATCTTAAGTTCAGAGGCGGCAAGGGCATTGCCTGCATGGGAGCCTGCATGCTCATCTATGACTGGAAGCTTGCGGCTATCGGACTCGTCATCTTTCTTTCGATACTCATCTTTACAAGATATATGTCGCTGGCGTCCCTCACGGCATCGGTTCTTTTTCCGATATTTGTGGGCATCACTTCCCACGGTGACATTCACATGATCATAGTTACGCTGATGTTTACAATTTCAGCATTCTACAATCATAGACAGAATATCGTTCGTCTTATCAATCATAACGAAAACAAGCTGACTGTCAAGAAACGCGTCGATTCAGACAAAAAGGAGAAAACCGAATGAGAATATCCGTTCTTGGTGCGGGTACATGGGGTACGGCACTGACCATACTTCTGAATGCAAACAGGCATGAAGTTACTCTGTGGAGCGCCGTTGAAAAGGAAATATCGGCTATGGCAAAGGACAGGACAAGGATCCGTAATCTGCCCGGCGCGGTAATGCCTGAGAATGTAAGACTCACTACGGATCTTAAGGAAGCCTTGTCCGATACTCCCGACATCATCGTCATGGCTACGGCATCGATCTTTGTACGCAGTACGGCAAAGCTCATAGCTCCCGACATAAAGGAAGGACAGATCATCGTAAACGTTGCCAAAGGTATTGAAGAAAAGAGCCTGAAAACGCTTACCGAGGTCATTGCCGAGGAGATACCTCAGGCTGAAGTGTGTGTTCTTTCGGGACCCACTCATGCCGAAGAAGTCTCGGTACATATACCTTCTACTATTGTAGCAGGGTCTCATTCGAAGAAGGCTGCGGAAAAAGTCCAGGATGCTTTCATGAATGATTTCTTCAGAGTATATACAAGTCCCGACGTGCTGGGCATCGAGCTGGGCGGTTCGCTTAAAAACGTTATTGCTCTTGCCGCGGGTGTGGCGGACGGTCTCGGTTACGGAGACAACACAAAGGCCGCGCTTATGACAAGAGGTATTGCCGAGATATCAAGACTCGGCGTTAAAATGGGCGGTTGTCCCGAGACGTTTTCGGGGCTTTCCGGCATGGGCGATCTTATGGTTACCTGTATGAGTAATCATTCGAGAAACAGAAATGCCGGCTATCTCATGGGGCAGGGAAAATCCTGCGAAGCTGCCATGAGTCTTATCGGTCAGACGGTTGAAGGCGTTTATTGCGCCAAGGCAGCGCTTGCACTTTCAAAGAAATATGAAGTCAGCATGCCGATCGTAGAGCAGGTCTGCAAGATGCTGTTCGAGGACAGATCACCCGTAGAAGCCGTGCATGATCTGTTTACACGAGACAGAAAAGCGGAGAACACCAATCTATCGTGGGAAAGAGCATGAGGTGAAGAGCTTATGAAAGCAAAAGAGAAGGCTAAATTAAAGAACAAACGCAGGATGAGTCCTCTTAAGAGGGCACTTACCATAACCGGGATCGTTCTTGGTTGTGTTTTGCTTATTGTGATCGGCTATGTCTCTTATTTCTTCATAAAGTTCGGAAGGATCGAAGACAGGCTTGTTCTGGCGGTAAAGGAGAATACCGCATTCGATGCGGCAAAGTCCCTTGAAGGCGGTGATACGGTCTATACGGTCATGTCACATAACGTTGGTTTCGGCGCGTATTCCTACGATTTTGACTTCTTTATGGACGGCGGCACCCAGTCCTGGGCCTTTTCGGAGGACGCCGTTTACAAGAACCTTAAAGGCTCTGTCGGAAGGATAGATTCTTATGATCCCGATTTTATCCTTCTTCAGGAGGTTGACGAAAATTCCACAAGAACCTATCACATAAACGAGCTGGAATTCGTAAACATGCTTCTTACGCCTTACAACTACACCTACGCGTACAATTATTACAAGTCGCCTTTTATCATCTATCCTTTTGCACAGCCCCACGGAACCATTACCTCGGGTATCGTCACATATTCAAAATACCTGATCGAAAGCGGTATGAGAAGAAGCCTTCCCATAAGTGAAGGTGTTTCCAAGGTTGTGGATCTTGACAGATGCTATTCGATATCCAGGATACCTACTGCGAACGGCAAATATCTTGTGATCTTCAACGTTCACCTTTCGGCTTACGGTTCGGACGATTCCGTAAGAGAAGGTCAGACTTCCATGCTTTTCGGCGATATGAAGGCCGAATACGAAGCAGGGAACTATGTTGTGTGCGGCGGAGATTTTAACCACGATCTTTCCTTAAGCGAGGGTGAAGAAGGCTATTCCACATGGGCATGTCCCTTCCCCAGAAGCGTCATTCCCGAGCATTTTGCCCTTGCAATGAATCTTTTCGGCGAGGACAACAGGCATAACCTGCCCAAGACCTGCCGCGATTGCGATGAACCCTATACAAAGGGACATACCAACGAGTTTATCGTGGACGGCTTCATCGTATCTGACAATGTAAAGGTTTTGACATACGATAACTTAAATAACGGATACCTTTATTCTGATCATGAGCCCGTGCTTATGACCTTTAAGCTTAATTGATATGACACTTTCGGGATCGGCTTTTTCGTTCATTGGTTTATCAAGAGCGAAAATGCCGATCTTGTGCGATAAATGAGTTTTTTGATCGGAGACTGAATTTTGGAGATAATCTGGTTCATCGGTGCGGCACTGATCTTCGTATTTGCCAAGGGCATTTACGACAACAGAAGGAATAAGGCGAAGATCTATTCCGCAATAAGAAGAGAATACGGCAGGTTCAATTCCGAAGAAGATATGGACGAGCGTTCCTTGGCGGACGGCAGGGCTTTTTTTGAAAATGAGAACACCGGGGCGGATAATTTCACGATAGATGATATCACCGCCAACGACCTCGCCCTCGACTATATCTTTCTTAAAACCGACAAAACGAGATCGGCTGCAGGTTCCGCCTGCTTTTACAACATGCTGCGTACACCGGTCTTTGACGAGAAAGAGCTTTTAAGACGTGAAGACATCTTAAGGTATTTTGACGAAAACGAAGAAAAGCGGATCGAGCTTCAGGCGGCACTCTCAAGAATGCCCCAGAGACGCGGCTTTTCGATACATTCCTGCGTGAATTCTTTTAAGACCGGAAAGGCCGGGAATGTATTTGCGCAGTACTTAAATATCGTTATGCTGATCGCATCCGTTGTTTATGCGATAGTCGTGAACACTTCGGCATCGGTTCTTTTTCCCATAGCCGTCATAGCATACAATATTGCCACGTATTACATCCAGAAAAGCAGGACCGACGGCTTTATCTACGGCATGAGGAACATCATATCCATGCTGAATGCGGCAGCCGTCATCGTTAAAAAAGACGAGCCGGGACTTGTGGCAGAGAACGGGGAATTAAGAAATTGTCTTTCAAAACTCAAGAAGCTTAAAAAAGCCTCCTGGGCCATAAGGACCGACGTTTCCGACGACATCATGGCCATCGTTCTGGATTATGCGAACATCATCTTTCATTTTGACCTTATCTCTTTGAACAATGCCGTAAGGTGCGCGGTAAAGGAAGAGGAAAGCATCCTTTCTTTATACAGGACCCTCGGGAATATCGATGCGCTTATCAACATCTTAAGCCTAAGGGCAGGTGCGGGGGACCATTGCATTCCGGAATTCGATAAGGGACAAAAGCCTATCTTAAGCTTTAAGGAAGCCTATCATCCTTTGCTTTCGGATCCCGTAAAGGCAGATCTTGAAACGGACAGGCATATTCTTATCACCGGTTCAAATGCGTCGGGTAAATCGACTTTCCTTAAGACGGTTGCCTTGAACGCCATATTTGCGCAGACGATACATACATGCTTTGCGAAAGCTTACAAAGGCTCTTTTTTCAGAGTCATCACAGGCATGTCGCTTTCGGATGACATTGTCTCCGGCGAAAGCTATTACATCACGGAGATCAAGGCTTTAAAGCGCATCATGGACGATAATACCGATATTCCGGTGCTTTGCTTCGCAGATGAGATATTAAGGGGCACCAATACGGTTGAAAGGATCGCCGCATCCACATCCTCGTTAAGATATCTTGCGGGACAGAACAAGCTTGTATTTGCGGCGACACATGATATTGAGCTTACGACTCTCCTTAAGGATATTTATGTGAACTATCATTTCTCGGAGAGCATCGACGAAAACGGATCCATATGCTTCGATTACATGCTGAAAGCGGGACCTTCCGAAACACGGAACGCGATCCTCATGCTGAAGGCATACGGTTATTCCGAGGAGATAACGAAAAACGCCTCCGAAATGGCGGAAGAGTTCGTAAGAACCGGCGCATGGAAGTGTCATGATAAATAGTATTTAAAACAGACTTCGGTTTGAAAGGCAAGGACCAATGGAGATCAATCAGGCGGATGTTTCGCCGATGATGGCGAAATATCTTGAAACTAAAGAATTATACAAAGACTGCATTTTATTCTACAGGCTCGGGGATTTTTACGAGATGTTCTTCGATGATGCACTTACGGCATCCAAAGAACTTGAACTGACCCTTACGGGCAAGAGCTGCGGACTTGAGGAAAGAGCACCCATGTGCGGAATTCCGTTCCATGCCGTCGACACCTATCTCGATAAACTTGTGGAGAAGGGCTATAAGGTGGCGATCTGCGAACAGACGGAGGATCCCAAGCAGGCTAAGGGACTGGTAAAAAGAGAAGTCACGAGGATAGTGACACCCGGAACCAATCTGAATGTCAGCAGTATCAACGATGCTTCCCATAATTATCTTATGAGCATCGTATACGTCGACGGAGCTTTCGGACTCTCGACGGCAGACGTATCCACGGGAGATTTCCTTGTTACCGAAGTCGGAAGCCTTTCGGAAGCACTGGATGAGATAACAAGATTCCAGCCTACGGAGATCATCTGCAATTCCTCATGTATCGTTTCGGGTCTCGATCTTGACGGATTGAGATCAAGAATGAATATCTTTATTTCCGTTCTCGATGATTTCGTTTTCAGTGAAGAAGAAAGCGAAAAAGCCATACAAAAGCACTTCGGACAGGACAGTCCCAATGCGGGAGTCACGGGCATTCCCATCGGAAGACTTGCTGCGGGAGGACTTCTCAAATACCTTTTTGACACGCAGAAGAATTCACTTCTTCACATAACGCGCCTTGAGCAGTATTTTGTCGGCAGATATATGATAATCGACAACTCCACGAGAAGGAATCTTGAACTCACGGAGACCATGCGTGAAAAGAACAAGAAGGGCTCGCTTTTCGGAGTTCTGGACCGCACAAAAACCGCCATGGGAGGCAGGCTTTTAAAGAATTTCATCGAACAGCCGCTTATCAAGAAGAACGAGATAAACGAGAGGCTTGATGCTATTTCCGAGCTTAACGACAATGCCATAAGCAGGGAAGAGTTAGCGGAGTATCTCGATGCGGTTTACGATCTCGAGCGTCTGATGAGTAAGATATCCTACAGATCGGCAAATCCCCGGGACATGATCGCCCTGTGTTCGTCTCTTAAGATGCTTCCGTATATAAGACGCATAACATCGGAGTTTAAATCTGCTTTCTGGAAAAAACAGACCGAAGAGACGGACGAGCTTAGGGATATAGCCGAACTCATAGATTCCTGCATAGCCGAAGAGCCGCCCATACAGATAAAGGAAGGCGGTATCATTAAGCAGGGCTACAACGAAGAAGTGGACAGGCTGAGAAGTGCCAAGACCGACGGCAAGAGCTGGCTCATGCAGCTGGAGACCAAAGCCAAAGAAGAGACCGGCATTAAGAATCTCAAGATCAAATATAACCGGGTTTTCGGATACTATTTTGAAGTGACCAATTCCTTTAAGGAGCAGGTTCCCGCGAACTGGATCAGAAAACAGACCCTTGCCGGCGCAGAAAGATATACGAACGAAGAACTAAAAAAGATAGAGGAAGACATTCTCGGCGCTGAAGACAAACTGTTCTCTCTGGAATATGCTCTTTTTGACGAACTGAGAGACAGAGTGGCGGCCGAAGTCACAAGGATACAGCAGTCCGCAAGAGCGGTTGCATACATTGATGTTATCTGTTCCCTTTCAAAGGTTGCCGAGATGCATTCCTATGTGCGTCCCGAGATAACTGATGACGGAACGATATACATTAAGGGAGGACGGCATCCCGTCGTGGAACAGATGCTCACCAATGATATGTTCATTGAGAACGATACCTTCCTTGACAATAATGAGCACAGGATATCCATAATCACCGGCCCCAATATGGCAGGTAAATCGACCTATATGCGTCAGACGGCGCTCATCGTTCTGATGGCGCAGCTGGGTTCCTTTGTACCCGCAAGTTCTGCGAAGATCGGCATATGCGACAGGATATTTACAAGAGTCGGCGCTTCCGACGATCTGGCCAGCGGACAGTCCACCTTCATGGTTGAGATGAACGAGGTGGCAAACATACTTCGGAACGCCACCAAAAAAAGCTTGCTGATCCTTGACGAGATAGGCCGCGGAACAAGTACATACGACGGCTTAAGCATCGCCTGGGCCGTGGTCGAGCATATTGCGGATACCAAAAAGCTCGGCGCGAAGGCACTGTTTGCAACGCACTATCATGAGCTCACGGAGCTTGAAGGGCGCTTAAAGGGCGTAAACAATTACTGTATCGCCGTTAAGGAACAGGGAGACGGCATCATATTCTTAAGAAAGATAATAAAGGGCGGCGCAGACAAGAGCTACGGCATTCAGGTGGCACGTCTTGCCGGCCTTCCGGAGGAAGTTCTTAAAAGAGCCGCTGAAATTTCGGAAGAGCTTGTAAAGAACGATATCATATCCGAGGATATCTTTGATGATACCACCGACTCGGAAAAGAGACCTAAGAAGAAGGAAAGAAATGACGATCTCATGGACGGTCAGCTTTCATTCTTTGAGGAACCGCCCGAGGATAAGCCGATCAAGACTTCGGGTCCGGAATTTTCGCCAAAATACAAAAATGTCATTGATGAGCTTCTGTCACTGAACGTTCAGACCATGACACCACTGGATGCCCTTAACATACTTTACAGACTTAAGGAAAAATGCCGATGATCACTGTACTTGACAAAATAACAATAGATCAGATAGCAGCCGGAGAAGTGATCGAAAGACCTGCTTCTGTGGTTAAAGAGCTAACGGAGAATGCGCTTGATGCGGGAGCGACGGCCATCACCGTCGAGATCAAAGACGGCGGACTTTCGCTTATCCGTATCACCGACAACGGATGCGGTATAGAAGCTTCCGAAGTAAAGACGGCATTCTTAAGACACGCCACCAGCAAGATCAAAAACGCTTCGGATCTTATGAAGCTCACAAGTCTCGGTTTCCGCGGAGAAGCGCTTTCAAGTATAGCCAGCATTGCCCGTGTGGAGATACTCACCAAAACTGCGGAAGCTTTTACGGGTACGAGATATGTGATCGAAGGCGGTGAGGAAAAGGAATTCGAAGAAGCGGGCTGCCCCGACGGAACAACCTTCCTGGTAAGGGATATATTCTTTAATACGCCCGTAAGACGTAAATTCCTTAAGTCCGCATCGACCGAAACGGGATATATCTGCGAGGTGGTAGAGAAGCTGGCCCTCAGCCATACGGATATTTCCTTTAAACTCATCGGTAACGGCAGAGTCATACTCCACACGACGGGTAAAGGAAAATTACAGGATGATTTCCTTGAACTTTACGGACTTGATATCGCGAAAGCTCTCGTGGACATATCGGAAGACACGGGAGATCTTGGGGTTAAGGTGCGCGGCGTAGTCGCAAAGCCTTATATATCAAGAGGTAACCGCGAACTTGAAGCATTTTTCGTGAACGGAAGATTCATAAGATCAAAGGTCATCGCAAATGCCCTTGAGGATGCTTATAAAGGCTATATGATGGGACACAGTTATCCCGTTGCTGCCATTTATCTTGAAACCCCCGCCGAATTTGTAGATGTGAACGTGCATCCGTCAAAGCTGGAAATAAGGTTTTCGGATAACGATCTTGTTTACAAAACCGTCTATAAGGCGGTAAGAGACGCGCTCACCGGCAGGAATATGATCGTGAACAACATCCTTAAGGAAGAAAAGGAAGCAGCGGAAGAAAGAAAGACAAAGACCGAGGCTTTAAATGCCGTTCATATTCCGGAGCCCTTCGAAAAAGAGACCCCGAAAGAGCCGGCAAAAGAGATCATACCCGTATCTGTTGCGCCTTCTGTTAAGACGACGGAGGAAAAGGGCGCGGAGATAAAGAAACCGGATATAGTAAAGAAATATCATGAAGAGCTTGAACAGGCACCTGTACGTGAAGAAAAACAGGCTGTTACGGAAACTCCCAAGCCCGTAACCCATGAAGAAGTCGTAAAGAGCTTCGAGGAAGCAGCAAACAGCATTACCGATGTGAAACAGGCCGAGCTTCCGCTTGATCTGTACAAGGACAAGAAAAAGGAATTCAGGCTCGTCGGGCAGATATTCAAGACATATTGGATCATCGAGGAAGACGACACCGTTTTTATGATAGACCAGCATGCGGCCCACGAGAAGGTTCTTTTCGAAAAGACCATGAAGAAGATCAGGGCAAAGGAAAAATTCCTGTCCCAGAGCATATTCCCCCCTGCCATCATTTCTCTTTCCATGAGGGAAGCGGAATGTCTTTCAAAGAATCTGTCTGTGTTCGAAAAGCTGGGATTTGAGCTGGAGGAGTTCGGACCGAGAGAATTTAAGGTTACCGGAGTTCCCGCGGAGCTCGTGGACGTGGATTACGATGAGCTTTTTAAAGAGATACTTGAGGATCTCCTTACCGGAAGGAATGCAGGCAGTCCCGAGACCATGCTGGACAGGGTTGCCACCATATCCTGCAAGGCTGCTGTAAAAGGCAACAACCGCCTTTCCTTCGAGGAAGCCGAAAGCCTGATACATGAAATGTTTGAACTTGAGGATCCATACCATTGTCCTCACGGAAGACCCACCACCATATCCATGACGAAGGGTGAGATGGAAAAGAAGTTTAAGAGAGTGCTTTAATGAACAACAAGCTTGTGATAATAGCGGGGCCGACAGCCGTCGGAAAGACAGCGATATCCGTGGAACTTGCAAAAAGAATATCGGGAGAGATCATATCTGCGGATTCCATGCAGGTTTATAAAGGTATGGACATCGGTACGGCAAAGATCACAAAAGAAGAAATGCAGGGCGTTAAGCACCATCTTATCGATATCCTGGATCCCACGGAAGACTTTAATGTGGTGGAATTTGCCAAAAGAGCCAAGGAAGCCATCCTTGACATACAGGGAAGAGACAAGATACCAATCCTTGTCGGAGGCACCGGCTTCTATATCCAGGCGGTGCTTTATGATATAGATTTCACCGAAAACGATGACGATCAGACCTACAGGCGTGAGCTTGAAAACGAGGCTTTGGCCCATGGCGCCGAGGCTCTTCACCGACGCCTTAAAGAAGTGGATCCGGAAGCTGCGGCAGAGATCCACCCCAATAATGTAAAACGTGTCATACGGGCGCTTGAATTCTACGAAAAGAGCAAAACCCGCATATCGGATCATAACAGAGAGCAGCGTGCCAAGAGTTCACCTTACGATCATCATTATTTTGCGCTCACAAACGAAAGAAGCGTTATTTATGACAGGATCGAAAAACGTGTCGATCTGATGCTGGAGCAGGGACTTGTGGAGGAAGTTAAGAGTCTCACGGAACACGGCGTCAGCCGCGACAGGGTTTCCATGCATGGCCTGGGCTACAAGGAGATCGCAGCTTTCCTGGACAATGAGATAAGCCTCGAAGAAGCTATATACATACTTAAACGCGACACACGGCATTTTGCCAAAAGGCAGATCACCTGGCTCAAGAGAGAACCCGACGTGATCTGGTTCGATAAGAGCAGGACGGACGATGAAACGATCCTGGAACAAATGATCAAACTTATAAAGGATTAACAAAGATGAAAGAAAAGATATACGAAGAACTGGGAATAAGCCGTGAAGTATACGACTTCTCGGAAAAGATAATAAAGGGACTTGAACAGCGTTTCAAAAAGATCGACGAGATCGCCGAGATCAATCAGCTCAAAGTAATAAACGCAATGCAGAAGAACAAGCTTGCTGCGGAGCACTTTGAAGCTTCCACCGGTTACGGCTACGACGATGCGGGAAGAGAAACGCTTGAAAGGATATATGCGGATGTTTTCCATACGGAGGACGCCCTTGTCCGTCCGACCCTTACCTGCGGAACTCATGCGCTTACGGTTGCGCTTTCCGCAAACGTCCGTCCCGGAGACGAGATCCTTTCCCCCGTGGGTAAGCCCTATGATACGCTTGAGGGCGTGATCGGAATACGGGAGCAGAAGGGCAGCCTTGCGGAATTCGGCGTGACCTATGCTCAGGTGGATCTTCTTCCGAACGGTGATTTTGACTTTGAGGGGATCAGAAAGGCCATCAATTCAAAGACAAAACTTGTGACCATACAGCGCTCCAAGGGATATGAGCCGAGAAAGACCCTTTCGGTAGAAAGGATCGGGGTGCTTATTTCCTTTATCAAGTCCGTAAAACCCGAAGTCATCTGCATGGTGGACAATTGCTACGGTGAATTTGTGGAGACCATTGAGCCCACGGATGTGGGAGCCGATCTTTGCGTAGGTTCCCTTATAAAGAATCCCGGCGGCGGACTTGCGCCCATTGGCGGCTATATCGTAGGCAAGACCGAGCTTATAGAAAACTGTGCCTTCCGTCTGACTGCACCCGGTCTCGGTAAAGAAGTGGGCGCAACTCTCGGCCTCAACCGTTCGTTCATACAGGGACTTTTCCTTGCGCCGGTAGTTACCGCGGGAGCGCTTAAGGGTGCGATCTTTGCGGCAAATCTTTATGAGAGATCCGGTTTTGAATGTGTTCCCGATGCGACGGAAGAAAGATATGACATCATTCAGGCGGTAAAGCTCGGTACTCCCGAAGGACTTATCGCGTTCTGCAAAGGCATTCAGGCGGGCGCTCCCGTGGACAGCTACGTTACTCCCGAACCCTGGCCGATGCCCGGTTATCATTCGGACGTTATCATGGCGGCGGGGGCATTTATCCAGGGCTCCTCGATAGAGCTTTCCGCGGACGGACCTCTTTATCCGCCCTATGCAGTATATTTCCAGGGAGGACTTACCTGGTACCATGCAAAACTCGGTATCATGAAATCCTATCAGGAAATGCTGAATGCGGGACTTTTAAAGATAAAGGACTGAGATTATTATTATTTGCCTGTAAAAGAAAATAATCTTTTATTATTTGGGCAAAGTGTGGTAGAATATAACGAAGAGGATTATCGTCGGGACTTTTTTTCGATAAAAAGGTTCACGTAGATGATCCATCGTCAGTAAACAGGAGGCTTAGATGAGTGGGATCATTTCACTGAAGGGCAATAAATACGGCCTTTCGGTAAATATTTCAAGCGAAGCGGCCTTTGAGGATATAAGATCTGAGTTGGCAAAAAGTTTTAAAAATGCCTCGAAGATGTTCGGAAATGAAAAGATCGCCATAGGTTTTGAGGGGAGAGTTTTAAGTGAGGCCGAGAAAGATGAACTGGTCGGTATCATCGGAGACAATTGTTCTCTCGACATCGTTTGTGTGATGGATCTTAATTCCGGTACGGAAGAACGTTTCAGACGCGCTGTTCAGAAGTTTGACATCCCTGACGGTTCATTTGAAGAGTTCAATGCGACCATACCGGAGCCGGAAAAGCCTGTTGAAGTGAAGGACGTATTTGAAGAAACGGCCGAGGAACTTTTAAAGGATTATGAACCCGTAAATGAAGAGGCTTTCATGGTAGAGCCCGGAGATATATCAAAGATCGCACGTTTTTATAAGGGGAATGTCAGGAGCGGCATCATCATCAATGAGGAAAGCAGTCTTGTTATCATCGGAGATGTCAATCCCGGCGGAGAGGTTTATTCCGGAGGAAACATCATTATCCTCGGAAGCCTTAAAGGAAAAGCTTTTGCCGGCATAAACGGCAACCCCAACGCTTTTGTCTTTGCTCTCAACATGGATCCCATCCAGATAAGGATAGCGGATAAGATCGGAAGAGCATCGGACCGTAAAAAGAAGAAAAGCGCAAACGCTGATGAGCATGAACCGAAGATCGCGCTGGTTAAAGACAACGCCATTGCTATCGAGCTCGTTTCAAGAACGGTTCTTAATGATATAATTATTTAAATTCGGAGGAATTTTTAAATGGGAGAGGTTATAGTGGTAACATCCGGAAAGGGCGGAGTAGGTAAGACTACAACTACCGCCAACGTCGGAACCGGACTCGCAAAGCTCGACAAGAAAGTGGTTCTGATCGACATGGATATCGGTCTCAGAAACCTCGACGTTGTAATGGGTCTTGAAAACAGGATCGTATATAATCTTGTTGATGTCATCGAGCAGAAGTGCAAGATCAATCAGGCATTCATCAAGGTTAAAGGTTACGCAAACTTTTATCTTCTTCCCTGCGCGCAGACCAGAGATAAGACTTCGGTCTCACCCGAGCAGATGAAGACACTTACCGATACACTTAAGAAAGAATTCGACTATGTTATCCTCGACTGTCCCGCAGGTATCGAGCAGGGCTTCAAAAACGCCATTGCCGGTGCGGACAGGGCACTTATCGTTACGACCCCCGAGGTTTCGGCCGTAAGAGATGCCGATCGTATCATCGGACTTCTCGACGCAAACGAAGTTAAACGTTACGACCTCGTTGTAAACAGACTTCGCATGGATATGGTCAAGCGCGGTGAAATGATGTCGGCCGAAGATGTTCTCGAGGTGCTTTCCATCAACCTGATCGGAATCGTGCCCGACGATGAGAATATCGTTGTTTCTACCAATACGGGAACTCCTCTTGTAGGCTCCGACTCTCTTGCCGGCAAAGCCTTCATGAACATCTGTCACAGAGTCATAGGCGAAGAAGTACCTTTCCTTGATCTCAGCAAGAAGGGCGGTTTCTTCTCCAAGCTCTTCGGTAAGAAATAGTTTTGGGAGGAGTTTAGAAAATGAGTTTCTTTAGAAGAAATAAACAGAAAAAATCAGGATATGATGCAAAGAGCAGGCTTAAGCTTGTTCTTTACTCCGAGCATCAGGGACTTCCGCCCGAAACGATCGAGCAGATCAAGACCGATATCATTTCGGTCATTTCCAAATACGTCGATGTGGATATCGACAATTTTGACATCAAGATCTCTCCCGACGGCAGAATTGCCGGAAGTACGGGACCTGCTCTCCAGGCAAACATCCCGATCAAGGAAAAGAATGTCAAGAGGATCTGATACAATGCTTAATATCGCCCTTAAAAAGGAAAGCGAGGAATTTATCCGATGAACATAGGTTTAATTGCACATGATGCCAAGAAAAAGCTTTTGCAGAGCTTCTGCATAGCTTATAAGGGGATCCTGGCCAAGCATGATCTTTTTGCTACCGGAACCACGGGCAGAATGGTCGAAGACGGCACAGGACTTGTTGTTCATAAATATCTTGCGGGACATTTGGGCGGACAGCAGCAGATGGGCGCGATGATAGAGAACAACGAGATGGATATGATCATTTATCTCAGGGATCCGCTTAATCCAAAGTCACACGAACCCAACGTTTTTGACATCATCAGCCTTTGCGACAGGCATAACATTCCTTTTGCCACGAATATTGCTACAGCCGAACTCCTTGTCAAAGCCCTGGATAGGGGTGATCTGGATTGGAGAGAACTGTATAAGAACTGAGAAACATAGGGACGGATAATAAAAGGTATATTTGAAACGTTATATGGGGACTATTGTAATGAGGTTTACGCAAAAACAGCACCCGAGACCGTTAATTTTAGAAACGGGCAGGTAAGCGCAGCTTACCTGTAACAACCGCATAATGCGTCGTCTCTGCAAGCCGCGGCTTGCGAGAGCGACCCGTTATGCGGTCTACACCTGAAACGTACGTTTCAGGTGCCCGTTTCGTGAACACGGTTTACAAGAAGTTTCAACAGCCTTTTTTCACCACCTAATGAAAAACATTTTTTTAATATCTCGTATTTATCTATCTCATACGAGACACCATTACCCAGATAATGAATGCATGTTCATTATAAATATTATGTCCATAGGAGGATGAAACTATGATACAGATTATTGCAGGTGAAAAGGG
>JAEEGL015056643.1_pt1 | contig 21521 bp, 20 predicted proteins | sample 9134231 | NCBI WGS metagenome assembly JAEEGL01 (sample SAMN16246548, study PRJNA631951) | gut metagenome | biome: gut microbiome; feature: rumen; material: fiber-attached | host: Bos | place: Iran: Karaj | collected 2018-10
CGTTGCGTTGCGTTGCGTTGCGTTGCGTTGCGTTGCGTTGCGTTGCGTTGCGTTGCGTTGCGTTGCGTTGCGTTGCGTATCAAAGATACGATTTTTTATTGAGTTTTGCAAATTTTTCATCGTAAATTTACATTAAATTTAGTTTTGGTTGTTTTTTCTCACAGCGCAAAGAAAATAGAAAATAAATAATTTAACAAATGTTAAATATTAAATTATTGTAAAGTTTAAATTTCGTCGGGAGAAAGACCCGTTACCTTACTCCCTTACGCCGATATTTGCCCTTTCATCAGTTGCGTTGATTTCGTTTCTGAGCGAAATCTTTGAAACATCGACTTCCGTTTTGGTAAAATCAGGCGTGTTATACGACATAAAAAGCGAATTGTAATATTCAAGCGGCTTTTTTTGCGGCAGCAAAAACGGCTTTGTACATTTGCCGTCCTCCCCTATTGAAGCGATGTAGAGCCTCGTAAAAAGTCCGTCAATCCGGCGCGAAGTAAACACAAACCATTTGGAATTTCCGCTCCAATTATGAAAACTATCCGAATCGTCACTATTAATCTCTGTTAAAGCCCTCGCCGTGGAATCCGCGAAATTATAAAGATAAAGGTCGGCTTCCTTGTGCCAAATCGGAAAAGTGCCGTAATCACAAACCGTATACATCAAATATTTTCCGTCGTATGAAGGTCTCGGAAAAATTGCAGATTTGCCTTTATGAAAAATCAAAGTGTCTTTCTTTTCAGAAACTTTTCCCGTCTTGCCGTCAAAAGCGGCTTTCATAATTGTGTATTTTATATCTTCCAAAAAATAAGGCGGTGTCAACAAATCGGTTTGACAAAAAATCAAATCGTTGCCATCAGAAGAAAAAACCGGAAACGTTTCCATTAGCGAATCGTTTTTAATCCCGTCAGAAAGCACAAACTCTTCTTTTTCGGCATCGTAAATCTGCAAATCAGAATTTTTGTCAAAAACTTCTATTCGTTTCGGGTTTGCCGTGTGAAAAACCTGAAAAGTCTTGTTGGTGGAAAACGCCAAAAACCGTCCATCCTTGTGCCAATACGGATAAACCGCCGCGCCCAAAGTCTTGGAAGTGTTGGTGTTGTAAATTTTGTGTCTGCCGCCGTGCTGAATCACCGTGCCGCCGTATTCATGCCCTCTGACATGAAACACAAACTCCTTCGGGTCGGTTTTGTTCGGGGTATGACAGTTGAGGCAGATTCCGTAAACCGCCGAATTTTCAAAAATTGCGGTCTCCTGAAAATTTGAAAGGTTTCTGCAATAAATTCCCATTTTGCCGTAAGAGACGTATCCGGGCGCGATAAGGCGGTAAGTTAAGCCGTATTCGTCCAAAGGATATTCCGAAACGTACATTTTGAAAGGCAGATAATCATACTGAACGCCGTCCCTTACAGCCGAAAGATAAAACTCCAAACTTCCGCCCTTGTTTTCTGCGGTCAAAGTGTGCCAAGAGTCAATGTCAAGGTCAATTTTTTTGCCGGAGGTTTCCATTTCACCGGAAACAGAGCCTTTTATTTTCAATTTTACGTAATGATACTCCCCGCCTGTGAAATCAAAGTTCATCGGGGCAATTTCGTAAGGAACGGTAACGTCTTTGTAATCAGGCCATATATCAGGTGTCTTGTCAAGTGTTACTACACTTTTGACATCCCTGCCGCAGCCCCAGAAAACAAACGTCAAAAACCATATATACAACCAATTCTTCATTTTTTCTCTTTCTGTTTGCTGACAAATATTATGTATTTCCAAAAAGTGTCTTCAATATTTTTCTTTTCAAAGGCGAGAACCACGCCCGGCGAAATTATTTTCGGCACGTTTTTCAAAGTTTTATTCTGCTCGTAATAACAGTAAAGCAAGGCTTCCTGAATATGTTTCGGCAGTTCTTTTACCTTGTTGGCGGCAAAAAAATCCAGCGAATTGCCAAGATTTTCATAATCCATTGTCAAAAGCGAAAACGCCGAATAATACTGCAACGCCAAAAGATTGTGCGGATTTTTTACGAGCAGGTTTTTGAAAATGACCGTCGCGTTCAACTCCTCCTGCGCGCCGTCCTGTTCGAGTTTTATCAGATTGCCCGCCGCAAATTCAGGAATGTTATTTTTAGAGCCGCCGGAATACAAAAGCTCAATATACTCACGCGCCTTGTCCTTGTAAAACATAGTCTTGCTCAGCGGCAAAAGATATTTTTTCGCAACGGTAAACTCGTCGTTCATAACAGCAGTTTCGGCAAGTCTGTAAAAAAGTTTTGAACTATGACGGAAATTTGCAATATTTTCCTGGCACTCAAAAGCGTAACGCTGAGCCACGTTGAAAGCACCGAGCCGGAAAAACACTTCGCCGCTAATCAGCGAGGTAAACATATCGGTCTGAAAGTCAGAGACCAGAGCGAGTATTCCGGGCTGATAATAGTGAAACATATTTTCAGTCAGCAGACCTTTTTGCGCCAAGGCAAGATTAAGACACTGAACCGAATACGAATTTGCCGTCCTGACCTTGTTGTAATATTCCACCGCCTCGTCCCACTTTTGATTATAAACAAGGCTGTACATTTTTATCGTCTGCACGGCAACCGGCGAAGTACTCATAGAAATCATAACCGACGCAAAAACCGTTACAGCAAGAGCGGCGATATAACATTTTTCCTTTGAAAATTCTTTTTTGTAAAGGCTCAACAAATACGGCAAAAGCGGACTTATCAACAACATTATCAAATGACCGTAACTCTTAAACGGAAACCTTATATAATCAATCCCGACGAAATACGATTTTGTAGGAAATTCTGCCGAGCGTGAAAACAGCCAAGCCTCAACCGGTAAACTTAAAACCGTCAAAACCGCCAAAACTTTATTTTCTTTAAAACCTCTTAACGCATACATCAGAGCCGTAATCAAAGCCATAGGTCCGATAAGATAATAAAGAATAATAACGATAATTGGTTTTATAACAAAGAGTTTTATCCTTTCTGTTAAAGTAAAAGTTAAAACAGCAATAAACACCGCCATAAAAAAATTCAGCAGCAAATTTTCGTTTCCCATAAAAAACCAGACAGAGACCACCGGCAAAAACGTCAGCGGATAAAAATTATCGTCAACGCCAAAAATTTTAAAACTTCTATACGTCAAAAGTTGAAAACAGGCATACAATACCGCCAATAAAGCCGCACCTAAAAGAGGATAATAAAAAAACTGCGTTATAAACTCCCCAAGGTAATCGGCAAGTCCACCAACAAAAAACAACCGCTCAAAAAAATAGTCAGAGGTAGTCAAAAACATTTGGTAATACTCATGATAAAACAGCAATTCGGGGTGGAAAAAGCCCCAAAAAACAAATGCTGCAACAAAAAGCACTCCCGTAATGCCGTATTTTAGAAATAGAGGTTTCATAATTTCTACTTGCAAAACAAACTTCTCGGCGGCAAAGATAATTAAAAGTTAAGTACTTATATAAAAAAACTTTAAAAAAATAGTTTTTTTGAAAAAAAATATATAAAATTGCAAGATATTTGTATCCTCATTATTACTAACTCAAAAGCATATACGTAAATGAACATTTTTGATTATAAAAATATGAAAATTGCCGGTAAAATGGCATGGATTTTCACGGGCATAGGTATCGTGGTACTTATCGCCGCCGCAATCATAATAAAATCATTTAAAGAAACCGACGAAAACGTAGAATACACCTCCCGCGTTGCTTTGCCTCAGAGCGAACTTTGGAACGATGTAAGTCATCACATTTTGATGACGGTATTTCATTCGCGCAGTTATTCCTATTCTCACGAAGAGAATGATATGAGACAGTCAGCCGAAAACTTAAAGATTCTCAGACAAAAAACCGAGGAACTCAAAAAAACCGAACTTTCAGCCGCCGATAAAAAAGTAATTGAAGAAATAGAAAAGTGTGCCGACCTTTACACTTCGGGCGGAGCGCAAATGGGTGCTCTCCGTCAAAAAATGGGACAAATATACGGCGAACTCGAAGGACACAAACAATTTCTCTATGCATTATTGGAAGATTTGCGCCGCGACATCATCAACTGCGGCACCAAAAATTCAAAAATAGTCGGCGAAAGAGTAAAACTCTGCTCCGAAACCATACGCAGAGCCGAGACCGCAAAAGGCAAAATGAATGACAGAAACGAAATTCAACAAGTTTTTAGCGATGTCCGCAAGAATTTTGAAGAAATTGCAAAATTTGCGCCAACATACGGAGCATATTCGCGCAGATTCCGCGAATGTAGTTCGCATTTCAACGCCTACGAACAAGGTGCAAACGAATATTACTCACTTTTAGCACAAAGTAAAGAAATCAACCGTCAACTTACAGATAACGGTCGTAAAATTATGGAACTTTCAAGACAAGTAAGCCGCGAAAGAGCCAAGGATACAAGCGATACATTTGTTTTGGTAAAACATTCCATAAACGACACTGCCGATATTTTTGTGATTATGGTTTTAGTCGTTATCGTTTTATGTATACTATTTACAGTAATCCTCAGCAGACTTCTTGGCGGCAAAGCAAGAAAAACGGTTGAAGGTATCAACGTAATAGCAACCGGCGATTTAACTGCAAAAGTTGACATCAACACCGATGACGAGTTTGGAGATATGGCACGCAGTATCAATCTCTTGGCCGGTCAAATGAAAAACTCCATCAACAAGATTGTCAGTCATGCTGACGAAATAAGCAAGAGCAGCGACAAAATAGCACACACTTCGGAAATTATGAGCGACGGCGCAGGAAAACAAGCCTCTTCGGCTCAGGAGGTTTCTGCGTCTATTCAACAGATGAGTGCAGGAATCAACCAAAACTCCGACAATGCACGCTCCACTGAACATATCGCTCAAAAAACACTTAACAGCATAAAACAATCAAGTGAGGCAAGTCAGCAAAGTATGGCGGCCATGAAAGAGATTGCCAACAAGATTTCCATTATTGACGAAATAGCGTTTCAGACCAATATCCTCGCGCTTAACGCAGCCGTTGAAGCGGCACGAGCAGGCGAACAAGGCAAAGGTTTTGCCGTAGTAGCCGCCGAGGTCAGAAAACTTGCAGAAAGAAGTTCGGTAGCAGCCTCTGAAATTGACAAGGTTTCAAAAGAAGGCGTTGCAATTAGCGAAAATGCCGATACGCTTTTGAAAAACATTATCCCAGACATCGAAAAAACGGCTGATTTAGTAAGAGAAATTTCCGAGGCAAGCAGTCAACAAAGCACCGGCATAGAACAGATAAACGGTGCTGTAAAGCAACTTAACGAAGTAACACAACATTACGCTGCCTCAGCCGAAGAACTTGCCGCAACAAGCCGCGAACTTGCCGACAAGTCTGACGAGTTGAAACAATCGGTAAGGTTTTTCAAGACAGACGAAAAAGCCGAAACCGAAAAGCCGAAACCTCAGTCAAAACCGGTTATTAAACCACAAACACAACCCCGTCAGATAGCAAAACCGACGACGGCAACAAAACCGGCAACTCTGAAACCCTCGGCTCAAAAACCCGCAGCAAAACCTACAACAACAACTCCTTCGCAAAAGCCACAGCAAAAAGCGATTGAGGCAAAACCAAGATTCAATAATTTCAACTTCAACAAACCTCAGAGCGAACCCATAAAAACAAATACGGGTGCAACAATCAAGTTGAAAGACGATTCAGTTAACGACAATGAATTTGAAAGGTTTTAATTTTTTTTAATGACATTAACGATTATGAAAAAGATATTTTTAATTTTTTTTGTGTTAACGTGTTTTACGGAAGTATTTGCGCAAACGCCCGCTCAGGTTATTTGGCGCAACGGCGGTAAAGGCGGCGACATCGTAACGCTGAAAGACGCGCAAAAAGGCGTACCTCTGAAAGCAGGAAAAAACACCACCCGTAATATTTATCCCGAAACACAAAACAAAGGCAGCGTAAGCATAGAATGTTCTTTTGCCATGAACGATATGACAGCAATTAGTCAAGGTGAAACCGTAAATTTTGAGGTAAAATGGTACTATTATATGAGCACGCGCCGCTCTCTTATGGGTAGCAATTCGGTTGCAGTCAGCAGCAAAGACACTCAGGACGGAATCGTAAAATTTATCTGTGAAAAAAATAACGTCTGCACCGGCTGGTGGGAAGTTACAATCAAAAACAAGAAAACCGGCGAAATGATAAGGTATGCAAATCAAGACTCATATCAGATTTGTTTTAATTAACAAAAAAAATCTTAAAAAAAATTGCATTTTTTCATAGGGTTGAGGCAGAGTTATGTGTTATATAGATGAAAAAAGTTAATAAAATTGAAACTTAAAATCTATATTTATTATGAACACGAATAATGCTATTGATTCAGCCGTAATGAACGTTGAAAGAATTGAAATCGCAGAAAGTATGTCGTTTGCGGAAATGGTTGCAACACTTGCAATGGAAAGCGCAGATTGTTACAGCGAAATCTAATTTTTACGGCGGAAAAAACTTTTGAGATACTCTCCTACTTCGCCCTTTTTCGGTACTTCGTCTTTTCCGGAAGTTCCGAAGGGGTTGCAGCGGAGAATCCGAAAAAGTGTTAAAAAACTTCCTACAAAAATTCCGTGAATAGTTACTGCTTGGATGCAATACTGAGAACATGTTGGAGTATGTCTGCATGAATCAGGCAGATACGGCGATATTGCCGCCCGGTAAAAATATACAGGTAGCAAAAAAAGTTTTTTAATCAAAAGTGCCGGCGTCATCTCTTAAAAACATTATCTTTGTAAAACAATCCCTGCAAAGAGGCTCATAAATATCTTTTTCTCCGAGACTTACGAGACTTTGATCTGTGGTAAGACGATGCGAAAACTGCGCAAGCGAGCCACACCGAGTACAAATTGCATGAACTTTCGTAACTTCGTCAGCAACCGCCATAAGCGACCCCATAGGACCAAACGGTCGCCCCAAATAGTCCATGTCAAGCCCCGCAATTATAACCCTCGAACCTCTATCTGCCAAAAGACGACAGACTGAAATTATCTCGTTGTCAAAAAACTGCGCTTCGTCAACACCTATAACAACTGCCGAGGTGCTAAGCCTCAAAATATCAGCGGCTTTTTTTACGGCAACCGAGGTTATAAGATTTTTATCATGGGAAACTACGTTTTCAACAGAGTAACGCGTATCTGTTTCGGGTTTAAAGATTTTTGTCTCCAAACCGGCAATTTTAGCCCTTTTAAGTCTTCTGATTAATTCTTCCGTCTTTCCCGAAAACATCGAACCCGTTATCACTTCAATACTTCCGCTGCGCGACGGCTCTTCCATAAACATTTTTTTATTCTCTCTTTTTATTCGTTAATTTATTTTTTTCTAAGTAAAAATTCTGCATAATTCAAATCCTCGTATGTCGTGATTTTGATGTTTTGTTTTTCGCCGTCAACAAGGAAAATTTTTTCGCCGTATTTTTCCACAACAGATGCGTCATCAGTAAAACCTTCACAATAAGGAATTTGATAAGCCTTTTTTAAAATTTTAGTTGAAAACACTTGCGGCGTTTGTATAAGTTTTATGCGGTTACGGTCTAAGGGTCTGTTTTCGCCGCCTAATGTCTCCTCAAAACGGATACTTTCAGGCGGAGCAATACACGGCACGGCGTTGCCTTTCAAGGCCGCCTCTGCAAAAGTCCGCGCTATCATTTGAACACCCGCCAAAGGTCTTACGCCATCATGAACTGCTGTTAAATCAATATCTTCCGTAATATAACTTAAAGCGTTTTTTACAGAATGGTATCTTTCTTTTCCGCCCACTACAACTTTGCACCTATCAGAGGGAAAATAAGGTGCAGAAATATTTTTCCAAACTCCGATATGATTTTCAGGCAAAGCAAGAATAACTGCAATTTCGGGGTCGTACTCTAAAAAACGGCTTACCGTTCTGCACAGAACAGGAACACCGTCAAGAGGTAAAAACTGTTTTGGAATTTCAGTCCCCATTCTAAGCCCCTTGCCGCCCGCTACAATAATTACAGCGCGTTTCATAAACTTTTAACTTTCTTTGCCGTCAACTCTCCTATCGAACCGTTAAGAAGCGTAAGGAAATAGTCATAATTGAAATCTTTCTTGTCAAAAGAGGCAAGTTCCAAAACAGCCCAAGTTGTATCTTCAAAAACCAAAGGAACTTCCATCAAATATCTCGGAGAACCGTTGCCTAAGCCCGAAACAACTCTGATATAATCTTCCGGAACATTGTCCATGAAAAGAATTTTTTTGTCTTTTGCCACTTGACCGGGAATACCTTCACCCGTTTCAAAAGTACGGTCGGTCTGCTCGGTATAATAAGCGTAAGAGCCTGCCATAAAATACTTGTTGTCAGCACTTCTCAAAGCATACGCCACACCTTGCACAATATCAAGACATCTTGACATATTGATAAGAAGTTGGTCGAAAAATTTTTCAGGCGGCAAATCTTCCAAATCGGCAGAAATTTCACCCACCTTTTCGGTTAAAAACTTTTTCTCAGCCTCAATCTTTCTTTTACGGTTTTCGGCATTGATACGCTCCTGCTCCTTGCGCTCCAACTCGCGTTGTTCGTTATCAGTTTGTGTCGTAACGGTTTTCTCAAACGTGCTACCATGCTTAAACATTCTCTTTGTATAAAAATATACGCATGAGGCTGCAAGAATCGAAAACAACGAATAAAGCCTTATTTCCAAAGTATCAGGTACTTTTTTGAAAGAAAGATACGGAAACGAGGTCAAAAACACCATCGCCGATATACAAAGATATACGATTAAAAATACGACAATCTGCCGTCTTCCTTTGTCAAATTTCATAATAATTACTCTTTTAGTTTTTGTAAATAACTGATAATCTGAGCCCCTGTAAGGATATAGTCGACATCAACGGCTTTTATCGCCGCAGTTGTCATGGTTCTTACCTGACACTCATCGGGAGATTGTACGATAGCCGTACCGCCCGCCTCTTTTATGGCCTTCATGCCGAGTGCGCCGTCTTTGTTGGCTCCCGACAACAAAATACCTACACATTTTGAGCCAAAACTCCTTGCCGCCGAAGAAAATGTTATGTCAATCGAAGGTCTTGAATGATTGACCACTTCCTCGGTAGAAAGTGATATTGTTTCGTTTCTTGTAACGTACATGTGGTAATTAGCCGGAGCAAGATACACATGCCCCCGCAAAACCGGCTCGCGGTCGTAAGGCTCGGAAATAGGCAACGCAGATTTCAGCCTTAAAGCCTCTACAAAACCCGTTCTGACGTTTTTGAGCCGGTGAAGACACAAAAACATCGGGAAAGGAAAATTTTTGTCAAGGGCTGCCAAAAGTCCGGTTACAATAGGAAAACTCCCCGCCGAACCGCCTATTACAACATACAGCATACTAAATTTTTTTAAAAATATTTTCTGTTTTGGAGTTAGGGACAAAACTCGTACTCTGCTCCAAACCCCGTAAAGTCTCTCCTATTCCTATTATAAAGTATCCGCCGCCGATAAGACTATGATAAAGTTTTTCAATACAGTTTTTTCTGGCTTGCATACTATAAAACAAAGCCCTATTGCGGAAAAGTATCAAATTAAATCCCATATCGGGCGGTGCTTCTGTCATAAGGTCGTGTTTTAAAAAAATAGCCTTTTCGGAAAGTTGGTGCGAAAAAACAAACATCTTGTCGCTTTTAGAAAAGTAATCCTCCAAACTTCCGTTGTTGCCGAAAACGTTACGGTAATTTTCTTTTCCGACTTCCATTTTTTTCAACTCCGACTGCGAAAACTTTGCATCTTCAATTCCACGTTCAAAACCGCAAGTGGCATACACCATCGACTTTTGGAGCAGATTGTTTTTCTCCAAAATTATCAAGAGAGAATTTAATTCATCATCACCGCAAATATCGGGAACCCAGATTTTTACTACACTTTCGTATTTAAACTTCGGAAAAACATTCTGCTCCAATTCTACCCACATTTGCGGGTCGCGGAACATTTCAGTAGTAGGGACTCTCATTCCTTCGATAAAAAAATCGGCGAAATTCTTGTCCCTGACCATTTTTTCCACAAGCATTTCAGGAGTAGAGTATCCGTGCAACTGCATAAACCTTTCAATCCTATGGCACAACAATATCGGCTCAAAATGAATTAGGTCATAACTGCCGGCCGTTCTTACCGTGCTTGTTATCTTGCGGAAACCGCTTTCCGAAATATTAAACAAATCTTCCATCAAAAAAGTTTTTTCTGATAAATCAAACCTTTCTTATCGTATTTCGTAGACATAGGTCCCAAAATACTTTCATGTATACCGAGTACCAAAACTCCATCGTCTGTCAAATACTTCCAAAAGTCCATAAACAATTTGTTTTGAAGAACCTGATTAAAATATATCAAAACGTTTCTGCACAAAATCATATCATATTTGACCTTAAAAGGATTAGTTCCAGAAACAAGATTATGTTTTTTGAAAACCGCCTTAGAGAGCAAAAACGGCTTTACTTTCAGAGTATCCTTCGGTATGTTAAAATCCAAATACTTCTCTATCGGAACGATAATTTTTTCGTCCATGTTGTAAGGGTTTACGCAAAGGGCTTTCTTGTAATTATCAAGATATTCCGAAGCCGAACGGTAAGAAAAAATGCCTTCCTCAGCCGTTTTCAAAACATCAGAATTAATATCCGTTGCGTAAATTTTTGTCTTGTCCAAAAGTCCCGCCTCGTAAAGCAAAATTTCCATCGAATAGACTTCTAAACCTATCGAACAGCCGGCGTGCCAAATATTAATCTCCTTTTGAGCGTGAAGTTTCGGCAAAACCCTATACTTGATAATTTGCCAAACGGAAGGGTCTCTGAAAATCTCTGTTGTATTTACAGTGATGTCCTTTACAACTTGTTCGAGGAAGTTACTGTCAATTTTAATTGCGTTTGTCAAAGTATAGATGTCCATTTTATTATCATACAATACTTTTTCTACTCTCCTAAGAAAAGATTTAAGAGAGTAGTCGCTAAAATCATAGCCACCGCAATCTTTTAAAGCCTTAATTAATATTTTTGCGTCCTCTTCCTCAAACATGACCTTTTGTTAATTAAACTCCGTCAAATCCTCCCTTACTTCGATAGGAAGGATTTCGATATTGTCAACCCTTGCCCAAGACGGACCTTGTTTACAATAATCGATAAAATCTTGGAGGTTGTTTTCTTCGCCCTGCGCCTCAATATAAACCGAGCCGTCGGGACAATTTTCAATTTTACCGGCAATTTTGTAATCTTGCGCCGCAAGACGCGCATAATGACGGTAGGCAACTTTTTGTACCCTTCCGCTGACTTTTATGCTGACTGCTTTTTTCATTTTTTATTTTTGTTTTGGTATTGATAATTTTCTAATTTCTTTTACCAACTGTTTTTCATTATGTTCGGGCAACATCTGATTAAGCGTTTCGTGAAAAGCCGCCGAATGATTGAAATGTATCAAATGACACAATTCATGAAGAAGCACATAATCAATAAGTTTTTCTTCAAGCAGCATCACGTAACAAGAAATTCTTATTCTCTTATCCCGCGAACAACTGCCCCATTTAGTGGTTGCCGAGCCGATAGTAACTTCCTTAAACTCCAAATTATGAAGCCTTGCCAACTCTTTCAAACGTTTTGGAATATAAAGAGCAGCCTTTTTTTTAAGTTCCGTTACATCAAGTCCTTCAAAAGACTCCCGAACAGGTTGCAAATATACACTTTTTTTCACGGTTTCAAGAATCCAAAGGTAATTAATTTCAATAAATTTTTCAATTTCTTTTTTAGAAGTCCGCGTATGACAAGTCAGCGTTACAGACCCGTCTCTATGGACAATCACCCTCAAACACCTTGAAACCGAATATTTCTTAACCGTCAGAGACAAGTCCTTATATTTCAAAACGTATTTGAGCATTTGTTTATTTTTCGGACGTTAACATTTTTTCAAACCTAAGAGAATCCCTTAGCAGGGCGGTCGCCGAATCCAAATCAGGATTTCCCAAATACAGATACTGATAATATCCGTTCCAATCGCCGGTTACATAACAAGCATTTGCACGGATTAAGTTAAGAACCGTACCGTTAATTTCAGCGAGTTCTTTTTTATCTTTTTTAGCATCAGTTTCTATGCCGCAAGCAGCCGCAAATTTCCAAAAATCCTCCGTCAAAAGTTTCTCGTTGCAAAAAAGTGTGTCAATGAATTTTCCCTGCAAAACCACCGAAGAATCCTCCTGAAACCAAACATTATATTTTCTTGCGGCAAACTTCAAATACAAAGCCGCCTTGTCGCATTTTTTCAGCAACGAAGACTTATAAACCGCTTTTGCGGGCACAAACAAATCCGGCATTACGCCTCCGCCCTGATAAACCTTACGCCCGTTTTTCGTAAAAAAAGCTCTCAAAGTATCGCCCGTGTAAGCAGAAGCACTATCAAACTCGCCGTTTTTAAGACGTTTGGTATAGTCAGAGGAATAATCCTCATAACTTTTTTGAAAACTTCTGCCCGAAGGCGTGTAATATCTCGAAGTCGTAAGCCTTACCAAAGAATTGTCAGAGAGCGAAAAAGGCGTCTGAACAAGCCCCTTACCAAAAGTTCGTCTGCCGATAATAAGCCCCCGGTCGTTGTCTTGAACTGCACCCGAAAGAATTTCAGAGGCCGAAGCAGTGCCGTAATTTGTCAGACAGACAACTCGAAGCCCCGCACAAAGCGGTTTGGAAACGGTATCCAAAAGCACAGATTCTTTTTCCTTGTTTCTGCCTACGGTGTAGACTATCGTATCGCCCGTAGAAAGTATTTCGCTGACAATATCCCTAACAGTATACAAAAGACCGCCGCCGTTATCCCTCAAATCTATAATGAGGTTTTTTATGTCAATGCTATCACAACGCAAAAGAGCAAGTTTTCCGACAAATTCATGGTAAGTTTGTTCTCCGAAAGAAGTTATTTTGATAACGCCCGTAACGGAATCGGTTTTGAAAACCGCCGGAACGGAAAACAGCGGAATATCGTCCCTAACCACTGAAAATTTCAAAATACTGTCAACGCCCTGACGTTTAATACCGAGTAAGACAGAAGAACCTTTTTCGCCGGCTATCAAAAGCGAGAGATTAGATTTTGCCATTTCGCCCGACAACGGCACTGAATCCGCACTCACAATATTGTCGCCCGGCAAAATACCGATTTTGTCGCAAGGTCCGCCCGGCATGGTAAAAAGTACGATTATGCTGTCGTTCAAAACGGAATACTCAACTCCTATCCCGCAAAAACGTCCTTTAATGTTGCGCTCGCTTTGATCGCGGTTTTCGCTCGAAATGTATTTCGTATGCGGGTCGAGTTTCAAGAAAATATCCGGAATCACCAACTCCGTAAGCGAATCTATGTCAATATCGTCAACATAACGGTTGTCAATCAAGTTGATAACTGCTTGGAGTTTTGAAGGCTTGCCGTTGAAAAGCGAAATTCCCACGCCCTCCTTCGTAGTACTAAAACAGAATTTTCCGACTAACAAACCAGCCAAAAACACAGCAAAAACTCTTAGCGGCAGATATTTTTTAGAGTTCATCTTTTTGGTTGATATTAATAAACACGGTTTCTATGCCTGCTCTTTCAAGCAGTCTCAAACCGTCGTCAAGGCGGTACATCTCGCTGTAAACCACCCGTTTGATACCGCTCTGAATTATCAGTTTGGAACATTCCAAACACGGCGAAGCGGTAACATAAAGCGTTGCACCGAGCGAATTATTACTCGATTTTGCCACTTTTGTAATAGCGTTGGCCTCAGCATGGAGTACATAAGGCTTTGTAGTACCGTCTTCAAGTTCGCAAACATTTTCAAAACCTGAGGGCGTACCGTTATAACCGTCAGAAATTATCATCTTGTCCTTAACGATTAACGCTCCGACCTTGCGCCTCGTACAGTAAGAATTTTCAGCCCAAATTCTTGCCATTCTGAGGTATCTTCTGTCTAATGCTTCCTGTTTGCTAACCATAAAAAAATCAGTTTTTAATTATAATCAAATCCGTTCTGCGGTTTTTCTTTTTGTTTTCAGCATTGTCATTGGAGACTATCGGAGAATACATTCCTCTACCTGAGGCAGTATAAGCCGTACCCGCGAGTGTAGAATTTGCTGCAATAGTAGAAACTACCGAGGCTGCCCTTCTTGCACTCAAATCCAAAAGAGTCTTAGCCTGACCGTTATTGTCGGTATTAGAAATGACATGAACGCGGCAATTTTCAGTAACAGTAAGCACTGCTGCAATTTTTTTCAAAAGCGCAAGACCTTTTACCGAAATTTCCGTAGTCCCGGGCTTAAAAAGAAAATCGTTATTGAAAGTTACCGTAACATTAGAGCCGGCAATTTGCGCAAAAGCCTCACTCTGATTAGTTCCGTTAAGTTGCTTGTTAACAGTGGCTAAAAGCATATTCAACTCTTTTTTCTGCCCTTCATCAAGATTTCTGAGCGAATCTTGTGAGGCGGCTTGAAGCGTTAAAATATTCATAAGACTGTCAGCCATTCGCGTTTTAGCAGAGAGTTTCTGTTTTTCTTCTTTATAATCGTTGATAGTATTCAAAAGGCTTTGGTTCAAAGAAGCCTTGTCGCCGGATAGTTTTTTAACTTCACGGTTCAAAGAATCTACTGAAATATCCTTGTCTGTATTGCTTATTTTCAAGACGTTAGTAGAGGCGTTAAAACCCTCAACAGTCTTATTAAAAACCCTATTCAAAGAGTCCAATGATTTTTTCCCGTTCATAACGGCGGTATCGTAACGCTTTTTTGTAACAAGGCACGAGTTAAAAAACAAAGCCGCCGATAATATAAAAAGTGTCTTTTTCATTTTTATTAACGTTTTGCATTAAAAAACCAATACAAAAGTATAAAAGTTTTTTCTCAAAACCAAAAATTCTTTTAATAACCGTATCCGTACTTTGCTTTTACCGCATAGCCGAAATTAACTTTTATTCCCAAACTAAAAGCATCTAACCTCAACCTAATAGCATCGTGGACAAACAACTTATTATAAAACAAATTATTATCGGAATAATTATATTCCGCTCTGTTGAAAGGTCTGAGCATAACAGCATAAAACATATCCGCAAAAAACGCTATTCTATTATAATTACGACTAATTCTAAAACCAAAATCAAGAGAATAATTTACACGGTTTTTGGAATTTAAATCAAGATTTTTTTGAACAACCATATCTTGTTTAATACCATTATATTCGTTATAGGTTTCATAACGAGCCTTAACAATATAATCTAATTCTGCTCCGAGAAAAACCTCCGGAGTCCATTTTCTAAGGTCAAAAGCATAACCGGCATAAACAGGCACGGCTATAACATGAGAACTTTCCTGATAAACAAATATCCGCCTTTCCCCCTGATAACGTACCTCACGTTGCCACTGCGAAAAATAATATTTCAAACCGCATGTTATTGAAAATTGTTTCAGCGGATAATATTGCAACGAAAGCCCTGCTGTAAAACCAATAGACTCTTCATAAACGGGGTCTGTCTGAGTGTTGACACCTATAATATGAACCGTATCGACAGTAACTTCCGGCGAACAAATACCGACACTAAAAGCAACGGAAAATTTCGGATAAGCGTAATAATTAGAAAACATTTCTTGAAACGGCACAGGGTCTTCCGATTTTACCTTATAAAAAGGATTTTTTTTAATAAATCCCTTTGTTACAGAATCCGCCCTCTCGTCAAAACCTGATTCTTTCAAAACCGCCGAATAATACTTCATTAATTCGGCATTGTCTTCCTGCGAAAGTTTCGTATTTTGACAGAGTTGTTCCGCTACTCTACGCGCATCGTAATATTTTCCCGCATTGTAAAACCGTTTTAAATCCAAAAACAAAGGCGCAGAAGTATCCCTTTGCGCTTCAACTCTTAAAGTACAAAACGAAATTACAATTATTAAATACAATATCTTCAATACTTTATATATCATATCAAAAATCTTCAATATTAGAAAATTCTTTACCCAAAATCAATTCTTTTTCAGTTGAAGTCAGCGGTTTTAAGCGCATACCCGAAAGTATTTCCGCATACTTTTTTATGTCGGTATACCAAAAACGAACATAATTATTCTCCGTAAGTGCGAAAATCGTACCTAAGGAATTAAAATCCATAGTTTTAACCTTTCCTTTTAGACTATGTTCTTCTATGCTAATAATTTTACCGTTTTTGATGTCAGAGGTATTGATAAGCGAAATTCTCTTATCCGCACTTGCAACAGCAAGAAAACCCGTTCTATCATCATAACACATCTTTTCTATTTGAGCGTGTCCTCCGGCACGGCTTGCCGTAACCTTGTCGGTTGACATATCCAAAAACCTAATGTTACCGTCTGCAAAAGAGACGGCCAAAAGGTTTTGGTCGGGGATTTCTTCCAACGCAAAGCCGAAATTCTGATCCTCGGCATCTATCAAAACCGTTTTTGAACCAGTTTGAGGCAACCATTTCATAAGTTGACCGTTGTGTTGTAAGACGTAAATACCCTTGTCAGAATAGCAAATTCCAGTTATCTTTTTACCGAAATTAGTTTCAGCAATTGGTTTTTCCTTTGTTTTTCTCGGCATAGTGATGATAATCCGCCCGTCCGTAAAAGCCAAAATAAGATGCACATTATCCGGCATCATTAATGCCTGTGCAAGATAGCCCTTTTGCTTTTCAAGGTTGTAGACTTTACCCTCTTCCATGTCTACAAAAAACAAATTTTTATCCTTTGTTGACAAAACCGCAGTATACTCGGAGGCAAATTGCGCACGCTCTACAAGCGTCTTACCTTCAAAAACTTTTATTGACGTAATATTTTTCGCTTTGCTATCCTTCAATTCGTAAACACCTACCGTACCGTCTTCACTGATAGTCTTGATTTTGTCGCCTGAATCTATTGAAAATGCGGTAATTCTTTCAGGAAGTTTGCTGACAGTATTTTTAAAAGGTGTCTGCTCTACTGCATAAAGCATTGCATCATAAAGGATTGCGTCATTTTGCTTATCCTTATTGGTTTCGTTCATTTTATATGCTGCCCATGCTAATTTAAGATTGAGGTCTTTGTCCTCGTACTGATTTTTAGCATTCATAGCAAGCATGTTGCAAAGTGTTATATTATAAAGTCTTGCGGCAGAATCGCTCGCAATTTTTGCTTTCATTTCCTCCTCTTTGGCCTTTCGCTCTTCTTCCTGGGCTTTTTGACGCTGCTCTTCGGCTATGGTAAGATTTTTTTCTGCTTCCAAACGGCTCGCATTCGCTAAGGCAAAGGCAGTGTTAGCGCGGTTCAAAGCCTCTTGTGCGGCGAGTTTGGCTCTACGGGCTTCTTCCGCCTCGCGTTGTGCGTTGTTTTTTTCCACCTGCGCCTGAATATTTGCTTGGTCGGCAATGCCGCGCTGCTGCTCGGCGAGTTCCCTCTGACGCTCGGTTGCGATTTTCTGTTTTTCGGCTCTGTCTCTTTCTTCGTTTGCTGACGATTTTTCCATCAATGCCCACCACGAAAAACCAGCCATAGTCAGCAAAAATACCGCAACAGCCGCGAAAATAATTCTCATACGGCGTTTTTTTGCCGCCTCTTTTTCCAAAAGTGCGTTGTGGCTTTCTTCCAAATAATCGGTACAATCTTCAAAATGCGCAACAGCCTTTTTCAGTTTCTGATGTTCCGAAATTTTGCTTGTGTCATAACGCGCTATCCAATAAGGATTAGGACGTGTTTTGTTATACCAATCATTGAAGTAATTATAGGTACCGCTTGTCAACAGAAATTCGGGGCTTTTATCTTTTTTGAGCCAACGCAAAAGTTGAGAATTAAAATCGTGATAATCCTTTGCGTTGCTTTCCATTTGTACGCCCCATTCGGCAAGCATTTTCCAATTACGGATAAGTGCCTCGTGTGTGATGTCCAACACCGTATCACCACTAAGATACTGAGTTTCAAGCTCTTCACCTTCAATAAAGGGTCGCAAAAGTGTGTTATCAGGGCTGCGAAAAACATTCAAAACGCCACATACCGTAGCGTTTGTGATATTGTTTTTTCCTATAAATCCTGTAATTTCGTCCACAGTGCAACGGTTTCTTACGGGACGGTTGTTGTCAATTTTTACTAACGATTTAAAAGCCGCCTCAATGATTTCCTTACTCTCTTCTCTCGTGATTGATTTTTCTGCCCAAGGAGCATTTTTTTGAAAATAATCGTATGCCGATTCGTAGAGAATACCCGCATGGGCGTTCAAAACGTTGTTCAAATCAGGCTTTTCAAAATATTTTTTCTCGTATTCGGGACGTTTTAGAAACCATTCGTCAAATTCTTTCCTTTCTTCACCCGAAAGAACATCTTTTGAAATTCCCGCAATTTTTGCCAAGTGAATAAGGTCTAACTCTTTTTTGCCGTTGTCAGCCATTTTCCAAAGCAAATTCAGCGCGTGCTGCAAAACCGGCAACTGGTCAAAACCGTTATTTAAGTTGTTGACAATTACTTCTCTAAGACGGTCTGAAACTTTTCCGCCCGCAAGTGTAGCCGGCTCTTCGATAACTTGACAGATTTCGTTGCGTTTTAGTTGCGGAACAAAAAACTGTGAATAAGCGATAAATTCGGGCAAGTTTTTGAAAACCGTACATTGCGAAATAAAGTCGCTACGCATCGTAAAAATGACGTAAACAGGAAGATTTTCCGTTACGGCAATTCTGACGGTTTCGAGCAAGAGATTTATAGCCGTGTAACTTTCTTCACTCGGCTGTCCGTCGTTAAAATTGTCAGAATTTGTAAAAACTTCCTCAAACTGGTCTGCGATGATAAGAAGATTTTTTCCCTCATTCGGGTCTTTGGCATAAAATCCAAGTTTTTTATAAAAGTCAATAACAGACGAAAAACCGTTGCCGAGTTCTGCTAAACAATCCTCGTAATCGGCATTCATCTGCATTGCAAGTGCTTCTGCGAGAGAGGCTAACGGATTTCTTTGCGGTTTGAAATCAGCAATAATCCACGAATTGAAATCGGCTTTGAAAAATCCCGCGCGGATATAAGGTACAACTCCGGCATAAACCATTGATGACTTTCCGTCGCCGGACGCACCTGTTATGAACGCCATCTTGTTTTCCTCCAAGAGTTTAACAATCTGACGTATATGCAAATCCCGTCCTTTAAAGAAAATACTCTCTTCTTCGGTAAAAGGTCTCAAACCCGGATATGGACAGATGCTTGATTTCATGCGCTTTTTTCCTTGTACATCAGTAAAATGAGTTAGCAAATTATGTGCCGATTATGTAAAGTAATTTTTGCTTTTTTTATTGGCAATTAATTCTTACCTTTGCACCGAAAAAAAATACAAAAATATGAAAAATTTTTTTCTCCTAACAATTTTTATTACTTTAACCATTTGTGCAAAAGCTCAAAAACGTTGGAATTTTGAACTTGGAGCTGGTATGACACAAAATTCAGGAAATGTAGAAAACATCTCCTTGAAAAACTATGCCGAACTTGAACGAAACGATAGTTTGATTTCCTGCAATTTCAACTATAAATTCGTCTATCAAAAAGAAAACGAAAAAGAAACCAACAAAGGATTTAATGCCGGCATGAACTTTGACTTGTTTCAATACGGAAAATTTTCTCCGTTTGTTGCAACCGAATTTTTAACCAACAAATACAAAGGTTATGATTTCAAAATTAGTGCGTTAACAGGTTTCAAATACCGCATTTTCACCAAAAAAGACACTTGCGATTATTCAATAAGTCTTGCCATGGTTTATGACAACGTGGATTACACTCCTGAGGAAAACAAACTTGACAGAGAACTTGTAAGGCTGTCCGTGCGTCCCAAAATTAAGCAGAAAATCGGCAACGGCTTTTACATCGGACACAACACGTTTTATCAGCCGTCGCTCAAAAATTTTTCCGACTACATAATCAATTCGCAGACAAAACTGTCAAGCAAAATAACGACGAAACTTTTTCTTGAAATTTCGTTCAATTATGAATACAGAAGTAAACTTCCGACCGAAGATTACGAACATTATGACATAACTACCGATATTTCATTGAAATTAAAGTTATAATTTGGCATATATTTTGGGGTAAACTATATTTGACGTATTAAGGAAAATTTTCATGAAGCAGTCAGGCATTTGTCCATATCCGGGTCTGAGACCGTTCTCTGAGGAAGAGTCTATCTTCTTCAAGGGAAGGGACGTGCATATACGTCAGATAGTTAAACTCTTGGAAGAAAACAAGATGGCTTTCATAACCGGCGCGTCCGGCGACGGAAAGTCTTCAATGGTTTACGCAGGTGTTGTGCCTTATATCCGCGCGGGATTTTTCAAAGCAGATTTCAATTCTTGGATTATTGCAGATTTCAAACCGCAGCGAAACCCGTTAGCCTCACTCGCAGAAGCGTTAGCAACACAAATGAATGCCGATTATGAGGAATGTTTAGCAGAACTTGACAACGGTTTTTCGTCGGTTGTTGACCTTTATAAAAAACTTGGATTTTATGCTGATGACCCGAATGAGGGAAAAAATCTTCTTATCATTGCCGATCAGTTTGAGGAAGTTTTTACAAATTCTGACAATTTCAACGACGGACAGCCGAGCGAGGAAAGTTACACGGCTATAAATCTTCTGCTTGAAACCGTCAGAATCTCCGTAACAGAAAACCTTCCCGTCTACGTCATTTTCACGATGCGAAGCGACTTTATTTCGCAGTGCACAGTTTTTAAAAACCTGCCTGAATTTATCGCTTATTCGCAGTTTTTTGTTCCGCAACTAAAACGAAACGAAATCTGTCAGGTCATCGAAGAACCGGCTACTCTTGCAGGCGGAAAAGTTTCAGACCGTCTCAGGGAAGTAATTGTCAATAACTTAAACAACGGTTTTGACCAGTTGCCGGTTTTGCAGCACGCGCTCAACTTGCTCTGGAAAATGGCTGACAACGGACAAAAAGAGTTAGATCTTATCCACTTGGCAAAGATTGCGGGAATTTCAAGGAACGTTCTTTCTGTTGAAGAAAGGAAAGACTTTGACGAGTGGTTTTCCAAGCGTCCGGAATACGAGAAAAAATATTTTGAAAAGCCCGATTTGAACAACGTTCTGAATGCCCATGCCGGTATTCTCTACGAATCTGCATACGATTATTTTCAAAAAAACGCTCCGTGGGCAGAGAAATCAATCACGAGCGAGGAAAGCAAAGAAATCATTGAGGCGGCTTTTAAATCTCTGGTCAAAATTGACAACAACCGCCCGGTAAGAAACCGTTGCACGCTCAACGAAATCACCGGAATTATCAACAAGGAAAATGTCTCAACGGCTGCGGTCTGCGGCGTTTTGAATATTTTCCGCAGTCCTGACAATACACTTCTGCGTCCGTTTATAGAAACAGAAAATATTGAAACCCAATATCTTAGCGGCGACACGGTGCTCGACATCACGCACGAGGCTCTTATCCGTAACTGGAAAAAACTCGAACATTGGAACACCGAAGAGGCTAACGATACGAGGGATTTTCACGATTTTAAAATACAGATGACACGTTGGGAGTCTAACGGCAGA
>JAEEGL017463754.1_pt1 | contig 21521 bp, 17 predicted proteins | sample 9134231 | NCBI WGS metagenome assembly JAEEGL01 (sample SAMN16246548, study PRJNA631951) | gut metagenome | biome: gut microbiome; feature: rumen; material: fiber-attached | host: Bos | place: Iran: Karaj | collected 2018-10
CAAAAGGCAGCGGTTTGCATTCTTTTTGCATGTGTCTGTTGACGCCTTCGGTATCCGTTACGTCAAGACAACCCTTGTTGATACGATACATATATTGTGTTTTGGAGGTATAATTTAAAATCATGGCAGGCCAAACGGCTGCGCCTGTTTTATCGTATAAAAAAGTTGAAGCAAAAATTTCGGTAAATTTGTCGGCGATTGATGTGCCTTCAAGCATTTCTTTCAGGCCGGACGAGATGATGAAATGTTGCAGTTTGATGCCTTTGGAATGGGCGTATTTATTGATGCGGTCAAAATAAGTTTCAACGCCGGGAAAAAATTTAATGGCTTTGCCGTAACTTTTGAAATCTTCGCGTGTGATGGGCAGATTGCGCTTTCGCGACTCGTCAATCGTTACTTTCATATAAGTTAAAATTTCATCACCTTTTTGATCTTTGGCTAAGCTGTTAGCCGTGTTCCAAAATTCAGCCGGTGTGATGCCGAGTTTTTTTACAAAGCTGTATTCTTGCATGTTGCCGGGGGCTAATGTTCCGTCAAAATCATAGCAGATGGCCATGGGAATGAGTTGTCGCATATTTTTCCTTATTGTAAGGTAATGGTCAGTAATTGTTATGACGTTAGCGGATTATGAACGAAAATCAAGTATTTTTTGTATATCTTGAACAAAAACACTTGACGAGGCTTTTTTTTTAATATATACGGATAGCACTTTCGCATGGAAAGGTGGCTTTAGGGTTTTAATTAGAGCGGTCTTGGAATCGCAGATCGGCGAAGCCGCAAACCGTCGAGTAATGACGAAGTCGTGACGGTTTTCTTTAGAGGAAATTATTTTGAAGAGAAGTCAATATGGAAAGGTGGCAGAGCGGTTTAATGCAGCGGTCTTGAAAACCGTCGAGGGTGCGAGCCCTCCCAGAGTTCGAATCTCTGCCTTTCCGCCAACAGAAAAAAACATCGGCTTTAAGTCGGTGTTTTTTTGTGGCTTGTGAATAAAAAAAGTTAAATTCGTTGATATCAGATGTGTTTTGTGCTACCGTGCAAACACTTAAAATAAATTTAGAGGATAACGATGGAACAGAAAATTGTAAATGTAGGTCAGGTTTCATTTGGCAATAAATTGCCGCTTGCTTTGATTTGCGGTCCTTGCCAGATTGAGAGCCGTGAACATGCGATTATGATTGCAGGGAAGATGCGTGAAATTACCTCAAAACTTAAAATGCCTTATGTTTTTAAGGCGTCTTTTGATAAGGCGAATCGCACATCTATCAACGGCGCAAGAGGTGTCGGAATTGAAGAAGGCATGAGAACTTTTGATGAGATTAAAAAGCTTTATCCTGATTTGCCGATTGTGACTGATGTTCATGAAGTTTGGCAATGTGCAGAAGTTGCAAAACATGTTGATATGTTGCAGATTCCGGCATTTCTGTGCAGACAGACCGATTTGGTTGTGGCTGCGGCTAGAACAGGTAAGGTTGTCAATATTAAAAAAGGTCAATTTTTAGCTCCGTGGGATGTTCGCAATTTGGTTCAGAAATCTGTTGATTCGGGCAATGATCAAGTGATGATTACCGAAAGAGGTACGAGTTTCGGATATAATACGTTGGTTGTTGATATGCGCGGTTTTCCTCAGATGGCAAAAGATACGGGATATCCGGTTATTATGGATGCGACGCATTCGGTTCAACAACCGGGCGGCAAGGGAACATCAACAGGCGGACAGCGTGAGTTTGCACCGGTTTTGGCGCGGGCTGCGGTGGCTGTCGGTGTGGCCGGTGTGTTTATGGAAACGCATGATAATCCAGACAAGGCTTTATCTGACGGGCCGAATACGCTTGCTCTTGCCGATATGGAGCGTGTGTTGACAGAGCTTAAAGCTTATGATGAAATTACAAAAACAATGATTCATGATTATTAAAAAAAGGCGGTGAATTTCACCGCTTTTTAATTGTGTTGTTTTGAGATATCTTTGTGCATTTTTTGATGTTTGTCGTCATCGCCTGTCAGGCCGTCTTTGATGTCAGAGCCGACTTCTTTCGTTCCGTTCCAAACATCTGATGTTACCTTTTTGGTGCCGTCCCAGACATCTGATGAGACTTCTTTTGTTCCGTCCCAAACATCTGAAGCAACATCTTTTGTTTTATCCCACATGCCTTTTTGTTGAACGGTATTGTCTTGTGCGAACGCGTTAGCGGTTTGTAGCAGAACAGCAATGCTTAAAGTGGCGAAGATTTTGAGTTTGTTCATGATTTTTTCCTTTCTTTTGAGTGCGACAGATAAAAGATAATCGTTGTTTGTATTGATTTAAATAAAACTTTCAGAGATGGTTGAGAATTTTTTTAAAAAGGCAAAAAAATAAGTTGACGATTTAAAAAAGATACGTTAAAAGGGTTTTTACCACGGAGTGTTGGCAGAGTGGTAATGCAGCGGATTGCTAATCCGTCATCCCCTTAAAAGGATGCATAGGTTCGAGTCCTATACACTCCGCCATAAAAAAAAAGGTGCCTTTCAGGCGCCTTTTTATATGTTTATAATGTTGGTTGACAAGTGATTGATAAAATCATAACATAGGCTTTAATTGTTAATCATTAAAGGTAATAAAAGAATAAAATGGATCCTTTTTATATTTATTTGTTTAAGTTTGTTTTTGTTGTCATTTTGGTTTTATTTAATGCGTTTTTTGTTGTTTCCGAGTTTGCCATTGTGAAAATTCGGCGAACAAAACTTGAAGAGCTTGTCGGGCTTGGCAACAAAAGAGCATCAATCGCTTTGAAAATTACGGAGCATCTTGACAGTTATTTGAGCGCCATTCAGCTCGGTATTACTTTGGCATCACTCGGTTTAGGTTGGATCGGTGAACCGGCGGTCGCTAAATTATTTTCTGATTTGCTCGGCGGTTTTTTTGCGGATAATCCGATTTTGTTGCATTCAATCAGTTTCGGTGTGGCGTTTGGCTTGATTACGTTAATGCACGTTGTTTTGGGCGAGCTTATTCCGAAGTCGCTTGCCATTCAAAAGACGGAAACCTTTGTTTTGCACATTGCCTATCCGCTTTATTTGTTTAAGCGCACATTTTATCCGTTTATTTGGATTTTAGATGTTTTAACAATTAAAATTTTGCATTTAATGGGGGTTGAGCCGGCAAAAGAAGAAGATATGGCTCATTCGGAGGAAGAAATCAAACTCATTGTTAATGCTTCGCAAAAGGGCGGTGTGATTGACGATACGGAACGTGATATTATTCAAAATGCAATCAGCTTTTCGGAGATTTTTGCGCACGAAGTGATGATTCCGCGTCAAGATATGCAATGTTTATATTTAGATGATGATTTTAATGATGTGATGAGTTTGGTTAAACGCACGAAGCACACGCGTTATCCGCTTTGCGGCGAAGATAAGGATAATGTGGTCGGGATGATACATATCAGGGATTTGTTGGAACATTCGGAAGAAAAACTTGAAAAGGGGCGCTTAAATAAAATTGCGCGACAGGTTTTGTTTGTGCCCGAAAATCAGTCTATTTCTGAAGTTTTGCATCTGATGATGCGTAAACACACGCATCTTGCCATTGTTGTTGATGAATATGGCGGAACGGCCGGTATGCTTTCGATGGAAGATATTTTGGAAGAGCTTGTCGGTGATATTATGGATGAACATGACATCAATGAAGTTGAAGAAATTCACAAATTAAATGATTGTATATGCGAGTTTGACGGCAAGGTTTTGGTTGATGATGTTTATGATTGTATGGGTGTGCCTCAGTGTGAACGTGATGAAAGCACCATCGGCGGTTATGTGTTTACGCTTTTGGGACGTGCACCTAAGGTCGGCGATAAAGTTGAAGATGAATATTGTGTTTATGAAGTTATTTCGGCAGGAAAGATGCGTGTCAGACGTGTGAAAGTAACATTAAAGGGAAAAAATGTTAAAGATTGAAGAACCGGCGGAGCACCTTTTTGATAAAGCACGGGTTGGCCTCTTAGAAATTAAAAATCAGCCGTCACCTTTTGATATTTCTGCAGCAAAAAAAGGGGCTGAATATGCTTTAAAAAATTTTGAAGGGTATCTTGATTATGTGAAGCAAAACAAATCTCAAGAACAGCCTGAAGGAAGGGTGCCATGTACGACTTTTTGGCTTTTTGATGATGAAAAGTTTGTCGGGGTTTTTGATGTGCGCCATTATTTAACGGAACACTTAAGGCAAATCGGCGGGCATATCGCTTATGAAGTTGTGCCTTCGGAGCGTGGTAAGGGGTATGTCTTGCGCGGTTTGAGACTTATTCTTGATTGGTGTTTGAATAACTTAAATCTTGGAGAAGTTTTGCTCTTTTGTAATGAGCAAAATGAAAGGTCGCACAGAGTTTTGGAAAAGGCTTTGGGAGAATTCGGCGGACGACGCCTGCCTCATCATGAAGCTGACGGGCGCATTGAATGCGGTTATTGGCTCAAAACCGGAAAATAATCTATTGATATTGGTAGCCGTAGGAATTTGCGGATGTTTCGGTGCCATTATCAAAATATTTTTCATTTTGAATGCTTCCCTTATCATCATAAAGTTTCCAACGACCGTCAATTTTACCGTCTTTATAATATGCTTCTTCTTCTAAAAGACCGTTTTTGTAGTATGAAACGACTAAACCGTCCAATTTACCGTTTTTGAAAAAGCTTTCTTCTTTAAGCTGTCCGTTTTCGTAATATTCTTTACGCATACCATTCGCTTTGCCGTTTTTGAAATAGGCCATCATTTTTAAATGTCCGTTCGGATATTCTTCTTTGATGATGCCCGTATATGGTTCGAATTTGTGAGTCGTGCAAATGGTTATGCCGTGTTCGGTGTTGCAATAAAGGTGTTTGATGGTTGTGATTGTCATTGAAGAATCAACAGCTGAAGCATTCGCAACAGTACCGTAAAAGCAAAGTATCAGTAAATATGCTAATAATTTTTTCATTTTGACCTCACATTTTCATTTTATAACACAAAATTTATATTGTCCAGTTAATTTCTTGTTACATTTCCTTCAACTGAAACTTCACCGATGATAGGTCTTAATAAGGGAACAGAGTCTTGATTTTGCTCATTAATTTCTGTTTTTTTGGCACCTTTACGTGTAATTGTTCCGCTTAATTTAGCCTTTGAGCTGTAATCGTCATTTATTTCAATTAAAAGTGGTTGTTCCGGCTCAGGCTCAATTTCAACAACAAGTTCAGGTTCGGGGATGATGTTGACAGTTTCAATTATGGTTTCAGGAATAATTTGTTCATTTTCTTCAATCTGAGTGAATTCTTGCGGCAGATTCTCATCCGTTTTTGAATTTTCAATCGTTATTTGTTCTTCAACGGGTTGTGTCTCTTCGTTTTGCTCAGAAATCTGATCATTTTCTTTTTTCTGAGGAATCTTATGTTTTCCGGTTTGTTCAAAATAGATAATATCTTGAATGTATAAGAACAAATCTTCTAAATTTGTATTGAGTTTTTTAAGTTCAGCCGACGCTTTTTGAGAAAGATCAGACATTGTCGAATAATATTTATCTAAAATTAAAATCTTATTTTCATTATCGGCACTTTCTTTAATTTTGAATGCTTCCGTATAAACGTCATTGATTATTCCGATTGATTCTTCAATGCTGTTACGCGAACTTTTGACCATATCCAAATCATTTAATATGACCATAGAATTCAGTTGAACCAAACGCATGGTGTAAGAATTAAGAGTGTTCTGATAATTCTTTGATTTTTCGTTTGAATTTTCATAAATGTTTGAAATATTTTTGAATGCATTAGCAATATGAAGACGCAAATCAAAGATATAGTTGTCATCAAGTTGTGTGATAAGCTCATTTAAGAGCGGTTCGTAAACATCAAGTTGAAGATTGCAGGCGTCAATATCTTTATCGGTATATTCGCCGGATGATTTGTTTTCAATTGAACGCAAATCTTTTAAGATATCCTGAGCCTGTGTTTCGATACTTTCGTAAACACTATTTATTCTTAAATCAGAGCTAAAGGGTTTATATCTTTTTATGCGCGGTAAAATTTCGGCATTAATGAGATTGAACTGTTTGAGGCGTTTTCCTTGTGTTTCAGACATCCTTTCTCTTAATGCTTTGAGGCGGGCCTCTTCTTTTTCTTTGGCTTCCTGTTCAATTTTGGCCCAATAAGAATCGTATTTATTTTTAAGATTTTCAATATGAAGCGACAATTCAGGATTATCTATGGATTGTTTTAAATAGAATGTAACCGCAGGGTTGTCTTTTAAGCGATTAAATCTTGTTTTGAAAGTTGTATCCATTGTCCAATCAGGTAAAGAACCGTTGCCGGAAACATCAATCGTTACAAGCGGAGAAAGCATCATGGCTTCTTTGATTGTGAAGTCACCTTGTTTGGTGTCAAATTTTGCGGAAATGATTTCAAATGAGCTTGTGCCGAATGAAAGGTTGTTTTTTAAGAAAGCTTCCAAATCGTCCGAACGCTCGCGTTTTGACAAGTCATCTTCTATAATTTCAATGTCCATACCGTCAAGAGAGGCTTTTGTTATTTCAAATGAACCCAGTGAAGTTAAATTGTTTACAAAATCTTCGATGGAAGAAGCTTGGCTTTCGTATTGAGCTTCCAACTTTAACGTGCCTTTTTTGAGGTTGTAAATCGATCCGCCGAAATTTTCGAGAGGGTAATCTGTTATGTTAAAATTACCTTTAATTCTCGGCATGTTGCCATTTTCAATTACAAAATTTGCAGTCATCGGAGCTGTGTTTTTAACAGCTGTGAAATTTTTAACATTGATGTTGCCGTTTTTAATTTCCATTAAAAGCGAAACATTTTCAATGTAAGATGTGATGTAGCTTAAATTTTTAATGTTAAATTTTGCGTTTAAGTCAAAATTTTGGAAGGCTTTATAATTAATTGACGCCTTACTCCACGTTGGTTTTTGCAAGAAAGTATGAGGTTTCTTTTTGTCTTTGACCTGAGGTGTGTTGGCATCAGTGAAAACAAAACGATCAAATTCAAACATATTGGCAGAAATGTTTGCTTTAATGGTCGGTCTGTCATCTTTTTTGAGGTAGGCAAAAGCACCGGTAAAGTTGTTGGCCCCGATAAAGGCATCCATGTTGGTGGCGCGCCAGTTTCCGAAAGAACCTTCGACATCAGATTTGAAGGTAAAGACGTTGGCAGAGAGATTTTCAGGATTGTAGTCTAAGTTAATTTGAGTCGCGAAGGAAACGAAATCAGGTGCTTTAAGTTCTAAATTTCCGCGCCAATATAATTTTTGATCCTGGCGGAAAATTTTACCTTTATAAGCAGCACTCATTTTTTCTATTTTTGCGTTTGTGCTGATGTTTGCACTGTCCGTTGTTCCTGAAATAAGCCCTTGTAATTGTACATCATTGGTTGTTTTGAAAAGCGGCCAATCGGGCAGTTCAAAATTAAATTTATCTTTAAATGATGCAAAGTCGGATGTTTGGATGTCATATTTGAAGTTGTCAAAGGAGGGATTAACGCCAAGATTTGAAATTTTTCCTTCGGCGTTGAATTTGGCAGAGGCTATTTCTTCAATGCTTAATTTTTTAATATTAATTTCTCCGTTTGAAGCATCCAGGTTAACGTTTAAGTTTTCAAACGGCATGTGGCGGTATGCGCCTTGTTTAAGTGTGAGCTCGGCATGTACATCTGACTGATTTAAAATCTTGAAATTATTTAACAGATTTTTGATTTTATCGGCAAATGCCGTATTTTCGTTATTTTCGGGCAGCGGCTTGATATAGTTGTCGAAATTAATATTTTCGCTTTGAAGAGACAGGAATAAAGCGTTTCTCCTATCGCGTTTAAGGCCGATGGCACCGGTTACGTTTATATTATCCATACCGAATTCGAACGGCATCAACTTAATTTGTTTTAAGTTGCCGGAAATTTCGAAAACCGCGCGAGCGTTACGATAGGTGTTTTGTGCGTATATTTCAGGTTTGTAGCCTGCAAATTCAAGAAATTTCAGAAAATCCTGGCTCAATGCTTGGGTTTTGAAATTATATGAAAGATTTTTTTCACTTTCGAAAATATCACCGCTTATTGCAATTTCCGTATCTCCAGGGTATAAACCGGATAAATCTTTTATGGTTAAAACGTTATTGACAATATCGGCGCTTAATTTAAAGTTTCGAATGACATCATTGTTGTAATGGGCGCGAGTTGACATAATATCTGCTGCGACATCATATTCCATCGCGGGTTCAAACTTTTTTCGCCCTTCGTCAAATTTTTTCAAGTATTCTTTCAAAATGACGCTGAACGGCATTAAATCAAAGTCTGTCATTTCAAAGATAACATCTATTTTTTTGCGATCGTTTGTTATGCTTTTGAGCGGAATTAAAACTCTGCCGGATCCGGCCATGTTTTCACCATATTTGATTACAAAACTTGAAAGGTCTATCTGATTTGGGTTAACAGCCAATTCAATAGAAGCGGCAAGCGGATAATTATATTGTTCGGGCAGTAAAATTTGGCCTGAAATGGTGTTTAAAAAGGTTGACGGCTTTTGCGATTCTATCGTGAAATTTCCTTGTATTTCGCTATTGTTTGATAAAACAGAACCGTCGAATCGGGCGTAACTGTCAGACGAGGGGTGTGTTAAGACGAGATTTAACGAAGTGGCAAAACTTTCGGTTAAAGTTCCGACGTTTAAGGCAAAGCCGGCCGGGGTTTCATCTCTGATAAAGTTGCCGTCGATTCTGAAGGGCCCTATGAGGCTTTGAGCGGAAATATCCGCGTTTAATTTGTTGAAAACAGCATCAACATTAAGCGCTTTATCAATAATTCTGACGGTCGAGTTTTGGAGCATAACGCTGTTAAATGCGATGTCAACTCCGGAAAGATTGAAGTTTTGTTTTTGATTAACATCAGAATACCAGTTTGTTTTGCCGTTGCTTAAAAATTCAACCAAGATTTTCGCATCTGTCAAATTCATCTTGTCAATGACAAAACGTTTGTGAATTAAGGGCATAAGACTTAAATCAGTAACCATTTCTTTGACTTCTGCCAAAGGAGAAGAATCGGTATTATTTGTGTTATAAACTTTAATGTCGGTTGCTTTTAAATGGGGGCGCGGTAAAAATTTTAAGCTGATTGAACCGTTAATGACTACTTTTTTACCGGTAATGTCTTCAATTTGACTGGTAATTTTTGTTTTGTAACGATTCCAATCAATTGTTGAAATGTAATAAGAAATGCCGCCGAAAGCTATAATTATAAGCAATAAAAGGGCGAAAAATATTTTTTTAAACACGAAATAATTCTCCTGTATCAAATACAAAAAAGTCTTTGCCAATTGTTAGAATAATGTATATTATCTTTATAATCAATTAATTTTTTGTATAAAAGGCAGATAAAAATGGCAGTTGCAGAAACACTTTTGAAAAAAGCTCTTGAAGCAAGGAAAAATGCGTACGCTCCTTACTCTCATTTTAAGGTCGGTGCGGCGCTTGTAACACCGAAAGGTCATATATATGTCGGTGCGAATGCGGAAAATGTGTCATATCCTTGCGGGACTTGTGCGGAAGCGGGAGCAATTGCCGCGATGGTTGCCGGCGGGGAAACGAAAATTGCGGAAATTTTAATTGTAGCCGATTCAAAAGAGCTTATTGTTCCTTGCGGGGCGTGTTTGCAGCGTATTTTGGAATTTTCAAATAAAAAAACGAAGATTTATGCGGCTAATATGAAGGGTGTTCAAAAAACTTTTCGGTTAAGCGAGCTGCTCCCCGTTGCTTTTAATGAGGATTTGAAGAAATGATTGAAACGTATGTCAAAAATATCAAAAAAGCTCTTAACGGTTTTGATCCGAGCGTGCTCATTATTTTGGGTTCCGGACTCAGTGTTTTGGCTGATAAAATCGAGAACAAAATCATTGTGCCTTATACGAAAATCGGGTTTCCAAAGATTAGTGTTGCGGGACATAAAGGTGAGCTGATTGCCGGTATGTTGGGAACTAAAAAAGTTTTATGTATGAACGGGCGCTATCATTTATATGAAGGGCACTCTCCGGCACTCGTGAAAGATATGATGTCATCATTTGAAAAAATAGGTATTAAAGAGGTCATTGCGACAAATGCCGCTGGCTCCTTGAGGGCTGATATGCCGGCAGGTTCGCTGATGATGATTACCGATCATATTAATTTTTCGGGGCAGAATCCGCTGATCGGGCTGAATAACGATCAGGAAGGACCGAGATTTCCGGATATGAGCAATGCATATGACAGAGATTTGCAGGAAAAAATGCGTCAAACAGCCAGAGAAAATCAAATCAGGCTTTATGAAGGGACGTATTTTTTTGTTGTGGGGCCTAATTTTGAAACAAAAGCCGAAGTGAAAGCCTTTCGTTTGATGGGGGCTGATGCGGTCGGTATGTCGACCGTGCCGGAGGTGATTGCGGCCGTTTATTTCGGAATGAAAGTTGTCGGTATTTCGGTTATTACCAATCAGAGCACTGATTTGCAGACAACAGCATTGAGCCATGAAGAGACGCTTTTTGAAGCGCGTCAGGCAGCTGTCGATCTGCAAGGTCTTGTTTTAAAGTTTTTGGAGAAATAGTATGTTACCTCAAGAGATTATTCGCCACAAAAGAAACAAAGAAATTTTAAGCAAAGAAGAAATTGAGTTTTTTATTAAAGGTGTTACATTCGAAGAAATTTCAGATGCACAAATCGGTTCTTTTACAATGGCGGCCTTTTTAAACGGGCTTGATAAAGAGGAAACAGTTAATTTAACACTTGCTATGAGAAACAGCGGGGATGTTTTAAGCTGGAATTTGAACGGACCGGTTGTCGATAAACATTCGACAGGCGGTGTCGGAGACAAGGTCAGCTTGGTTTTGGGACCGATTTTGGCCGCGTGCGGCGCTTATGTGCCGATGATTTCAGGGCGCGGATTGGGACACACGGGCGGAACGCTTGATAAATTAGATTCAATTCAAGGTTATCAAACAGCTCCTTCAAATTCGGTGTTTAAGAAAACGGTTGAAAAGGTCGGATGTGCTATTATCGGACAGACCGGAAATTTGGCGCCGGCGGATAAGAGAATTTATGCCGTTCGCGATGTGTGTGCAACAGTTGAATCGATTCCGCTTATTACGGCTTCAATATTATCTAAAAAATTGGCAGCCGGTTTGGAAACTTTGGTAATGGATGTGAAGTTCGGCAAGGGCGCTTTTATGGAAGCGATTGATGATGCACGAACGCTTGCTCGATCAATTGTCGATGTGGCAAACGGTGCCGGCACGAAAACGACGGCTCTCTTAACGGATATGAATTCCGTGTTGGGTTATACGGTCGGGAATGCGTTAGAAGTTGTCGAATCGGTTCAATATTTAAAAAATCAGAATGTTAATTCGCGTTTGGATATGGTTACGAAAGCTCTTTGCGCCGAAATTTTAACAAGCTCAAAACTTGCGCGTGATAATGACGAGGCGTATGCGCAAATTGAAAAAGCGTTATCTTCGGGGGCGGCTTTTGAAAAATTTGCCGAGATGGTTAAAGCTTTGGGCGGACCGGCTGATTTTTCGGACAAGCCGAGTGAATATATGCCGAAAGCTTCGTTTATTGCGCCTGTTTTTGCAGAAGAGACCGGATATGTGGCAGATATGTCAACGCGCGATATCGGTTTGCTTTTAATTGAACTTAAAGGCGGGCGGACGCACCCTTCACAAAAAATTGATCATGCCACGGGCTTTACCAATTTTTGCCAAATCGGAGACAAAGTCGATGATAAGACTCCGCTTTGCTTTGTTCATGCACAAAGTGAGGAAGATTTTGAGCGGGTCGAAAGCAGGCTTCATGAGTTTATCAAAATCGGGGAAAAGCCTGAAACGAGATCTGTTGTGTTGGAAGTCGTTAAATAGGTGCAAGAAAAAAGCAAAAAAAGTGCTTGACAATAGTGTTTTTTTCTTATATCAATGCGCTCAAGTGATGACCTTTAAAAGTTATCACTCTGTCCAAGACTGTAGGCGGACAAACTCGTTTTATCCTTAATTTCCTACATAGACGGAGTTGAAAGAAGGTTTTTTAAAATCAATTTTTTCTCCCCCTTAACAGGACAGGTTTGGTTGCCGTATAAAAAGGCAAGCGATTGTTTTTTTGTATGGTATGGTAAAATTTTTAGTGGAGACTTAATAGTGAACCGCGATGAAAAGAAACAACTACTCGATGAACTGCATGAACTGATTAACGGTTCTGAAGTTGTCGTTATCTCTCATTATAAGGGATTGACTGTGGCTGAAGTTTCAGAACTTCGTAATGCAATCAGAAAGGCAGGCGCCGGGTTTAGAGTAACAAAAAACCGGATTACTAAACTGGCTCTTAAAGACACAAAATTTGAGGGCTTGGCTGATCTGTTCAAAGGTCCGACGGCGATTGCTTTTTCAAGCGATCCGGTCGCAGCTTGCAAAGCATGTGTTAACTTTGCTAAAGATAATGAGAAGCTTATTATTGTCGGTGGCGCTATGGGAACAGGCAGTTTGACTGTTGATGAAATCAAACGCTTGGCTACCATTCCGTCTATGGATGAACTCAGAGCGAAACTTATCGGTCTTTTGCAGGCTCCTGCATCTAAACTTGCGAGAGTTACAAAAGCTTATAGCGAAAAAGAGGCAGCTTAAGGTTTTAAGTTACCGAAATAAAGAAAAGTTTAATTTTATTTTATTTGGAGAAAAAAAATGGCAGATTTGGCCAAATTAGTAGACGAATTATCAGCTTTGACAGTTATGGAAGCTGCTGATTTATCAAAAATGTTAGAAGAAAAATGGGGCGTTTCCGCCGCTGCTGCTGTTGCAGTTGCTGCAGGTGGCGCTGCCGGCGGTGCCGCTGCTGCTGAAGAGAAGACAGAATTTGATGTTATCTTGGCAGAAGCCGGTGCAAACAAAATTAACGTTATTAAAGAAATCCGTGCTATCACACAACTTGGCTTGAAAGAAGCTAAAGATTTGGTTGACGGTGCTCCGAAGACAGTTAAAGAAGGCGCTCCGAAAGCTGAAGCCGAAGAAATCAAGGCTAAGCTTGAAGCAGCCGGTGCTAAGGTTGAATTGAAGTAATTTCTTCAATTTCTAATTTATAAAAGCCCTAACTTGAAAGAGTTAGGGCTTTAATTTTTTGAACTTGACAAATGATGAATAAATGCTAATTTCGATTTACTTTGTTACATTTATTAAATCATTGTGCTTATGAAAAGAACTCTGCAACCTCACGAGATTGATGCTCCGCTTCCTGAAAGAGGTAAAGATTGGGATTGGTGTCCTGATGATGAATAGTTACCCTTAGTACACGTTAGTATGATGAGACCGAGAGAATCTGATGGTCCGTATGAACAACCGGTTGATCCGGAGTTCGAAAAGGATATGCGTGACTTCATACGCAGATTCAAAGAGGGAGATCCCGTCCTTTAAGTTTTTGAAAATTTTGAAAACGCCTGAGAAATCGGGCGTTTTGCTTTTTAATCTTTTATCTTTTTATATTCTGCTTTTTGTAACTCTTCCAAATCACGCAAGACCGCAATTCGATATAATACGGCTTTGACGGCTATGTCTAAACCTTTGCCTTCGCGATAATCGGCGGGCAAAGCAAAATCGACACGATTGTCTTTAAGCATTTGGGTTGCTTTGCGCTTTTTATGACTTTTGGGTTTGTAGACAGCAATGGCTGTTCCGTTTCTGTCTTTGACCATTTTCATTGAAGGGATGTCTGTTAATCCGTCTCCCAAATAGATGATACGCGTAAAAGGAATGCGGCGACTTTCGTCGGGGGTATATTCATTAACGGCTTTGTCATCAAGCTTTTTTAAGCCTTTGTTGATTTTTGAAAGGTATTGAACTTTTGCCTGATAATTGACAACGCGTGCCGGCCAAACAGGTGTGCCGTTTTCATCAAATGCAAATGCACAACCGGCGACTTCCTTAAAATAGGGGCGAATGGAGCAACCCTCAATAATTTCTTCGTAGCCTGATGAAATGATGTAGTGTTCGATATCTAAATCCAAATATTTGCCGAAGTGGTTGATGCGGTCAAACCATTCTTCGACTCCCTCATAATATTCAATATTCGATCCGCAAGCTTTGAGCATTTCACGCGACAAACAAATATTTTTTTCTTTTGCCATTTTTGTAAAATAATACATGCTGCCGGTGACTTGGTCGGCATGATTTTCCAAAGACCAAGCGTTTGCCTTTTTCCAAAATGTTTCGGGTTTTAAGCCGAGCTTCGGGATAAGCAAATAATCTTGCATATACGTTGTGCTTAGGGTTTCATCAAAATCATAGACCAGGGCAACTTTTGTTCGTTTCATTTTTTTTCACTCTTTACTTGCATTTTCTAAAGCTTTAATATAAAACGAATAAGTTAAAATTTAATCAATGATGTGAGGATTTTTTAAAATGGCAGCAACAACGATGGATCAGCTCGTTTCACTTTGCAAGCGCAGGGGCTTTATTTTTCAAAATGCGGATATATATGGCGGTATGCAGGGTGTGTATGATTACGGTCCGCTCGGGGTTGAACTCAAAAACAACCTTAAAAATGCCTGGTGGCGTGCGATGGTTTATGAACGCGACGATGTTGAAGGTTTGGACGCCGCTATTTTAACGAATCGGAAGGTTTTGAAATATTCGGGGCATGAAGATACATTTTCAGATCCGATGTGTGATTGCAAAAAGTGCAAGGGACGTTTCAGGGCAGATCATATTAAAGACGGTAAATGTCCGAACTGCGGCTCAACGGATTTGACGGAGCCGAGACCTTTTAATTTGATGTTTAAAACACAGGTCGGACCTGTCGAATCGGATGAAAATTTGGCTTATCTACGTCCGGAAACAGCGCAGGCTATTTTTACGCAATTTAAAAATGTTGTCGACTCGACATCGCGCAAGTTGCCGTTCGGTATTGCTCAAATCGGAAAGTCTTTCAGAAATGAGATTACGCCGCGCAACTTTATTTTCCGTGTGCGTGAGTTTGAACAGGCCGAGCTTGAATATTTTGTTTATCCGGGCGAAGATGAAAAATATCATGAGCTTTGGAAAGAAGCACGCATTAATTGGTGGATTGAACAGGGGTTGTCTCGCGAAAATATAAACATTTATACGACTCCGAAAGAAGATTTGGCCCATTATGCCAAAGCCTGTTATGATATTGAATATCAATTTCCGCACGGTATGGAAGAGCTTGAGGGTATTGCCAATCGCCGCGATTATGACTTGGGCAACCATACAAAAGGCCAAGATGAGTTTGAATTAGAAGCACATTGTCATCAAAATTCTGATTCGACAACAAAACTTTGTATTCGAGATGAAGAAAATAATAAATGGGTTATTCCGTTTGTTATCGAGCCTTCGATGGGTATTGACCGAGGCGTTTTGGCCGTTATGACGGAAGCTTATACGGAAGAAGATTTAGGCGGGGGAAACAGCCGAGTTGTTTTGAAGCTTAAAAAACATTTGGCGCCGATTAAGGTTGCAATTATTCCGTTAAAGAAGAACAGCGAAGAGATTATGGCAAAATGCCATGAATTAAAGAACAAACTGATGAAGCTCGGTATCGGACGTGTGGCTCTTGAAAATACCGGTAATATCGGTAAGGCCTATCGCCGTCATGATGAAATCGGAACGCCGCTTTGTTTGACAGTTGATTTTGAAACGCTTGAAAATAAGCCCGAATCGGTTACGCTTCGTGATCGTGATACGATGGAACAAATCAGGGTCAATACGGACGATCTTGGGGCATATTTGCGCGAATACTTTATGTAAAAAACTCGTATGGCGGGTGTCTAATACAGAAGCGCTTTTTTGTGATTTAAGTATATAAAAAGAGAGGAACCTTTCTTCCTCTCTTTTTCCCTTTCGCCGCGACCCATGCCGCAAGCTGTCAATAAAGGGACATCTTGCTTAAAACAAGAGCGTTTTTCATCTCCGTTTATCGCTTTAAGCAAGTTTAATTTAATGATGAATTTTTTGATATCAATCCGAAATAAACAAATTATCTATTTTAAAAGAGCACCGTTTTCAAAAGAGAAGCCGCGCAACAGTTCATCTGTTGTCATTACACGCTTGCCCTGTCTTTGAATTTGATCAATTCGGAGGGCTTTATCTGCGCAAGCGATTTTGAGATTTTGTTTTCCTTCCAAGATTTGTCCCGGCGTTCCCGTTTCATTAATAACTGTCGCTTTCAGAGTTTTGAAACGTTCGCCGTTATATTCAAAATAGGTTGCGGGGAAGGGATTAAAGGCTCTGATTTTGCGCTCCAAATAGTCTGCAGATAAATTAAAATCAAGCTTTTCTTCTTCTTTTTCAAGTTTTTTGGCGTAAGTTACCAAATTTTCGTTTTGAGGAAGCGGATTGATGGCGCTGAAATTTTGTAAAACATTGCTCATTAAATCAGCCCCTAATAAAGAGAGCGAATCGTGAAGCGAGCCGCCGGTTGTTTCTTTATCAATCGGGACAATGCCTTTTTCATACATGCGGCCTGCATCCAAAGCCTCAACAATTTCCATAATCGTTACGCCGCTTGCGTTGTCGCCGGCTTCAATGGCACGTTGAATCGGCGCCGCGCCGCGCCAACGGGGCAATAATGAGGCATGAACATTTAAACATCCCAAAGGAAAAGCTTCAATAACGGGTTTGGGCAGAATTAAACCGTAAGCGGCGACAATGGCAATATCGGCCTTTAGAGCAGCAAAAGCTTTTTGAGCATCTTCATTGCGCAATGTTTTCGGTGTGCGCACTTCGATGTTGTGTTTTTCGGCGAGAAGATGCACGGGTGTCTTTTTTAAGTCATTGCCGCGCCCCGCTATTTTGGGGGCTTTCGTATAAACGCAAATCACATCGTGTTCTTTAATCAGTCTTTCTAAGACAGGCACGGCAAAATCAGGCGTTCCCATAAAAACAATTTTCATTTTTGCTTCCTTGTTAAAGAAGCCGCCTTTAAGACGGCGGCTTTAATTTAGTCTTCAATGCCCATTAATTTATATTTGACTTTAATTTTATAGTCTTTGGCATAAGAATCGAGCATCGCCTTTTGAAGGTCAGCCGCTAAACTTTGCTGATTTTTAACGATGACAAGTGCTTTTTCGTTTTCGCTGAGCGGTGCGGAATTTTTATAATCCTGCTCGGCAACGGCAATAATGTATTTGTCGCCGGCTGTCGTTTGATAAGGATTATTCAGCTCTTGCATGAAAAGCTCTCTGATGTCGGCATAGTTTAAATCGGCAAATGTTTCATTGCGCGTGATCGGTTGAGATTTATATGCCGTGAGGCCGTAACGGCGAGCGGTTTTTGAAAAGTCATCACCATTTTCCAAATCATGCATCATATCGTTGATTTTTTCCTGGGCCATGGCCGTTTTTTCGTTCGCTGCCCATAACGTTTTAATTTCGGGCGTTACTTCTTCAAGGCTCTTTTGATGAGACTCGACAATATCGTCAACGCGCAAAACGGCAAGTCCTTCGTCGGTTTCAATCGTTTGGCTGATTTCAGCCAAAGCATAAGAAAAAGCAGCGTCTATGAAATCTGATGAGCGAACGATTTCTTTTAAGCTTTCGGGCGCATCTTGAACATTGCCGTCATCGGACAAACCTTTAACCTTTAAAATTTTGGCGTTAAATGTTTGTGCAATTTCTTCCAAATCTTTGCCGGCGCCGAGTTCATCTTCAATTTTGCCGACTGTTTCATACATTTGATCGTATAGGCCTTCGCTTAAAATTTCGTTTTTGATTTCTTTTGAGGCTTTTGCATAATCAACTTTTGAAGGGGGAACGATATTTGTTACCTTCATGATTTGCCAAACATCACCCATTTGAACAGGCTTTGTGTAACCGTTTTTCTTTAAAGCGAAAACGTCTTCCGCAATTTCAAATATGAGCTCATTTTCGGAAACGATGCCGAGCTCTGTTTCTTCTTTTGTTTGTTTGGCAATCGAATCGGCAACGGCGTAAAAATTTCGACCTTTTTGAAGCTCTTCATAAGCTTTGTTCGCATCTTCTTCATTTTCAAACATCATTTGAAGAACTTCACGTTTTTCAGGTGTTTCGTAATTTTCAACATGTTCGTCGTAGTAAGCTTTAATTTCGTCATCAGAAATTTCCATTTGAGATGAAATATCGTCTACGGAAAGGTAGATTACAGACAAATCACGCGTTTCGGGAGCAATGAAAGAAGGTGCAAAGTCGTCATAATATTGCTCAATTTCATCTTGAGAAATTTGGCGCTCAACTTTCAGGTCGTTCGGATCAACGGAAACATATTTAAATGTGCGGCGCTTGTTGTCAATTTTAAGTTCGGCATCAATTAAAGCTTGCGGAACGGTAATGTTTTTAACAGGCCACGCGATGAGGATTTGTTCGGCTAAGCCGCGCTCAACCGAATGGGTATATTCCGTTTCGCTGATGTTGTTTTCAGATAAAACACGGCGGAACAAATCGCGGTTAAATTGACCGGATAAGTCATGAAAAGCAGGTTCGCTCATAATGATTCGTCCGACCAGTTCGGGACGGAAAGAAACATGATATTTTTGCGCTGTTCGATCAATGATTGCATTTTTGACCATCTTTTGAGCAATGGCGTTCATCAGATGAGAACGAATCTCTTCGTTTGCGTCTTCGTTTAAGTCAATATCCATCAGGTTTTTGGCCGCGTTTAATTCTTTTTGAAATTCGTAAGAAAACTCAGCCTGGCTGACCGTAACATCATCAACTTTAATCACAGTGCGGTTGTTTGACGCGCTTGAAATATAGCCCGTGATGCCGAAAAGAGACATAAAACTTAAGGCGGTTAATGTTAAAATTAATTTTGCTATCCAGCTTTTTTGCGCTTTTGCTAATTTATTTATCATTTTTCTGTCCTGCTTTAAAAAATTATTTTGAGGGCATTATAGGTACATTTAGCTCAGAATGCAAATAATAAATATTGATGTTGAAAAGTTTTTTAAACTGGAAAATGAAAAACATCTGTGTTAAAAGACATTCAGTTTAATTTTTAATAAAGGAATGAATATGTCTCGTAAAGTTCTTATTGCCGGAAACTGGAAAATGAATGGCTTAATTAAAGGCGGTCAGGCGCTTGCCAAAGAAATTGCGCTTGCAACCAAAAGTTTAAAACCTCAGGCAGAGGTTCTTGTTTGTCCGCCTTTTACATTGTTAACAACCGTTAAAAAAGCACTCCGCGGTTCGAAAGTGATGCTCGGTGCGCAGGATTGCCATGTGGAAGAAAAAGGTGCTCATACGGGTGATGTCAGTGCCTATATGCTCAAAGATGCGGGTTGCGACTACGTTATTTTAGGGCATTCCGAGCGCCGCACAGACCATAAAGAATCGAGCGCGCTTGTTAAAGCAAAAGCCGAATCGGCATTGAAAGCCGGTTTAAAGGTTATTATTTGTATCGGTGAAACACTTGAAGAGCGTGATACGGGCAAGGCTTTGAAAGTTACCGAAAAACAGATTAAAGATTCGTTGCCGGATATTTCAACCGCAACAAATACGGTGATTGCTTATGAACCTGTTTGGGCAATCGGCACAGGCAAAACCGCAACTCCGAAAGATGCCGAAGAGGTTCATGCGCACATTCGAAAAGTTCTTGCGCAAAAACTTTCTAAAAGTGTTGCATCTCGTATGCGTATTTTGTATGGTGGTTCCATGAAGCCGGCGAATGCTGCCGAATTGTTGAGCCAAGAAGATATCGACGGCGGTTTAATCGGCGGCGCGAGTCTTAAGGCCGAAGATTTTATGGCTATTGTCGGCAAAGTTAAATAATAAAGAAAGGAATTAAAACAGATGGGTTCTATCTTACTTGTGATACATTTGATGACGGCTATCTTTTTGGTCGCATTGATTTTGATGCAACGTTCCGGCGGCGGTGCTTTAAACGGATTGGGCGGCGGCAGCGGTGCCAACAGCTTTTTGAGTGCGCGCGGTACGGGTAATTTACTCACACGTTTGACGGCGATTTTGGCAACGATTTTCTTTATTACAAGTATTTCGCTTTCTTTATATTATAAAGGAACGGATCGTAAACCGACATCTGTCGTTGAAAAAGCGCCTGTTTCTCAAAATGTTCCTGATGTTCCAACCGTTCCTCTCGGAAAGTAAGATGAGATTAAGAGACTGAAAAATATAGGCACCTTTTTTTCGAAGGTGCCTATTTCACTTTAAATGATAAGGAAATTTAAGAATATGACAACATCGAAAACAAAGTTTATTTTTATTACCGGCGGCGTTGTTTCGTCTTTGGGAAAAGGTTTGGCCTCGGCTTCGCTCGCAACGATTTTGCAGGGGCGCGGATTTAAGGTCAGGCTTCGCAAACTTGATCCTTATTTGAACGTCGATCCGGGAACAATGAGCCCTTATCAGCATGGTGAGGTTTATGTTACAGATGACGGCACCGAAGCTGATTTGGATTTGGGGCATTATGAACGTTTTTCGGGTGTTGCGGCAACAAAATATGACAGTGTTACATCGGGCAAAATTTATCAAAATGTGATTAACAGAGAGCGCAAAGGTGAATATTTGGGCGCAACGATTCAGGTTATTCCGCATGTGACCAACGAAATTAAGGATTTTATTTTATCGCATTTAACGGATGAAGATTTTGTTTTGTGTGAAATCGGCGGAACGGTCGGCGATATTGAAGGTCAGCCTTATTTGGAGGCTATTCGTCAAATTGCCTACGAGTTAGGGCGAGAGAGAGTGATGTTTGTTCATTTGACATTGTTGCCCTTTATTCCGACAGCAGGCGAGCTCAAAACAAAGCCGACACAGCACTCCGTTAAAAAATTGCAGGAATACGGTATTCAGCCGGATATGCTTTTGTGCCGAAGCCAGATTGATGTGGCACAAAATGAAAAACGCAAGCTTGCGCTCTTTTGCAATGTTAAAGAAGAAAATGTTATCACGGCTTTGGATGTTTCGAATATTTATGAAGTTCCGCTTGCATACGCCAAAGAGGGTATTGACCGTGCCGTTTGCAACCATTTCGGCATTGAATGCAAGGAGCACCACACGGATTTGAGCAAGTGGCAGAAAATTGTTGATATTGCACAAAATCCGGAAGGTGTCGTCAAAATTGCGGTCGTCGGCAAATATACGCAGCTTTTGGAGGCCTATAAATCACTCCACGAAGCCATTAAGCACGGGGCTATTGCCAACCATTATAAAGCGGATATTTCCTGGATTGATTCCGAGCTTTTGGAAAAAGACGAGCCCGAAAGATATTTGAAAGATATTCAGGGGATTATTGTTCCGGGCGGGTTCGGCAAACGCGGCACGCAAGGTAAAATCAACGCGATTACATACGCACGCGAACACAAAATTCCGTTTTTGGGGATTTGTTTCGGTATGCAGATGGCGGTCATTGAAACGATGCGCAATGTTGCCGGCATTAAAGATGCAGATACGACGGAATTTAACCCGACTTGCACACCGGTTGTGGGGCTGATGACCGAATGGCAGAAAGAAGGACAGAAAGAAACGCGTTCAAAAGACGGTGATTTGGGCGGAACAATGCGCTTGGGAGCGTA
>JAEEGL010864556.1_pt1 | contig 21520 bp, 17 predicted proteins | sample 9134231 | NCBI WGS metagenome assembly JAEEGL01 (sample SAMN16246548, study PRJNA631951) | gut metagenome | biome: gut microbiome; feature: rumen; material: fiber-attached | host: Bos | place: Iran: Karaj | collected 2018-10
AAGGACATCTGCGCCGTTCCGGCGGCCGGTCAGGTCTACCACGGCAAGGTGGTCAGCATCCTTGAATTCGGCGCCTTCATCGAAATCCTCCCGGGCAAGGAAGGCCTCCTGCACGTGAGCGAGATCGCCTGGACCAAGACCGAAAAGGTCGAGGACGTCCTGAAGGTGGGCGACGAGGTGGATGTGAAACTCCTCGAGATCGATGCCAAGACCGGTAAGATGCGCCTTTCCATGCGCGCGCTCACCGAGAAACCGGAAGGTTATGTGGAGCCCAAGCGCGAGCGTGGCCCGCGCCGTGAGGGCGACCGCGGACCTCGCCGCGAAGGCGGTGACCGGGGTCCCCGTCGCGAAGGTGGTGACCGTGGCCCGCGCCGCGAAGGTGGTGACAGGGGCCCGCGCCGCGACGACCGCCGCGAGGGTGGCGAGCGCCGTGACGACCGCCACAACGCTCCCCGCAAGCCCCGCTTCGAGGAATCCGCTCCCGAGCAGAACAACGAGCCGGACGTGTTCTAAACACGCCCCCCATCAAATGAAAAGCCGACCCTGAGGGCCGGCTTTTTTGTTACCTACAGTTTCACTACGCCGATACCGGGACGGTCCGGAAGGACCAGCCGGCCGTCTTCGACGGTTACTCCGGTGAAGAGGTCATTGGAAATAAGGAGATTGCCGTCCAAATCGGCGAAGTCGACGGCCGGCGAGAGCTGGGCGGCGGCGGAGATGCCGCAGGATGTCTCGGTCATGCAGCCCAGCATCACCTGCATGTCCAAAGCACGCGCGACTTCCACCATCCGGTGCGCTTCACGCATACCCGTACATTTCATCAGCTTGATGTTGATGCCGGAAAAGAGCCCCTTCATCCGGGGAACGTCGGCAAGCCGCTGGATGGATTCATCGGCAAAGAGCGGCAGCGGACTGCGCTCGTTCAGCCAGGCCTGGTCGTCCACCCGGTCCACCGGCAGCGGCTGCTCCACCATCTTCACCCCATGGTCCCGGAGCCAGTAGATCATATCCAGCGCCTTGAAGCGGTCGGTCCAGCCTTGGTTCGCGTCCACGGCGAGCGGGACGTCCGTGACGCTGCGGATGGTCTCGATCATCTGCTTGTCGGTATCCAGACCCACCTTGACCTTCAGGATCTTGAATTTCCCGGCGCATTCCTCTGTCTTTTCCCGGACCACTTCCGGCGTATCGATACCGATGGTGAAGGTCGTCGCCGGCGCCTTGGCAGGGTCGTACCCCCAGATCCGGTACCATGGAGCACCGAGCATCTTCCCCACCAGATCGTGCAGGGCGATATCCACGGCGGCCTTGGCTGCGGAATCGCCCGGGGAGAGGCTGTCGACGTAGGTGAGGATGTCATCCAGGCAGAACGGGTCGGCAAACTGTTTCAGGTTCACCTTCTTCAGGAACGCGGTCACGGATTCGACGCTCTGGCCCAGGTAGGGCGGCATAGAGGCTTCTCCATAGCCCGTATATCCTTGATAATTAACCTCTACCTGAACACCCGGCGTCGTGTTCCGACTATAGGAAGAGACAGTAAAAGTATGCTGCAACTGCAACTCATACGGCTCGAAGTCCAGCTGCATCCGGCTGGGACCGGCAGGGTGGACCGGTTCCTCAGCCACCGGCTCTTCCACCGGTTCCCCGGCAGGTTCCTCCGTTCCTTTCCTTTTCGGACCGCATCCGATGACCAGTCCGGCGCCCAGGGCGGCCAGGCCCGCGGCTTTCAGGAAATCACGTCTGTTCTGCTTCATGCGGTTATTCCAGATAATAAGGATTCGTCAAAGTCGTATTCAGCTCCTTCTCCTTGTCGATGTAAGGAAGGATACGGCCGCCGAACAGGTAGCGTCCGCTGTTGTATGCGTCATAGAGCGGATCCTCCGGGCGGAGGCTGGCAATCTTGACGAGGCCCAGCGAATGGATGAAACGCCCGTCGCCGATATAGATGCCCACATGGGACACTCTGGGGCCGGCAGCGTCCTTCCGGCCGAAGAACACCAGGTCACCGGGCCGGAGATCCTTGGGGTCGAGAATCCTTTCGCCGGTCCGGGACTGAGGACCGGAATCGCGGGGGATGATGATGTCATGCATGAACAGGACCGTCCGTACGAAACCGCTGCAGTCCATTCCTTTCGGGGACATCCCCGCCCAGAGGTACGGGAATCCGACCATGGAACAGGCCGATGCGAGGATGGCTTCCGGGGTGCGATCCAGATGCTTGCGCCAGCAGTCTTCGGGCTTGCCTACATCCTGATGCACATAGCCGGTACGTCCGTCGGGAAAGCCTACTTTGAGCCAGCATCCGTCCCGGCCCAGATCCTTGAGCCGGTCCCCGGCCACCACGTCGGACACGGTTGCCGATTGCTCTGTAGGACCCGCAAAGACAACTCCCATCAAGGCGGTGATGACGACTTTCGGCGCTTGGTTCCAAGCATGATACTCTTCAAAGGAAAGGAGGGTGATTCCGTCCTTGTGGACCCAGCCGGTATAGGTGTCCGGTGTCTGCACCTGCGGCCAACTGTTTTTGTCCGCCAGCTGGAGAATGTGCACCGGCGTTCCCAGAAGGGCCTGGGACACCATCTCGGCATCATAATCGGGGGTTGCCCGCAGATTGCAGACGGAAATGTCCACGACACCGTACTGCTGGCCAAAAAGCATTGTGGCAGCGAAGAGGGTCGCCATGAGAGTAGTCCATTTTTTCATATGCTTCAAAGATACGCATTTTTTCGTACCTTTGCGAAAAATGCAGCCTCCGATGAAGTCATCCGCAGGAAGAATTCTCATTTCACTGGTGCCGATTACGGTGCTGGTAGTCTTCCTGGCGCTGGATATCAGCATTTTCGGGAGCAATTCCATCCTGGGGCCCAGCCAGGTGGCCCTCATCGCCGCCTCCGCCGTCTGTGTTTTATTCGCCTCCTGGCTTTTCAAGACGCCCTGGAAGGATTTCGAGGATGCCATCAAGGGTAATATCAGCGATGTCGCCAGTGCGCTCGTCATCCTTCTGCTCATCGGCGCCGTTTCCGGCACATGGACGATGAGCGGCGTAGTACCGGCCTTCATCTATTATGGGGTACAGCTCATCAGCCCGCGGGTCTTTCTCCTTACCGCCTGTTTCATTTGCGCCGTCGTTTCCCTGATGACAGGCAGCTCCTGGACCACCATCGCCACCATCGGCGTGGCCCTGCTGGGAATCGGCAAGGCCGAAGGCTTCTCCGACGGAATGATCGCCGGCGCCATTATCTCCGGCGCCTATTTCGGCGACAAGATTTCTCCGCTGTCCGACACGACCGTAATGGCATCGTCCGTCAACCAGGTGCCGTTGTTCACCCATATCCGGTATATGCTGTACACCACCGGTCCGACGATGGTCATTACCTTGATTATTTTCACCGTCCTGGGTCTCTCGCACAGTCAGGCGGACGCTTCGCAAATCGACCTTTTCCGGGAGGTCCTTTCAGCGAAATTCCATATTACCCCCTGGCTGATGCTTGTCCCGCTGGTCACGATGCTCCTTATCGCCCGGAAAATGCCCGCCATGCAGGTCCTTGCCATTTCGGTAGTTGCGGCCGCCATCACAGCCCTGGTTTTCCAGCCCGGCATCATCGAAAGCATCGGCTCAAAGATCACTTCCGGTTCCCACGCCCGAGTGATGCTTGCCGGCACGGTGGAAAGCATCTCCAACACGGTTTCCCTCGAGACAGGACATCCGGAAGTGGACGGCTTGATCACCTCCCGCGGAATGATCGGAATGATGGATACCATCTTCCTCATCCTGTGCGCCATGGTTTTCGGCGGATGTATGCGCGCCAGCGGCATGATCGTCCAACTCGCCCGGATCCTCATCCCATTTACCCGCACCCGGACAGGACTGGTTGCGTCGACCGTCGTCACCGGCACGTCCCTGAACGGAATCGTATCGGACCAGTATCTTTCCATCCTGTTGACTTCCAATATCTTTGGAGACATTTACCGGAAGGAGGGCTACGAAGCCCGGCTGCTGAGCCGTGCCGCTGAAGACTCTGCCACCGTCACCTCGCCGCTTTATCCCTGGTCCAGTTGCGGCATGACCCAGGCTACCATCCTCTCCGTTCCCACCCTTGCCTACGCCCCTTTCTGCTTCTTCAACCTCATCAGCCCGCTGATGTCCATCTGCATCGCCGCCATCGGCTGGAAAATCGTACGGAAGGGAAACGATGAGCAACAAAGCGCTTGCATTTGACGCGACTATTTCTTATTTTTGGAAGAAAGAACGTTCAACACTTAACAATAGAATCCATGAAATCCCTCATTTGGCTCATCGGCGAGATCCTTTGCATCATCGCCATCATCGACATCATCAAAAAACCGATTTCCCTTGTCGGCAAGATCATTTCCATCGTCCTCCTGCTCATCACCAACGTGATCGGTCTTGTTGTGTACTACCTTTACGCGAAGGATCATCTCACCGAGTGGTTCAAGTAGCCGGGGAAATGATTGCAAATTGAAAATTTAATCGTAAATTTGCAGTCCCAACGGTGAGGTGTCCGAGTGGTTGAAGGAGCCTGCCTCGAAAACAGGTGTACGTGTGAGCGTACCGGGGGTTCGAATCCCTTCCTCACCGCAAAAACCCCTGCAGATTCTGCAGGGGTTTTTCGTTTCCTTAAGACACCTTGAGACAGAGCATTGTCATGTCATCGCTGCGTTCGGCCATTCCTACATGGGCGGCAACGGTTTGCCCCATGCGGTCCACAACCGCTTCAGCCCCGTCAAAAGGCTGAGTGTTCAGGGTGGCCAGCAGGCGTTCCTCCCCAAACTGCTCTTGAGCCGGGTTTTCCGCTTCGCTCAAACCGTCGGTATACAGGAACAGCGGGATGCCCTTGATCGTGCCGATAGCCTCTCCTTCAAAGGCAAACCCCGGGATGGCGCCGATGGCGGCATTGGGCTTGCAAGTCAGGAACCGGGCCTTGCCCTTCTCCGCGAAGATGGCCGGCGGATTGTGTCCGCAGTTGCAGAAATCCAGGGCGCCCGTCTTCAGGTCCACGACACCGATGAACATCGTGACGAACATCAGCTGGTCGTTGTTCTCCGACACGGTCTCGTTGATCTGGCGGGCCATTTCGGCGGCCGGCAGTTCCTGCTGGCCCAGCACCCGGAACAGGGTCCGGACCACCGCCATGAACAGACTGGCCGGAATCCCCTTGCCACTGACGTCCCCGATGCAGAAGTACAGCCTGTCCTTCTGGATGAAGTAGTCATACAGGTCTCCTCCTACCTCCTTGGCCGGGACGATCGAGGCAAACAGGTCGATGCCCTTCCGGTCGGGGAAAGGCGGGAACACCCGGGGAACCATTCCCTTCTGGATTTCCCGGGCAATCTGGAGTTCCCCTTCGATCCGGACCCTGTTCGCCGTTGACCGGGTCAGTTCATCCATATATGACACCAAAGAAGTCTGCATATGGGCGAAGGAGCGGGACAATGTTCCCAGTTCATCAGGACGCGTGCTCGTCGGAAGGGCCTTGTCGAAATGGCCGGATGCAATATCCTCCGCCTGAACGGCCAATTCTCGAAGAGGCTTCACCGACCTGCCGATCACACGGAAACAGGTGGCGAACAGCAGGAGCAGGCTCAGCAGGCTGATGCTGATGAGAATCCGCCGGAGACGGTCGAAACTGTCGAAAATGTCGCTTTCGGGACAGACGATGGCCATGCTCCAGCCTGTCGTCTTGACAGGGGTATAAAACACGTAACTGCGCTGTCCCCCGATCGTCAGGGATTGCATTCCGGTTTCTTGGGCCTGCATCGCCTTGCCCAGGACCGTCTGGTCCGAGACGGGATTCAGCAATCCTTGCGTGAAGATGGTCTCGTAGAAAAGCCGCTCAGGATCGGGATGGACCAGGAAGGATCCGCCCCGGCTGACGAGAATGCTGTAGGAATTCGGATACGGCTTGACCGAAGAAAGGGTTTCAGACAGCCATTTCAGGGAGATGTCCAGCGAAATGCATCCGATGTACCGTCCCCCTGCGACCGTCAGGGGCTTGCAATAGGAAACCTGCATCTCCGTCTGCAGATCCTTCGCATCGTCCGATTCCCAGTCGGCATAGGGTTCTGTCCAGCAAGGCTGGTTCAGGAGCTTGGGAAGCAGGTACCAGTCCAGATAGAAATACTGGTAATCGTCACTTCCTTCCTGCATGGACTGCAAGACATCATCCCTATAACCGGAATAAGCGGAAAAATAGTGTTGCCCCGGAAAGAAATCCGGTTCGAAGGAGATGGAACACCCATTCAGGGCAGGTGTGCCCTGCACGGTGTTGTAAGAATACTCCTCCATCAAATCCGGTTCTTCCAAGTGGCGGTACACCAGCCATTCCAGATAGTCAGCCGAAAGCTGGACGTCTTCGAGGATGTTTGTCAGCCGGAGAATCGAGTTCTCCAGCACCTGGGTGGCCCGGAGGACCGCTTCCCGCTTCACAAAGCGACGGGCTACCATCGTCGAATAACCCAGTGCGGCCAGGAAGACCAGGGCTGCGAACAGGACGACCCAGAGGCTCAGCCGGGCTGAGAAGGAACGGCGGATGGACTCGAACAGTTTCCTCATGGTATCAAATCCTCATAGCTGACGTGTCTTGTCAACCTGCCCGACGTAAACAACAAATCATCCGCCGCCTGCACCATATCGGGACGGAGACGGAATTCCCGGAGCCCCGACTCGTGGTCCACCTGAAGCCGGAGTACCTCCTTCAGCATCAGCCACTGCAGGGTCCTGTTGGTTGCAATCCGGTACTCCTTGATGTAGCGCATCACGACGTCCATCGTCTGCTCGGGGTTGGCGGCCGCCCATTCCCAGCCCCGGCGGCTGGCACGGGCAAAGGCCTCGGCCTGCTTCCGGTGGGTTTCAAAGTACTCCCGCGTCACCCAGACACCTTCCTGCTGGATGTTGTATTCGTGGTCTTCGAACCGGTAGATTCCCTTTTCCGGATCGACCAGACCGGTCTGGAGGATCTTGTAATACTCGTCATAGCTCCGGGCAAGGGAGGCCTCGACAGCCCCGGAGATGAAAAGGTTCACGGCGGATGCGGCGGAAGTGAACACCCATTCGTAGTCCAGATTCTCCTTGATGGAGAAACTCTGGGCCAGCTGTCCGAATCCGGCCCGGAAGCCGGTGACCCTTGCGCCCCGGAGTGTCAACGGGTCGTCTCCCCAGCGGGAAATGATCAGGGTGGCGCTGTTCATCGAGGTCTGGAGGATGTTCACCAGGGGCTGCCCCTCCCCCACCATCCGCATGGCCAGGGAAAGGGTCAGGAGGGAGGCCTGGCATTCTCCATCCAAGACCTTGTCTGCAACGGACTGGGTCGCAAAAGGATGGTCGATGACTACGTCGAGTCCCTCCTCCCGGTAGTAACCCTTGTCCAGCGCCACATAATAGCCGACAAACTGTGCCTGCGGCAAGGATAGGGGGGAGAAGACAAACTTCTCCAGTTCCTGGGCCCTGGCAGCCAGGGACAGGAAAAGGAGAAGGATGGTCAGAAACCTTTTGCCTCCCATGGAACGGTTATCTGCAGTTGCGGTAGAAGAATTCGTAGACCTGGCGGGTGACCCATTCGGCACCCAGGTTGTGCGTGAATCCCGGCAGATAATACTGCTCGAAATCCTTGTTGTTCTTCACCAGTTCGGAGACCACCTGCAGGGTCGAGGCCGGATCCACATTGTCATCCATTTCTCCATTGATGATCAGGAGCTTGCCCTCCAGCCGCCAGGCATTGTCCACATTGGAGCTTTCGCTGTACCAGGGACCGATGGGATAGCCCATCCACTGCTCGTTCCACCAGATCTTGTCCATCCGGTTGTCGTGGCAGCCGCACAGGGCGACACCGACCTTGTAGAACTCCGGATGGAACAGGAGGGCCGACAGTGTATTCTGTCCGCCGGCGGAATAGCCGTAGATACCCACCTTGTCCAGGTTCATGTACTTGTACTTCTTCGCCGCGGCCTGCATCCAAAGGATCCGGTCCGGGAATCCGGCGTCCTTGAGGTTGCGCCAGGCCACGTCCTGGAAGGACTTGGAACGGTTGTCCGTGCCCATGCCGTCGATGGTGACGACGATGAAGCCCAGTTCCAGAAGACGGGAGAACCGCATCTGGCCGCTGAAATCCTTCGTCACGTGCGAGTCATGCGGGCCGGCGTAAATGTATTCCACGACGGGATACTTTTTCTTGGGACTGAACTTGAACGGGCGGTAGATGGTGCCCCAGATGTCGGTGACACCGTCCCGGCCCTTGGCGCAGAACACTTCCGGCATCGTATATCCTTCCTTCCGGAGGGCGGAGATGTCCTGTTTCTGGACCGGCAGCATCACCTTGCCGTCGGCGGCGGAACGGAGTACCGTCGTCGCAGGAAGGTCGGGGCGGGAATAGTTGTCCACGAAGCGGCTGAAGTCGGGGCTGAAGGTCACCTGATGGTTGGCATTTTCCGGAGTCAGGTCCTTGAGGGCCAGGGTCTTGAGATCCAGAAGGGCCACATGCTTGTTATACGGGTCCTCCCCTTCCGCGGCGTGTAGACCGTTGACGTTCATGAGGATATGGTCGTCCGTCACTTCATGGATTTCCCGCACGTTCCATTCGCCCTTGGTCATCTGCTCCATCCGGCCGGTCTTGGTGTCGATCCGGTAGAGGTGACGCCAGTTGTCCCGCTCCGAAATCCAGAAGAAATACTTGCCGTCGGGCGTCAGGTAGCGCCAGAGGTCATAATAATAGATGAACGTATCGGTCTTTTCGTCGGCAAGGACGCGGACCTTGCCGGTAGCGGCGTCCACGGCGCAAAGCTGATAGCGCTGATGACCGCGCTGGTTGTATTCATAGCTGAACCACTCCGAATCCGGAGACCACTGTCCGAGTTCAAGGAAATACTGGTCCATCTTCACCGGCTCGCTGAGCGGGATGGCCTTCATAGCCTCCACGTCGAACAGGGCGGGCGTCGACTGAGGCAGGACGTCGCCTGGTTTGGCGTAATCCAACCAGCGGTATTTCGGCTGTACCTGCTCTCCGGGACGGGATTCCCGCAGCAGGATCTGACGTTCCTTGAGCACCTGCTTCCGGAGAGCGGCGATCTTCTTGCCGTCCGGGGACCAGCGGATCTGCACATAGGCTTCCCCGTCCGTGCCGTCAAAACTCAGCTGGCGGGCTTCGGACCCGTCGGGCTTCCCGACCCACACGTTATTGTCCCGCACGAAAGCGGACTGCGTGCTGTCCGGCGACATCTGGCGGATTTCACGGCGCCGGGCGTACTGGCTCTCGTCGGACGGATCGTAGTAAGGGCGCCGGCGGACACTCTTGACCGCCTCGTCGAAATCGTCCTTGCTGATGGAAGTCTTCTCCGTTCCGGAGACCTTGTACCAGACTTCCCCACCGGGCTCATTAGTCTGGAAAACAAACGTGTCCGGGCCGGTCCATACGGGCCGGATGGCACCGTTGTACAGCTTGGGGCCGAATTGGACGGCAAACTCGGTCTGGGCATAGGCCTCGTCGAAACTCTGGGCCTTCTGCGCATACGCGCTGAAACCTGCGAACGCAAGGAAAAAGAAAAACAGGATCCGTTTCATAAAGAAAATTGGTTCATTTTTCTGTAAATATAAGAAAAACCACGGAGCTTCGACGACAAATCTTTCCCTTTTTGTTGTCGGGATCCGTTTTTTCCATCGTTCGATTACAGATTCCGGCTATTTTGTCGTCGAGAGAGTTCCTCCGCTTCCTGGGATTCCGCTTCGCGGCATCCCTTGGCCAGGGGTCCTGCAAAGCATAGAATGCAGCTGTCGGCCCTTCGGGCCAACTGGCTGTTTTCGGCTTCCGACCCTTACGAAAGCAAGCTTTCAACGGGCCGGAATCCAAAAACAGCCGGTCGCTGACGCGACCAGCTGCATTCCTTTTTGCGGAGGCGGAGGGATTCGAACCCCCGGGACGTTGCCGCCCAACAGTTTTCAAGACTGCCGCCATCGACCACTCGGCCACACCTCCGGATATGTCGGGCAAAGTTAGGGAGAATTGCCCAAACACCAAAATTATTCTTCCTTCGAGAAAAACTTCCACTGGAACAGGATCAGGTAGATGGCACCCACCGTCACGCAGCTGTCCGCGAAGTTGAAGATCGGCTCGAAGAAAATGTCTCCGCCCACCAGCGGGACCCAGTCGGGCCACGTCCAGAGCGGGAAATAGAACATATCCACCACCTTTCCCTGCATGAACGGGGCGTAATGCCCGAGGGTGGCGACCACGCCGGGAGCGGATTCCGTGAATATCAGTCCGTAGAACAGACAGTCGATAATGTTGCCGAGGGCCCCCGCCGTAATGAGCGTCAAGCCGACGAGCACACCCGTCGGGACCGGTTTCTCCCGCTTCAGGAGCTTGGAGATCCACCAGACGAGGAAGCCGAAAAGGACGATCCGGAAGGCGGTCAGGGCATATTTCCCGACCACGCCCCCGAAGGACATCCCGAAGGCCATCCCCTTGTTCTCGATGAACAGGATCTGGAACCAGTCGCCCAGGACGTTGAAATGCTCCCCGATGGACATATGGGTCTTGACCAGGACCTTGATGACCTGGTCAATGACCACGAGGACGATGCCGAGGGCGAGGAGCCGGGTTCCCTTGCTGATTTTCATGACCGGCAGGGAATCAGTTCTTTCCCTGTCTGGCCAGCATTTCCTTGGCTTCCACCGTCAGGGTGGCGTGCGGGACCAGGCGGAGCCGTTCCTTCGGGATCAGCTTGCCGGTCACGCGGCAGATGCCATAAGTCTTGTTCTCGATGCGGACGAGGGCTGCTTCCAAGTTCTGGATGAACTTGTACTGGCGCTGGGCAAGAGCGCTCGCCTCTTCCTTGGAGAGTTGGAACGCACCGTCATCCTCAACCGTCTTGAAGGTCGGGGCCGTGTCCAGGATGTCATTTCCACCGGCATGCATGATTGCCTGACGGAGGGTGGCATATTCTGCACGGGCCTTGTCCAGCATCTCGTTGATGATGCCGCGGAACTCCTCGAGTTCCTCGTCAGAATAGCGGGTCTTTGTGTTCTCTTCCATCGTATTAGGGTCGTTTAACGTTTTACTGCGATTTGAATGCTTCCTTCGGTCCACTCCACCTCCCGGGCGTCGGCACCGGCATCGGAAGCCGGCCGGAGCGCGATGGTGCGGGAAAGGGTCTGTGCGCCCATCCACTCGCCGAAGGATGCGAGGGCGGCGGCGATTTCAGGGGCATCGGCATAGATGACGGTGTCGATGCGGTCGGTCACTTCAAAGCCGGTGGTCTTGCGGAGGTTCTGGATCCGGTTCACCAGTTCCCGGGCAACCCCTTCCTGACGCAGTTCCTCGGTCAGTTCCACGTCCAAGGCGACGGTCAGGGCACCTTCGGAGGCGACCAGCCAGCCCGGCATGTCCTCGGAGGAAATCTGATAGTCCCCCGGATTCAGGACCACGTCACCGCCCGGAAGGGACAGCGTGTAGTCGACACCTTCCGTCTCGGCGGCCTGGATGCCGGAAATGGCAGCCTGGTCCAGGGTGCCGAACGCAGCGGCGATCTCCTTCATCCGGGCGCCATACACCTTGCCGAGCGTCTTGAAGTTGGGCTTGATCTTCTTGGTGATGATGCCGGTGGTGTCCACGACGAATTCCATCTCCTTCACGTTCACTTCGCCGAGAATCAGGTCCTTGACGGCCTCCAGACGGGCGCGGACCGAATCGGAGATGACGGGAACCAGCAGTTTCCCGAGCGGCTGGCGCACGGGGATGCCCACCTTCTTGCGGAGGGCAAGCACCATCGAAGTGGCCTGCTGGGCCAGTTCCATCCGCTCCTCCAGTTCCGGGTTGATGACGGCCGGATCGGAGGCGGGCATCAGGACATAGTGGACGGATTCGGAACGGCCGCCGAGGTCCAGATAGAGCTGGTCCATGAAGAACGGGGCGATGGGCGCCGAAAGGACGGACACGTTCAGAAGCACGTCGTACAACGTCAGGAACGCATCCCTGTCACCATTCCAGAATCGGGAACGGTTCAGGCGGACGTACCAGTTGGAGACGTGGTCGCACACAAAACTCTCGATCAGGCGGCCGGCGGTCTTGACGTCGTAATCCTCGTAAGCGGCCTTCACGTCCCGGATCAGGGTGTTCAGGCGGGAGATGATCCAGCGGTCGATCTCGGGACGGGTGGAAAGCGGCGTGCGGGGACCGGCGGGATCGAAATGCTCCAGGTTCGCATACAGCGCGAAGAAGGAGTAAGTATTGTACAGGGTTCCGAAGAACTTGCGGCGGACTTCATCCACGCCGTTCTCGTCGAACTTGAGGTTGTCCCAGGGCTCGGCGTTCGGGAGCATGTACCAGCGGAGAGCATCGGAGCCGTACTTGTCCATCGCATAGAACGGATCCACGGCATTGCCGAGGCGCTTGGACATCTTGTTGCCGTTCTTGTCCAGCACGAGGCCGTTGGAAATCACGCGCTTGAAAGCCGGCGTTCCGCTCACCATCGTATGGATGGCGTGGAGCGTGTAGAACCAGCCACGGGTCTGGTCGACGCCTTCGGCAATGAAGTCGGCGGTGGCGCCGAACTTGCCGCCGTTCAGGCCCCGGAGGCCTTCCTGCGCATACGGCATGGCACCGGAGTCGAACCACACGTCGATGAGGTCGCTCTCACGGACCATCTTCTTCCCGGAATCGGACACCAAGAACATATCGTCCACGTACGGACGGTGCAGGTCGATCTTGTCATAGTTTTCAAGGCACATGTCGGCCGGGTCGAAGCCCTTGTCCTTCAGCGGATTGGACGCCATGATGCCGGCAGCGACGGCCTTGTCGAGCTCCGTATAGAGTTCCGCGACGGTTCCGATGCATTTCTCTTCCTTTCCGTCTTCGGTGCGCCAGATCGGGAGCGGAGTGCCCCAGAAACGGCTGCGGGAGAGGTTCCAGTCCTGGATGTTCTCCAGCCATTGGCCGAAGCGGCCCGTGCCGGTAGACTCCGGCTTCCAGCGGATCTGCTTGTTCAGGGCCACCATCTGGTCCTTCACCGCGGTCGCCTTGATGAACCAGGAGTCCAGCGGGTAGTACAGGACCGGACGGTCCGTCCGCCAGCTGTGCGGGTAGCTGTGGACATGCTTCTGCATCTTGAACAGCCGTCCGTCGGCCTTCATCTCCAGGCAAAGGTCCACGTCCAGGGTGGATTCCTCGGTCTCCCCCTCGAAGTATTCCTTGAAATCCTTCTTCACATAGCGGCCGGAATACGGCGCATAGGACGGGTCCACGGTAGCGGCATAGGCGGGATCCAGGTCTTCCAGGCGGTAGAACCGGCCCTGCCGGTCCACCTGGGCCTGGGGATTGCCGTCCCGGTCCACGGGCATGATGCCCGCGATGCCGGCAGCGGCGGCCACGCGCTTGTCGTCAGCACCGAAGGTAGGGGCGATATGGACGATACCGGTACCGTCCTCGACGGTCACGTAGTCACCGGGGATCACGCGGAAAGCGTCGCCGTCCGGCTTGAACCACGGAATGAGCTGCTGATAGCGGATGCCGACGAGGTCGGTTCCCTTGAACCTGCCGTCCAGGACCTTGTAGGGAACGACCTTGTCCCCTTTCTGATAGGAATCCATCGGAAGGTCAGCCCCCTTCGGGTTGAACCAGGCGCCGACCAGGGCCTCGGCGAGGACATAGATGGCCGGTTCGCCCGTATAGGGGTTGAAGGACAAGACACGCACATAGTCGATGGACGGTCCCACGCAAAGGGCCGTATTGGACGGAAGGGTCCAGGGCGTGGTGGTCCAGGCCAGCATGTACACCGGCAGGGCCTCCGTGCCGAAAAGGGGCTGGGAGAGGCCGTCCTTGACCACCTTGAACTGGACGGTGGCCGTGGTGTCGGTCACGTCCTTGTAGCAGCCGGGCTGGTTGAGCTCGTGGGAACTCAGGCCGGTGCCGTCGGTCGGGGAATAGGGCTGGATGGTATATCCCTTGTACAGGAGTCCCTTGTCATAGATATCCTTGAGCAGGTACCAGAGGGTCTCGATGTAGCGGTTGTCATAGGTGATATAGGGATCGTCCATGTCCACCCAGTATCCGATGCGCTGGGTGAGGGTTTCCCACTCCTTGGTGTATTTCATCACCTCCTTGCGGCAGGTGGCGTTGTATTCCTCGACGGAAATCTTCGTGCCGATGTCGGCCTTGGTGATGCCGAGTTTCTTTTCCACACCCAGTTCCACCGGCAGGCCGTGGGTATCCCAACCGGCGCGGCGATGGACCTGGAACCCGGTCTGGGTCTTGTAGCGGCAGATGGCATCCTTGATGGAACGTGCCATCACGTGGTGGATGCCGGGCATGCCGTTGGCCGACGGCGGTCCTTCGAAGAAAATGAATTCCGGGGCGCCCTCACGGAGCTCCAGGGATTTTTCGAAGGCCCGGTTCGCGAGCCACCTTTCGAGGATCGCGTTTCCGGTCGAGACCAAATCAAGGCCCTTGTATTCTTTGAATGTCATATTTTTTATCTAATTTTGCATTCGCTTTTTAAGGGTGCAAAGATAAACATTTTCAAGGACAATGGCAACACTCGACATCATCCTCCTCCTATGCTTCATCCCCGGCCTCATCCGCGGGTTCTCGAAGGGGTTCCTGGAACAGGCGTTAGCCCTTGTCGGTGTGGTACTTAGCGTGTGGGCCGCTTTCAATTTCTCGTCCCTCGTCTGTACGTGGCTGAAGCCGTATCTGGACGTCTCGGAAACCACCCTGCACGTCATCTCTTTCTCCCTGATCCTGGTCGCCATTACCCTGGGCGTTTTCCTGCTTGCGAAACTGCTGACCAAGATCATCGAACTCGCCCTGCTCGGCTGGCTGGACAAGACGCTCGGCCTGGTTTTCGCCCTGTTGGTGAACGCCCTCGTCATCGGCGTTTTCATCATCCTTTTCGACACCCTGAACAGCAAGTTCGGACTGGTCAAACCGGAAGTCCTGGATGCTTCCATCGTCTACACCGGCCTCAAGGACTTTTCCTACCTGGTATTCCCCTATCTGAAAGGACTGTTCTTCAAAGCATAGCCATGGCCCGTATCCTTCTCATCGAGACTTCGACCGCCCAGCTGTCCGCCGCCCTCTCCGAGGACGGAACCGTCACTGCCTCCCGCATCTGCGGAGAGCCCCGGATGCAGGCCGCCCTCACGGCCCCTTTCGTCCAGCAGGTCCTTCAGGAGAAAGGTTTGTCCGTCAAGGATTTGGATGCCGTTTGCGTAGGCAAGGGACCCGGGTCTTATACCGGGCTCCGGGTAGGTGTTTCCACGGCCAAAGGGCTCTGCTTCGGTGCCGGAATCCCGCTGCTTTCCGCCGGTACCCTGGACATCCTCGTCCAGGAAGCCCACCGTCTCGGAGTCGTCCCCGAAGGATGCCGCTATATCGTGCCGATGGTCGACGCCCGGAGGATGGAGGTCTACACCGCCGTCTTCACCCCCGAAGGCCGGCAGCTGACCGAAACCAAGCCGATCGTGGTGGACGCCGGCAGCTTTGCCGCCGAACTCGCCGAAGGCCCCGTCCTCTTTATTGGCGACGGCGCCCTTAAATGCCGGGAAGTCCTTACCTCCCCGAACGCATTCTTTGCCGACGCCTTCCCGTCCGCCCTCGCGATGGCTCCGCTCGCGGAAGCCGCCTATGCGGAAAAACGGTTCGAAGACGTGGCGTACTTCGAACCGTTCTATCTGAAGGATTTCGTTGCGACGGTCAGCCGCAAGAAACTGTTCTAAAGCTTGGACTGCAGATACTTCCGGATGGAGGCTGCGTCGGAGACGGACGCCGTCCCGTCGATTTCGCCATCCAGCAGGAAGTAGGCCGTCGGCAGGCTGGTGACCCCGTATAGGCCCACATAGGGAGAGTCGGCACCGCGGGTGTCGCAGACATTGACCCAGGGAAGACCCTGGTTGCGGACAGCGGAAGCCCAGGCCGTCTTGTCCTGGTCCAGGGAAACGGCATACACTTCGAAGCCGCGGCCATGGAAATCGTTGTAGATCGGGATCAGGGCATCCATATTGAACATCTTCTGCTCCGCAGTGGAAGCCCAGAAATAGACCATCACCACCTTCGACTGGATGCCGGACAGCTTGATGGATTTTCCGTCCACGCCCGGAAGGTCCATGTCGAAGAATCCGATCTGGTCGGCCTCGCGGAACCGCTGGCCGAGCTCCATCAGATTCGTCCGGCGGGCGGCTTCCCGTTCCAGCGCCTTGACATAACGGGATTCCGGATAGACTGTCTTGAGGGAATCACAGACAGAGGCGAACAGCAGGCCGTCGGTAGGCTGGTCAAAGACGCCCAGGTCATCATTAACCCGCTGGAAAAGGACCGGGACGGAGGTGAGGGACTTGGAATGTTCCACCACATACCGCACGCTGCGGCGGTAATACTCCACATAGCGGCGGCTGAGTTCCACATCATCCTCCCGGGCGGCCAGACGGTCCATGTCCAGAAGGAATTGGGCATAAGCGTTTTCCACCTCCTGGAGCAAAAGCGACTCGTCCGAACCTTCCACGGTATAATTGCCCAGGGTATCGGCCACGACCGACACATGGTCGCCGGCACTCAGCAACAGGGAGGCAACCTTCTTGTCACCGGAGAACAGATAGATGAATTCCGGGCATCCTTCGGCCAGCTCCGGCTTGTAGGAGAAAGCGCCGGAGGCGTCGGTACGGACGGTGTCCAGAACCTGGTATTTATTGACATCCAGGAGTTTGACGACGACAGGAGCGTCGGCTTTGTCCTTCAGCGTGCCATCGATGACGGTCTTGGGGCCGCAGGCGGCGAGGAGAAGGGCCGTCCCGCAGACGGCGAAAATCTTAGCGGTTCTCATAAGCGGCGAGGATGGCGTCGGCGATTCGTTTCATTTCCTCCGGAGCCACTTCCAGCTTGGGCTTCCGGAAATCCAGGTCGCCCTCCGTCTGCAGGGGGACAAGATGGATATGCGTGTGGGGAACTTCCATGCCGAGGACGGCCACGCCCACGCGCTTGCAGGGCACTGCCTGCTTGACAGCGATGGCGACCTCGCGGGCGAACTTGGTCAGACCCTCATAGGTCTTTTCGTCCAGATGGAAAATGTAGTCGTCCTCCACGTGCTTGGGAATCACGAGGGTATGGCCCTTGGCAAGCGGGGCGATGTCGAGGAAGGCGTAGAAATCCTCGTTCTCCGCGCACTTGTAGGAAGGGATCTCGCCCTGGGCGATACGGGTAAAGATGGTAGCCATAAACTTAGAGGGAAATGTCCAGGATCTTGAACTTCATGACACCGCTCGGGACCTTCGCCTCCACGGTCTCGCCCTTGGCGTGGCCAATGAGGGCCTTGCCGATGGGCGTGGATGCGGAAAGGAGTCCCTTGGAGAAATCCGCCTCGGATTCACCCACAATCTGGAACTGCATCTTCATCTTGTTCGCGAGGTTTTCCACCTGCACCTTGGAAAGCAGCTGGACCGTATCGGCCGAAAGCTTGGATTCGTCGATGACGCGGGCACTCGCCACCTTTTCCTTGAGACGGGCGATCTTGACCTCCAGGAGGCCCTGCGCATCACGCGCCGCATCATATTCCGCATTCTCGGAGAGGTCTCCCTTCTCCCGGGCTTCCGCGATCGCCGCGGAGATCACCGGACGCTGGGCCAGTGCATCGGCCAGGTCCTTCTTGAGCTTGTCATAACCCGCCTGGGTCATATACTCGATTGCCATAGTCGTTTATTGGTTTTTCTGTTTCAATGCAACTAAAGAGAAGCCGACGACCGAATTCCGGTCGCCGCCTTCCCTTTTGCAAAGATAGCAATTATTTTTCAATTGCGCACTTTTACAGAGAAGAAGCGCTCCCGTTTCCGGAAGGAGAATGGTTTCAGAACCGATCCTTGTCGTCTTCCTTGAAATAGATGATTACCCGTCCTGTATAATCGTAGATCATACCACGAGCATATCCTTCCATCAGGCCCAGCGCGGAAATATCAGAGTTGGCGAAGAAATAACCGTCTCCGAGATAATACTGAGGATAGATGGGACGACCTTGAAGAATCGCTTTCGTAGTCTGCCCGTAAATTCCATGATTATCAGCAATGAAGGGAATCTTCGTGTCAGGTTCATATAAACCCTCGATTCCAAGGCCACTCAGGGTATAGACCGGTCCTTTCTCGTCATGGATCAGGACACATTCCCCATACCGGGTCTTTTCCCCGATACAGAAATGTCCGACGAAAATGGAAACACGCGAATAGTCCCCACCGAAAACCCTTCCGTCCTTGCTGAACAGGGTCTGTTTGCCATTCTGTTTGGTGACGACGGAATAACCGCTATAGAAATCCCCGGGCTCGATGGTGAACATGGGCTCGATGACATATTGTCCATCCTTGCCGATGAAACCCCACATTCCCTTATCATCCTTCACGGCGGCCAGATCCTCACGAAATGCATGGGCAGCAGAGAAAGCAGGTTTGATGACGATATTTCCCTCACTGTCCAGATAGCCCCATTTCTGAAGGGCATAATCATAGAAGGCCCTTCGCTCACACCTTAATTCACCCGGAGACATCAACCGGGCTCCGATCTCCACTTCCTGCTTCAGGTGAGGGTAAACCATTTTACCTTCCTGATCCAGATATACCCTAAAAGGATTGGAGCCGATATCCTTCACGAATGCGGTAACCAGTCCGTCCGAAAAGTAAGGCCATACCTTATCCGCGTTGTCGGGGACTCGGGCGACTGTCTGGCCATAGGCATTGATAATAGCCCCTGTCTGAGTCATGGCCAGGCCATTTTCAAAAACGGGCCGATAATCCGGATCCCCGGCTTGACGTATGACAGGATTCTCCCAGAATGGCGGGAAATCAGCCCAGAGCAAATTGCCTTCGGAATCATACAAGTTCCAGGGGCTGGAAGGATAGGTGTCAAATGAAACCAGAAAATAGCCTCCGGTATAATAAGCCCGGGCAACCGATTTGGTGACCGGATAAACCTTCACATCCGGTGAAAGCCGGAACCGGGACATAGGAGCCTCACGTCCGACAACTTTTACAGGAAGATTCTGGCCCGCCAGACTTGAAATACCCAGCATCAGCCCTGCAATCAAAACTTGAATTCTCATCATTGGTATAATAACTGATTACATGAAAGACTTTCCAAAAGCCGTCTCAATGCCGACACGCCTCGCAGTCCTTCCCCAACTGCTCCTTCAACGCTTCCAACGAAGGGAAACGGACCTCGTCGCGGATGCGGCGGAGGAAGGTGATGCGGAGAGGAAGGCCATAAATGTCCTCGTCAAAATCAAGGATATTCGTCTCGATGGTGGTGAAAGTGCCGCCGACGGTGGGACGCATGCCGATGTTGGTCATCCCCCGCCAGGTCTTTCCAAGCACCTCCACCTCCACCGCATAAACACCCCGTGCCGGAACGAGCTTCAGCGGCTCATACAGTTTCATATTGGCTGTCGGGAAACCGATGGTACGTCCCAGATGGTTCCCCGCCACCACAACGCCCTGAAGGGAATACCCGTATCCCAGCATCCTCTCCGCCTCTTCCACATTCCCCAGGCTGAGTGCCCGGCGTATTACCGTAGAGGACACTTTTGTCGGGAAGGGTTCCACTTCCATCAACGCTATTCCGACGGATTGGGCGACGGATTCAAGTGCCCCGGCCGTGAGCCGGTCGGAGCCGATGCGGTTGTCATAACCCATCAGGAGCGTGGTGACCCCGAAGCGGTCCCGGAGTACCTCGCGAAGGTATCTTTCCGCCGTCAGGGAGGCGAATTCCCGGGTGAAATCGAGGACCTCGATCCGGTCCACGCCCAAGGCGGTCAACAAGGCTTTTTTCTCTTCCAGCGTCGTCAGGAGCCGGAGCTCCCGGGCCCCGTCCTGGAGGACGGCCCGCGGATGCGGCCAGAATGTGACGACAAGGGACTCGTCCCCGCGCGCATGCGCTACGGAAACGAGCCTCTCTATCACAAGACGGTGCCCGGAATGGACACCGTCGAAAAAGCCTGTGGTCGCGATCATCTTAGATCCACCTGACGCACTCGAAATCCTGACGGTGCGGGAGGAGCGGATGCTTGGCGAAGATGCGCATGCACACCTGGTAGGCACCGGTCGTACCCGGCATGATGTCCACCGCATAGCGGCAGGCACCGTCCTGATAGTCAACGACCTGGAGTTCGTTCACCTGGTCGATGTGGAGCTGGCCGTGGATGTCGGTCTGGGCGAACACCACTTCCACGCCTACATACTCAGGCTTGAGGTCTCCCAGGTTCAGGACGATCTCGCTGTGGAGCGGGCTCTTCTCGGAGATGTCATAGGCAGCCTGCGGTTCGGAACGCGACAGGACCTGGACATCCTCCCAACTGCGGCGGACGTGTTTCTTCCAGGCAGCGATTTCGCGGGCTACCTTGAAATCGTCCTCCTTCACCAGCTTTGCACGCTCGCACTGCGGATCGTAATACTGGTTGATGTAGTCGGTAAGCATCCGGTTCGTCGTGAAGTCGCAGGCGACCTGGGCGATGGTGTTCTTGATGTAGCCGATCCACTCGTGGGAACGGCCCGTCGTCCGGTCCACATTGTAATAGGCCGGGGCGATGTCGTTCTCCAGGATCTGGTAGATCGTGGCGGCGTCCAGCTCGTTCTGGAAGCCCTGGTCGTCATAGGTGCGTTCGAGCGGGAGGGCCCAGCCGGCACCTTCCTTGTAGCCTTCCACCCACCAGCCGTCCAGGACGGAGAAATGCATGGTTCCGTTCATCGCGGCCTTCTCGCCGGACGTGCCGGAGGCCTCCAGCGGACGGGTCGGATTGTTCATCCACACGTCCACGCCCTGGACCATCCGCTTCGCAAGCGTGATGTCATAGCCCGGAACGAAGATGATCTTGCCGATAAAACGGGGATCCTTGGAGATGTCCACAATCTGCTTGATCAGGTCCTGACCCGCCTTGTCGGCCGGATGGGCCTTGCCGGCGAACAGGAACTGCACCGGACGGTGCGGGTTGTTCACGATGGCATCCAGACGGTCCAGGTCACGGAACAGGAGCGTCGCGCGCTTGTAGGTCGCGAACCGGCGGGCGAAGCCGATGGTGAGGACGTCGTCCCGGAGGTTGTCCAGGATGTTCACAATCTCGGCCGGGGAGTAGTGGTTGGAGATGTGCTTGTCCTGCAGGCGCTCACGCACGTAGGCGACGAGCTTCTTCTTCAGGGACTTCTTCACGCTCCAGACCTCCTGGTCGGACACCTCGTAGATGCCCTCGAAGCAGCGCTTGTCATAGTGGTGCGTCTGGAATTCGTCGCCGAATACCTTGGCATGGACCGGCTTCCATTCCGGAGCGCACCAAGTGGGATAGTGGACGCCGTTGGTGACGTAGCTCACGAAGAGTTCCTCCGGCAGGTAGCCCGGATACATGTGGGAGAAGATATCCTGGCTCACTTTGCCATGGAGCATGGACACGCCGTTCACATTCTGGGAAATGTTGGCGGCGAGGTTGGACATGGAGAACTTCTCGTTCGGATCCAGCGGGTTGTCCTTTCCGAGGGACATCAGCGTCTCCCAGTCCA
>JAEEGL010925719.1_pt1 | contig 21520 bp, 20 predicted proteins | sample 9134231 | NCBI WGS metagenome assembly JAEEGL01 (sample SAMN16246548, study PRJNA631951) | gut metagenome | biome: gut microbiome; feature: rumen; material: fiber-attached | host: Bos | place: Iran: Karaj | collected 2018-10
ATCCGCTGGTACCTGGACAACCAGGCCTGGCTGGACAACGTGACCAGCGGGGACTACCAGAAGTATTACGAGGAAATGTACAAGGGGAGATAATGCCCAGCCTGAAGAAAAATTTCTTCTACAGCGCCCTGCTGACGGTCGCCAACTACGTGTTCCCCCTGATCACGTATCCGTACGTGTCCCGGGTACTGGGAGTGACGGGCATCGGCATCTGCAATTTCGTTGACAACATCATCAACTGGTTCATCGTCTTCTCCACGATGGGCATTTCCGTCCTGGGCGTGCGGGAGATCGCCGCGGCCCGGGAGAACCGGACTGAGCGGAGCCGCACCTTCTCGGACTTGCTGGCCTTGACCGGACTCACGACGATGATCGCCGCCTTTGTCCTGCTGGGGGCCATCTTCGTGGTCCCGAAACTGGTCCCGTACCGGAAGCTCCTTTTCGTGGGTGTGGTGAAACTCATCGCCCACAGCCTGAGCCTGGAATGGTTCTATAGCGGAATGGAAGATTTCCGGTATATCACGAACCGGTCGATTGCGGTCAAATGCCTGTATGTGGCCGCCGTCTTCCTGTTCGTCCGGAGCGCGGCCGACTATGGCGTCTATTACGTGCTGCTGACGGCTACGGTGCTGCTGAACATGCTGGTCAACGTCATCTATTCCCGCCGTTTCACGCGGTTCTCTTTCAAGTCTGTCGACTTGAGACGCTTCGCCGCGCCATTCTTCCTGCTGGGCCTGAACTATGTCCTGACGTCGGTGTATTCCTCGTTCAACGTCATCTATCTGGGTCTGGCCAAGGGAACGGTGGAAGTGGGGTATTATACAACGGTCAAAAGGAGCGTGCTTATCAGCATTGCCCTCATTTAGGCTTTCAAGACGGTCATGCTGCCGAGAATGAGCGCCGTCCTCACCGACGGCAAACGGGAAGCGTTCATGGAGTATGTGGACAGGGCGATCAACACGCTGTTCCTCGTGGGTATTCCGGGCATGTTCTTCATCCAGGCTGAGGCGGCGGATATCGTCCGGATCATCTCCGGTCCGGGATATGAGGGAGCGATCGTGCCGATGATAACGATTGCGCCGATGGTCCTCATCGGCGGGCTGGACCAGATTCTCATCATCCAGACGATGATGCCGTTGAAGATGGACCGCCGGATCGTCATCAATTCCGCCATCGGGGCGGGCGTAGGACTCCTGCTCGCCATCCTGCTGGTCCGGTCGACCGGGGCGCAGGGGGCGGCCGTCGTTTGGATCTGCTCCGAATCGGCTGTCTGCCTGGGAGCGGCCTTCGCCGTTTTCCGGAAGGATTTCATCTCCTTCCCGGCGGCCAGGGTGCTGAAGGCGTTCCTGCTTTACCTGCCGCTGCTGGCCCTCCTGTTCCTGGTCCGTTATTCCGGCATCGGGCACTTCGCCGTCCGTTTCGTGGTAGGTGCCGGCATCAGCTTCGTTTATTTCATTGTCGTATCCGTCTTCATCCTGAAAGACCCCGTCATCCTGGAGGGGATTCGCTGGCTGTCCGGGCGGAAACCGGACCCTGAACTGAAATGAGTAGAAAAGTGAAAGTCCGATTCATGGATTACTGGAGCGGTTTCGACGACTCCTATCTCGTGCTGAAGCTGCTCCGTAAGCATTATGACGTAGAGATTTGCGACGATGCGGACTATGTGTTCTATTCGGTGATGGGCGAATCGCACTGGTCCGTCCCGGACCGGTGCATCAAGATTTGCCACACGGGCGAGAATGTCGTTCCGGACTTCAATGCCTGCGATTATGCCATCGGATTCGAATGGATGGACTACGGTGACCGGTACATCCGTTTTCCGCTCTATCTGTTCTACGACCGGGACCTGTTGGAAAAGATGGTCCGAAAGCACGGACTGCCGGCGGATTGGGACCTGAAGACCGAGAAGCCGGGATTCTGCAGTTTCGTGGTGAGTAACCACAGGAACGCATTTCGGAATGAGGCCTATGAGAGATTAAGCCGCTATCGTCCTGTGGCTTCGGGCGGCCGTTTCCTGAACAATGTCGGTGGCCCGGTGGTCGATAAGTTTGCTTTCGACAGCCGTCACAAGTTCTCTCTTTGTTTCGAGAACAGTTCCCACAGCGGTTACACGACCGAAAAACTCGTGGAAGCTTTGGCCGCGAGGACCGTCCCCATCTACTGGGGTGATCCCGATGTCGGCAAAGTGTTCAACACGAAGTCCTTCGTGAATGTTCAGGATTATGCTTCCTTGGATGATGCGCTGCTCAGGGTTCGGGAATTGGACCAAGACGATGACCAGTATCTGGCCATGCTGCGCGAACCGGCTTTGTTACCGGGAATACCGACCATTGACGAGCAGTTGCAAGGATTGGAATCCTGGTTGATTCATATCTTTGAGCAGCCGATGGGGGAGGCCGGCCGCAGAAATCGGGATTTTCTCGGGGAACAGTATATTGAAAAACGCCTGAGGCTGGACTGTATTGCGAACCGTTCTGCGATTTGGTCGGCCGGAATACACCGTTTGCGGGATGGCTTGAAAAAGATTGCCGGCAAATGAAGATTGCAACGGTCACTTTGTTCTGCCGTGAATGGTTCCGCGCTGATGCGTGGAAGCAATATTATGACGAATACAAGGAGGACATATCCCTTCACGTCATCGTCAATAACGGTGACGGGGAAGATACGGCCAGATTGAAGGAACTCTTCCCGGATTCCCTGATCCTCTGGAGCCCTACCTCCAATATGATGGCTTCCTACAACCTGGCGCTCCGGGAAATCCTGAAGGATCCCGAGGTGGATGCCATCGCGCAGATTGTCAATGACATCCGTATCTCCAACGGCGGTCTCGCCGAACTGTACCGTTTCCTCTTTGGCCGACCGGACCTCGCCATGGTATCGCCTGTCCTCCTTCGGAAGGATTCCGACATCGTGGACAGTTTCGGCTGCAGCATAGATTGGAAGACTTTGGACTTCATCCTCAATGATGCCGGAAAGCATCTGGACGAAATAGAGGATTGCGAACGGCTGGTGGACGCCCTGCCCGGCGGCATCTTCCTCGCACGGAGGGACCGTTACGAGCAGTTCGGTTTCCAGGACGAGGCCTTGATGATGTATGCAGATGAAATTGACATGAGCATCCGCGTGGCAAGTCTGGGGTATCGGATGGGCGCCACTTCCAAGGTCCGAGCCTGGCATCAGCACGTGAATCCCGCCGGTAATGTGCAACGGAGCATGCAGGCGGCTTTCCTGATGGGCCGGAACCCCGTTTATATCGCCCGGAAGCATTATTCTGTATGGCGTACACTGCGGGTTTTCTTGAGTCGCGTGTATAAGGGAATGGACGAGATAAGGTCGGCCCTGATGCATGGAAAAGAAAAGGATTACTACTGTTTCGGCTGGTTTCTCGTCAAGGGGGCCTTTGCCGGGATGCGCATGAAGTGATATGGATTGGAGGATATACAAAAAGGGTATGCCCAGGGTCCACGTCAGCGTGGAAATCCTGCTTCTTATCCTTGTCTCCCTATCCTTCTTCGACTTGGAACCGTTCCAACCTGTTTTCAAGGGGAACGGAACCTTCACCTTCTACATGCTGGCGCTCGCCTTCGTCTATATCCGGAATCTCGGCTTCCAGATACGTTTCGGAATCTTCCCCAAGTTGAAACCTTTCTGGTGGATATTGGCGGGGATCCTGATTTCCTTCATTCCGGCTTATTTGTACTATGGGCAGCATCTGTATCATTCCGTGGTCGTCTATCGGCAAATCGCCGGCTATCTCGTCTATCCGGTCCTGTTGTCCATCGAGCCATCGAAAGTCGAAATCAAGCGGGCCTTGTATGCGTTTTCGGTCCTCTATCTTCTGACGCTTGTCTGGACGACACTGTTCCATCCGGAATGGGTGATGCTTGTCGAAGATGCAGAATTCATCGAGGAAGGGGACATGGCTCACCGGCTTCCCGGGGATCAGTTCCTGGTTCTTGCCTTGATTTTCGCCCTGGATGATTTCCGGTACAAGAAGGCAAAAGTGCGATACCTCTTTCTCTCCCTGCTCATCTTCCTGGATATCTTCCTTATTCAGAGCAGGACCATCCTCCTCGCCACCATCGTGGTTGTTATCATGGGGGCGATCCTCGACAGAAAGTCCAGCCGGCGGCTGATGGCGGAAGTCATCATGGTATTCTTCCTGACCATCTTTTTCATACTGGCATACAAGTATATCCTATCCATGTTCGAGGAGACGGTCAGACAGTTGAACAATCCGGATTATAACCGTGTGAAGGCATTCTATTATTTCACTTCGGGCGTCAACGGATGGCCGTCCTATATCTGGGGTAACGGATTCATATCCGGTACGGTCCATAACATCATGGAACAGTTGCGCAACGAAGGTATATACCATTCAGACGTGGGCCTTCTCGGTATGTGGCACCAGTTCGGAATCCTTCCTGTCCTGACCATCCTGATCTATGCATTCAGGGGATTGTCCAAGTATCATTCCTTCGTAGTCAGGGCCAATGCCGCCAACATCCTGGCGTGTTCCCTGACCATCGCTTACTTTTTCAACATCCGGTACAGTCTGTGGCTCTGGCTGTTTTTCTATCTGTTCTATGCTGACACAGAATATGTGGAGGCCAAGAAGAAGAAAGAAGAGAAGATCATGAAACAACTCGTACGGAAATACCGTTCACTCGCGTAATTGACTGATCATGCGACTTCTTCTTTTATCCGTCCTGTCCGTCCTTCTGAACATTCACGACCAGTCCGATTTCGACGCTCTTCCCGCCCGCCTGGACAGGATCCTGCATGCCTCGGAAGTGCCGAAGTTGGTGGAGATACAGATTGGACCCGGTGTCTATTTCTATGAGGAACGGCACCTGGACTTGAGCTGGCTGGATTTACCTGGAACCCGCATCTCTATTAGCGGCAACGATTGTATCCTCATTGCCAAGGATGATGGGAGCGCCTATTCGCTTGGATACAATTATGTCGATCTGAATACGCTGGAAGGGGAGGATACCTGGACTCCGGTTAAAAAAGCGGGAAGCTGGCCGGTTCCGGTCCTCTTCAAGAAAGGAGAGTATAAGATTCGATGCAAAGAACCGGACTTGTCAGAAGCGCAGGCAAGTGACATGTGGCTGCATATATCCCAATGGTTCAGAGGTCCTTTCTATCCGGTGGTCCGGATCAGAAACGGCTGGCTGTATTTCCGGAAGGATGCGGAGTATGAAACATCCCTTTGGTCCGAACTCCGTTTTGGACGCTGTCTGCCCAGGTATATTCTCTGCGACAAGCCGAAACGAAAGGACCTTCATGCTTGTACAAAGACGACATTCCTTTCTTTGAGCAACTCCCGGTTATCGTCCTTTTCCATGGAAGAACTGACTTTTTTGGGGAACGCCGATGGGCAATATCTCATCTGGATAGACGGTCTTCAGGCGGACTCGGTCGTCATACGGAACAGCCGCTTCAGTCATCTTCGTTCTACCTGTCTTAAGTTGGACAGGACGGATGGTTTCCACCTGGAGAATTGTCTTTTTACCGGAAACTACCAGGGTTGTGTGATTGTCGCCCAGGATTGCAGAAATACATCCATTACCGGGAACCGTTTCATTGGAAACGGAAGAATGATGACCAATTTACCCTTGATTCGTTGCAGTGGTGAGGATTTCAGGATCTCCGACAATTATTTTGAGGATTTTTCCTATTCTGCCCTGGGACTTGGCGTTCACTTTACCGAAACGGATACTTATGGCACGACGGGTGTCGTGGAGAGGAATGAAATCTGCCAGTCGGAAGCCTTCCGTCAGCATCCCATGCGGTCACTGATCGATGCCGGTGCCATTTATATCGCCACGGGAAACAAGCGTACGGTCATAAGGGACAATTATATCCACGATATCGACGGTCCCCATGGAAACCGCGGCATTTTTGCAGATGACGGCGCGATGAACGTAACCATCGAAGGGAACACGATACTTCGGATCAGGAACGGGCAGTGCATCGACTTGCGGAAATGCTATCGGGTGAAATGGCTCCCTGACTCCAAGGTCTCCACACCCAATACGGGCAATATCGTGCGCGATAATGTCTATGACGGTAAAATACGGTTATTTGCCAGGAAAAACGATTCGACTTCTTTTTTTGGCAACAACAGGAAAGTATGCGAGTAAGCGTCATCATACCGGCATATAATGCGGCGGACACGATCGTATCCTGCCTTGAATCCGTTGTGGACGGAGCAGACGAGGTCATCGTCGTGGACGACGGCTCCTCCGACGGGACTGCCGATGTGATCCGTAAAGCCTATGCCGGTGTCGTTGTGCTTCAACAGCCGAACCAGGGCGTTTCTGTTGCGAGGAATGCTGGCCTGGAGGCAGCGACGGGGGATTATGTAGCCTTTGTCGATGCCGATGACCAGCTGTTTCCGGGTGCGTTGCGACGAGCTTGTGAAACGGTGGGGGAGAATGGCCCGGACCTGGTTGTTTTTCGTAGTTTTACGGGCGAAGAAGAGCAGTATCCTTGGGTACAGCGTTTCCAATCCGGTAGAGATTATTCTTTAACCGACATCCAGGGTTATATTCGAGGTTCTGTATGGGGCTGTTTTTTCAAAAGAAACTATCTTCGCCGACATTCGCTTCGTTTCCCGGAGGGAATCAGTATGTCGGAAGATCTTCTGTTCTTGAATGCTGCAATAGCCAGGGGAGGGATAATCCAGTTCAGGGATATCCGGATGTACGAATTTAATGTGCGTCCGGGAAGCGCATCCCGTTGTTATGACGATGCTTTCTTCACCCGCCAGGCGGCAGCCCTTTTCCTTGCCCCCGATATCATTGCCGAAGAAAGTCTCTGTACCCAGGTACGCCTGAGCATCATTCAGGGAATGACCCGGGTCGCCATCCTGACGGGCCGTTCACCCGCTCAAGTGAAAGAACTGACGCATCTGGAAAAAGCCTTGCCTCTTCCGGTTTCATCAATGAAATCCGGCCGGTTGGTGACCAGGCTCCTCAATATCAGTTATCCGCTCTTTTATCGGGCGAAGCAACTCAAAATGCGGTTCGAATGAGCAAGTCCAGGGTATTGTTCGTGATGCATATGCCGCCACCTGTCCACGGTGCCGCCGTAATGGGGGCGCAGATTCGGGACAGCAGGATGATTGCGGATGCGTTCGAATGCCATTTCCTCAATTTGTCTGCTTCTTCCTCCCTGGAGGAGATCGGCAAGGGACGCCTCCGCAAGATACGCTTTGTGGCGGATTTGCTTTGCAAGGTCCGGAGGGAACTGCGGGAATGGAAACCGGATCTGGTGTATCTGACACCGACATCCTCGCTTCCGGCCTTGTTCAAGGATTATTCCGTTGTCAGAATGGTCCGGCGATATGGATGTAAGCGGGTCCTCCATTTCCATAACAAAGGAGTAGCGAACCGTTCCGGACGTTGGCTGGATGACCAGGTTTACCGCCGGTTGTTCAACGGTGCCGATGTGATTCTCCTGTCCGATGCACTCCGTCCCGATGTGGGAAAGTATGTCCCCGACGAAAGGATTGCCATATGTCCGAATGGCCTGGACTTTCCAGAAGGAAAGGAAAGGGGATCAGGAAAGGGCCCGTTTCAGATACTGTTCCTTTCCAACCTCTTGAAGGATAAAGGATTCGAAGATTTGCTGGATGCGTGCGCCATCCTCCGTAAGGATGGCCTGCCTTTCTGCTGCCACTTTGTCGGAGCGCCCTCGGCTGCCGTATCGGAGGCGGATTTCCTCCGGTGCGTGGAGGCTCGGAATCTGACGGAAACTGTTGTCTATGACGGACCGAAGTATGGGAAGGACAAGATGGAAGCTCTCAAGAAGGCCCATGTACTCGTTCATCCGACCCGGGAAGATTGTTTTCCGCTGGTGATTCTCGAGGCGATGGCGGCGGGACTGCCCGTTATCAGCACCCGCGAAGGAGGCATCCCCGACGAGGTGGAGGACGGCATTACCGGCATCCTTTGCGAGAAGCGGAACCCGGCCGACATCGCCGGTGCCCTGAAATGCCTGATAGAGGACGACGCGCTCCGGGAGCGGATGGGCCGTGCAGGTCGCGAGCGCTATGAGCGTCTGTTTACCGCATCCCGCTTTGAACGGCGGATGACAGAGATACTCCAATCCTATGTCTGACCTATACATTACCAATCGGTCCGTATCGTATCGGGAGGACTTATGCCGTGCCCTTTCTGATTCCGGATTCAAGATCATCCTGTATGAGGAAGGCGGTTGTCCCATCCGTACGGTTGCAGGCAAGGTTTTCTTGAAAGATCCTGTATCGTTGCTCCGGACAGAGCGCCCCTCTTGTATCATCGTCCCGGAGTTTTCCGGTATCGCCATCCAGATGGTTCTTCTTCGGAAAAGATTCGGTTACAAGGTCATCTCCCTGTGTGATGACAGTCTGGATATGATTCAAGGAAATGATCTGGGACGGGTTCATCACATTTCGCGCCGCATCGTTCCCCGCTATCTGGACGGAGTTCTCACGTTGAGTCCTGCGGTTGCTCTCTGGTACTCAGATCATTTCGGCCTGAAACCCTTATGGATGCCTCTCATCGCGGATGAACGGCGTCTTCGTCCTGAACTGGACCGTTTGCTGCCCGTTTCGGAACGGCTGCGTCCAGGCTTGAAGCCGGTCGTTGCCTATGTTGGAAGACTTGTCGGACTGAAGAATATTCCAACGCTGATCCAGGCATTCGAACCGCTGAAAGAGCGGGCGCAACTTGTGATTATCGGCGACGGGGAAGAAAGAGCTTTGCTGGAGAAGTTGGCGCCCGATGCCATATTCGCCGGTTATTTAACTGGAGATGAGTTACTTGCGTGGTACAACCTCATCGACATCCTTGTCCTTCCCAGTACGCTGGAGCCCTATGGTGCCGTGACCGGTGAGGCCTTGATGGCCGGTGCGAAAGTGATTGTTTCCCGTCTGGCCGGCTCTGCCGATCTGGTCCAGGAAGGGGAGAACGGATTCGTCGTGGATCCGCTGGATGCCGATGCGATGACGGCTCGCCTGAGAGAGCTGCTGGAAGGCATTCCTTCAGGGCGTCCGCTTTCGCTTCGGGATAACTTGCTGCCATATCGATTTGAAGACTGTATAGAAGGTTTGATTAGTAAAATCAAGTCATTATGAATATCATAGAAACAATCAAGACCCAGATGGCCGAATCGGCCCGGGTGAAACAGCGGATGCTGGAAGACGATGCACTGGTGGAAAAGATCGAGGATATCGCCGGCATCATGGTCGATGCCTACCGCAGCGGGAACAAGACCCTCTGGGCGGGCAACGGCGGAAGCGCTGCGGACGCCCAGCACATGGCCGGGGAACTGGTGAACAAGTTCACCTTCGACCGGCCGGGGCTGGCTGCCCTGTCGCTGTCCACCGACACCTCCATCATCACCGCCGTGGGCAACGATTACGGCTTCAACCGGCTGTTTGCCCGCCAGATCGAGGCGCAGGGGAAGCCCGGCGACGTGTTTATAGGAATCTCCACTTCCGGCAAGTCGCAGAACCTCGTGGAGGCGCTTCCCGCCTGCCGCGAGAAGGGCATCACGTCCGTTGCCATCGTGGGCGCAAATCCTTGTCCCATGGATGATTACGACTACGTGATTCACGTTCCCTCCACGGTAACCCCCCGTATCCAGGAGTGCCAGACCCTGATCGGCCACATCCTGTGCTACCTGGTTGAACAGGCCCTGTTTGGCTGATGAGCAGTTCCCAACTTGTCATCCTGCTGGACTTTGTGGCGGCCTTCCTGCTGGGAGGGGCGATGATCAGGCTGCTCCTGAAGATTGCCTACCACAACCGTTTGTTCGACCTTCCGGATGCCCGCAAGGTTCACTCGGTCCCGGTGCCCCGACTGGGCGGAATGTCCTTCCTGCCGGTCCTGCTGGTCGTTTTCGTGTTCACGGTGGGCAGCCTGTACCGCTTCGGCCTTACCCACGTGAGCTTCCTGGACAACATCCTGTTCGTCCGGGTGCTGTACCTGCTGGGCAGCGCGTTGATCCTGTACATCGTGGGCGTGGCCGACGACCTGAGCGGGATCGGGTGGAAGACCAAGCTCGTGTTCCAGCTGCTGGCCGCCCTTCTGCTGGTGACCTCCGGGCTTTGGATCAAGAACCTGTACGGCGTTTTCGGGATATACGGACTTCCTGATGCCGTGGGCATTCCGCTCACCGTCCTGCTGCTTCTGTTCGTCATGAACGCGGTGAACCTGATCGACGGCCTGGACGGCCTTGCATCAGGCTTCGCCATCATCTCCCTGGTGTGTTTCACGGTCATTTTCATGTACGAACATCGCTCTGTCTATGCGATGACATCCGTGACCACGCTGGGCGTCGTCCTGGCCTTCTGGATGTTTAACATGTTCGGTTCGCCGGAGAAGAAAACGAAGCTGTACATGGGTGACACCGGCTCCCTTACGCTGGGACTCATCCTCGGCTTCCTGATCCTGGTCCTGGGGACCTTCAAGGGCCATAACGGACCCACGCGGAACTGCAAGTATTTCATCATCGCATTCACGTCCCTGATGATTCCGATGCTGGACGTGATCCGGCTGGTCATCTATCGCATCAAGCACCACAGCAACCCCTTCAAGCCCGACATGAACCATGTCCATCACAAGCTGCTGCAGCTGGGGCTCACGCCCCGAAAAGCACTTTTCGTGCTGCTGGGGGCCGATGTTTTGCTGATCCTGCTGAACGCCTTCTTCTCGATGTACGTGAACGTGAACATCCTGCTGGCCGCGGATGTCCTCATCTATTACCTGGCCATCCGGCTCCTCACGAACCGGATCGTGAACCCCAAAAACCGTGAAGAAGCCTGAGTTCTACCGGATCGGGAAGGTTCCCGTCCACATTACTTCCGTCCCGGACGCCGGGGCCCGGATCCTTGACGCCATCGCGGCGGGGGAGACGGGCTACGTATGCGTGTCCAACATGCGGACGGTGGTGGCCGCGAACCGGGATCCGGAGTACCTGGACGTGATGGAGCATTCGCTCCTGAACGTCCCGGACGGAACTCCACTCGTATGGTGCGGCAAGGCCTGGGGGCTTAAGAACGTGCAGCGGGTGGTGGGATTCGATCTGTTTACGGAACTCCTCAAGGCCGATGTGCCCCAGTTCTTCCTGGGGGACACCGAGGAAACCCTGGCGGCCCTGACCGCCCGTGTAGCGTCCGGAGGAACGGCCGTCGCGGGCTCTTTCTCCCCACCTTTTTCCGACCTGGAAACATATGACTTTCAGGGAATTGCAGAGAGGATTAACACATCCGGCGCCCGCCTCGTCTGGACATCTCTCCGGGCGCCGAAGCAGGATCTTCTGGCGGCCCGGCTGCTGCCGTATCTGAACGACGGCGTCGTCCTCGTGGGCGTCGGCGCCGCTTTCCGCCTGTATCTGGGCGAATATGAACTGGACCGGGGCGTCCTCCAGAAGATGGGCCTCGGCGGCCTGAAAATGCTCCGCAACACGACGGTGTGGAAGGAACTGAAATGGTATGTTTCCCACGCCTGGTATCTGACAGGTTACCTTTGTTCGATCTATTGGAAAAGACTGCATGGACAAGCGGAAGACAAATAGGATCGGGACCGGCAAGCATGTGCTGATCCTGGAAGGGTATTGCAAGCAGTGCCTCCCGTTCATCCGGGGATTCAAGGACCTCGGATGCGAGGTGAGCATCCTGTGCGGTTCCCGCTTGGACTGCGGCTACGCCTCCCGGCTTCCGGACCATAAGATTCTGGGAATCTGTGACTTAAAGCGGCCGAAAGAGTCCGAGGAATATATTGTCAACCTGATCAGGAACGGTCATTTCGACCTGGTCTTCCCGCTATTCGATTTCTCGGCGCGTATCCTTTCCCATCATAAGGAAGATCTTTCCCCGTATGCCGTCATCTACGCGAATGAACCGGACGTTTTCGACGCTGCGAACGACAAGTTGATTGTCATGCGGGTTTGCCAGGAAAACGGCCTCCCTTGCCCGCAGACGATCTCTGACGCGGCCGACGTATCCGACGTCCGTCGCAGTGGAATTCCTTTCCCTGTGATCATTAAACCCCGTCGGATGTACGGCGCCCGCGGCTTCCATCGGTTCCAGTCAGTGGAGGAGATGGAGGACTATGTACGGGAACGGCAGTTGAACCTGGCAGATTACGTCGTCCAGGAATGCATCCCGGAGGGAAGTTATGTGATGGGCGGCAACGTGTTCGTGGACCGGGACGGGGAAATCAAGAGTTCCTATCTGTACATCTGCGAACACCTGTATCCCGAGCAGGGCGGCACCAGCACCCTGAATGCGCTGCTGGTCCGGGAAGACATTGACAAAACCTGCCGCGAATTGGTTCAGAAGATGAACCTGCGGGGCGTCATCGGTGTTGACCTGATGATCGACGGCCGGGACGGGAAAGGCAAGGTCATCGAGATCAATGTCAGGCCTGTCCATGGGATTGCCCTGGGGTATCTGTGCGGAGTCGACCATGCCCGCCAGGTATTCGAGGACGCTTTCGGCCTGCCGGTGACGGATATGCCCACGCAGCCCACAGACACCTGCCTGCGCATCCTGCAGACCGATTTCCTGTGGTTCCTGTCTTCTCCGGACCGGTTCAAGCGGCTTCCCCGGAAGCTGGGGTATCGGCACGTCAAGGAGCAGATGTTCTTCTGGGACGACCCGCTGCCCTGGTTCGCCTTTCTGCTTGGGGGCGTAAAGGATTACCGGCGGAAAATGCTGGAAAAGAGACAATAACACACGACCGATATGAGAGATTTATCCTATCTTGCCAATTGCCCCATCGCCGTCCTGGGCGGTGGAGCCGTGGGAAAGACCTGCGCGGCAGACTGTAAACTGGCGGGACGTGAAGTCCGCCTCTATTCCCGGAGCACCAGGTCCCTGGCCCGGGTGGAGCGGACCGGCATCCTGCTGGACGGAATCCAGCGCAACCTGTATGGCTTCGAGCGTTCCGGCCTGGCTTTCCCGGATATCGTCAGCACGGACATGGCACGGGTGGTGAAGGGTGCGAAACTGATTATCCTGGCCGTTCCGGCCTTCTCTCACGAAGAATACCTGCGGGCGCTGGTCCCGCTGCTGGAAGACGGGATGTTCATCCATACGTTCACGGACAACTACGCCAGCCTTCTGCTGCGCAAATTCATGTGGGAGGCGGGCTGTACGAAGGATGTCGTCGTAGGCGGCTGGAGTTCAGCTCCTTACGGAACCCGGGTCGAGAAGATATTCGGCTTCTGGACCAACCATGTGGGCGTCAAATACCGCGCGATTTCGCTGCGGGGAGCTTGCCTGCCCATGACGGACATCGACGATTTCATGGAGTCGGTCCGGTATCTCCCTCCCATGGACTCGGTAACCCAGGGAAACGGCCCCGTGCGGGGCGATACGATGCTGGATATCGGTTTCTCCAATGTCAATCCGGTCATCCACGTACCGGCCTCTCTGTTAGGCGTTTCCAGCATGGAAAACTGGTCCCTGGTATATGGCAACGCGCCGGATTCCTATTCCATGTATTCCCACGGCCTCTGCCCGTCCATCTGCCGGGTGCAGTATCAGTTCTACCAGGAGGAGTGCGCCATTGCCGATGCGATTGGCATCCAGAGCCCCTATTATGCCTATGAGCAGTTCTTCTCCCGCCGGAGCATCCTGACGGCGGAATATATGGGCCTGGACGAGAACGGGAAGGACAATGTCGTGTTCCCGTTGGACAAGCCCTGCGATGAAGGAAATACGGGCCCGAACGACATCAATCACCGGTATATCACCGAGGATGTCCCCGTGGGCTGCAAGCTGTATCACGACCTGGGACAGAAGTTCGGCGTGCCCACGCCGGTGATCGACTCGATGATCGTCCTCGCCGGGGCGATGCACGAAAAGAACTTCTTCCAGGAGACCCGCTACAACCTGGATTATCTGGGCATCGGGCACCTGGACCGGAAGCAGCTGCTGGATTATATGTATACCGGACTGTATGTCGAAAAGAGTTGACGACGAAGACGCGCTGCGCGTCCTGACCATCGACCTCGAAGAGTGGTTCCACCTGCTGGACTATGACGCCACGCGCACGGAGGCGGAGTGGGGGAAGTTCGAGGTACGGATCTACGAGAACACCGAGCGGCTGCTGCGGATTCTCGAGGAGACGGGCTCGTCGGCCACCTTCTTTGTCATCGGCTGGATAGCGCGCACGTATCCGGACCTGGTGCGGCGGATTGCGGAGAAATACCCCGTGGGCTCGCATACGGAAAACCATCAGCTCGTGTGGCAGCAGAGCCCGGATGCGTTCCGCGAGGACGTGCGGGCTTCGGTGCGGCGGCTCGAGGATATCATCGGCTGGAAGGTCGATACGTTCCGGGCGCCGGGGTTCTCTATCCGGCCGTCGGAAGCATGGGCCTTCGAGGTCCTTGCGGAGGAGGGGATTGAGGTGGACAGCTCCATCTTCCCGGCGAAGGCGTCCCACGGCGGATGGCCGGGATTTCCGTCTGACTCGCCGGTGTTGATAAAGGGTAACGGGTTTACCATCAAAGAGTTCCCGGTGAGCGTGAAGCGGCTTGCCGGCCAAACCTTTGCATTTGCCGGAGGCGGTTATTTCCGGCTTTGCCCCTATCCGCTCCTGCGCTCGTGGACCCGGGACCATCCGGATTACAGCCTCAGTTACGTCCATCCCCGCGATCTGGATCCGGGCCAGCCGATGGTGCCGGGACTGCCGCTCATCAGGCGTTTCAAGTCGTACTACGGCCTTGCCGGGGCGGAGAAAAAACTGCGCCGATACCTGTCTGAATTTACCTTTACGGACCTGAGCCAGGCCGGATCCCAGATCGTCTGGCCGTTCATGCCCGTCGTTCATGTATAAGATTATTTAAGTATATTTGTCCATTATGAAAGGAATCGTACTCGCCGGCGGAAGCGGAACCCGCCTCTATCCCATCACCAAGGGCGTGTCCAAGCAGATGCTGCCCATCTATGACAAACCCATGATCTACTATCCCGTTTCCGTGCTGATGATGGCCGGGATCCGGGACATCCTGATTATCTCCACGCCGCACGACCTGCCGGGCTTCGAGCGCCTGCTGGGCGACGGCTCCGACTTCGGGGTTCATTTCTCGTATGCCGAGCAGCCGTCACCGGACGGCCTCGCCCAGGCGTTCATTATCGGCCGGGAGTTCATTGGGGACGACACTGCCTGTATGGTGCTGGGTGACAATATCTTCCACGGCGCCGGGTTTGAGGATCAGCTGCGTCAGGCGGTCTCCGACGCGGATCGCGGCATGGCCACGGTCTTCGGCTACTGGGTGTCCGACCCGCAGCGCTACGGTGTGGCCGAATTCGACGCCACGGGCAAGTGCATCTCCATCGAGGAGAAGCCCGCGGAACCCAAGTCCAACTACGCCGTCACCGGCCTCTATTTCTACCCGAACAAGGTGGTCGACGTGGCCACTGCCGTGAAGCCCTCCGCGCGCGGTGAGCTCGAGATTACCTCTGTGAATCAGGCGTTTCTGGCCGATGGCGAGCTGCTCGTTCAGACGCTCGGCCGCGGCTTCGCCTGGCTCGACACCGGCACGCACGAATCTTTGGCAGAGGCTTCTACGTACATTGAAGTCATCGAGAAGCGCCAGGGCCTGAAGATAGCCTGCCTGGAGGAAATTGCGTATCGGAACGGGTGGATTACCCGGGAGAAGCTCCGCGAGGTCGCCTTCCCCATGCGCAAGAACCAGTACGGCCAATATTTGCTGGATTTGGCATGAGAATGCGCGTTTTTTCGGGCGGCCGTCCGTTGTTTTCGGGGATCCGTTCCTTTTTTTCGGGTTGTCGTTCCTTACTGTCGGGTTGCCTTCCCCTCATCTCGGGGGTGAGCCGGGCGTTCGTCCTCGCCCTGATTGTTACCGTCGCCTCGTGCACCCGGACCGACCCGATTACGGTGTTTGTCGGAACGTATTCCGACGGGTTTTATGCGTACGAGTTTGACCAGCGCACAGGCGAGTTTTCCGAGCCCGTCGCGAAGGCGGAAATGCCCAACCCGTCGTACCTCGCCGTGCATGGCAATATGGTCTACGCGGTCTCGGAACTGCCTGATACAATGGCCTCTGTCTATTCCTGGTGGTACGGCGGCAACGGGTTTAAGCTGATGAATATCCAGCCCACCGGCGCGCCGGTGCTGATGAAGGAAGGGGTTTCGACGGGGGCTTCCGTTTCGGGAGGGCCGTCTTCCGTTTCGGGTGTACCGTCTCCCGTTGCGGGCGCACCGTCTCCCGTTGCGGGCGCAGTCAAACCGCTCCCTTATTCCGGCGCGGACCCCTGCTACGTTTCCACCAACGGCAAGCTCCTCGCGGTCGCGAATTACACCGGCGGGACGCTCGCTGCGTATCGGCTTAAGGCGGACGGAAGCATCGGCCCGATGGACTCCCTTCTGGTGTCCGGAACGGGTGGCCCCGACCTGTCGCGCCAGGACTTCCCGCACGTGCATTGCGCGGTTTTCACGCCCGATGGGAAGCACCTGCTTTTCACTGAATTCAGTGCCGACGAGATTGGCCGGCTGGACCTTTATCCCGGGGGAGTGCGGAACTATTGCCGGGCTGCGACGCTCCATTCCGACTATGGCCCGAGGCACCTTCTTTTCGATGCTTCCGGCAAGCACCTTTTTGTAATTGGCGAGCTTTCCGGCGACATCACCGTCTTCGATTATAAGGACGGCTCCCTGAAGGAAAAGCAGACGGTCAAGGCCGACCGCATGGACGCTCGCGGTGCAGCCGACATCCACCTCTCCCCGGACGGTAAGTACCTCTATGCCAGCCTCCGACTGCGCGGCGACGGCATTGTTGTCTTTTCCGTCGACCCGGACGGCTTGCTTACCTACGTCGGTTTCCAGGCCACCGGCCCACACCCGCGCAACTTCAACATCACTCCGAACGGTCGCTGGCTTTTGGTATGCTGCCGGGACTCCGACGCCATCGAAGTCTACTCCCTCGACCCCGCCACAGGCCTTCCCTCCGACACCGGTCGCCGCCTCTCCGTCCCGCGCCCCGTCTTCGTCGGCTGGTAGCTTCTTCGCACGTCCTTTACTGAACCAGATGTCCCACTTCTCGGGACACCTGGTTCGTTTTACCCCCTCAATTGACCTTAGTGTCCCACATTTGGGGACACCTGGCGCGTTTTACCCCCTCAATTGACCTTGGTGTCCCGGTTCTTGGGACATCGGGAGCGGTGTAATCAAAAAGATTTGGTTTTTGGGGGCGAGAAGCATATATTTGTGCTGTCCTGGCGATGCCCTGGGCGTCATTTATATGTGCGAGAGATATGAGTGTTCAGGTAGAATTCTGGTTTATCACGACGGATCATTTGACGGACCGGATTTGGTTCCGTGACGATGATGACTTCCAAATGGGGATGAATCTGGTCGCCGTTCTGGCGTGCCTCCTGTCGGTAAACGTTCTGTCATTCATCCTGATGTCCAATCACGTCCACTTCGTATTGGCGTGTACGAATGAGAAAGCGAGGGAGTTCATCGATGAGTATAAGCGGCGCTATTCGCAATACCTGCGCAGGAAGTATGGGTTGAAGGAATCGCTTCGAAGGGTCGGATGTCAGATCGACTTCATCGACGGGAAGGATGAATCTCTGGAGTGGGTGGTCGCCTATGTCCAGATGAACAGCGTGGCGGCGAACATCTGCCTGACCCCGACCGGTTACTCGTGGGGGACGGGTGATGCTTTTTTCAAGGGGACGAAGGGGCGTTGGCATCGACTCGGAGAGTTCTCTAAGCGGGCGCTCAAACGTATCCTGCACACATCGAGAGAGCTGCCGTCGAACCTGCTCATAAGTGACAGCGGGTATGTCCTCCCGGAGTCATATGTCGATGTGCAATTCATTGAGACTCTGTTCCGTACGCCCAAGCGTATGCTCTACTTCCTTCAAAACTCCTCGAAGGCGAAACGCCGTCTTTCCGCGGAAGAAAACCTCCCCGCCATCCGCGACCAGGTGATCGTTGGCGCCATTCCCGACCTGTGCCAATCCCTTTTCGGCAAGCCTAGCCTCGCGGATCTGTCCGAACCCGAGCAAAGCGAGCTGCTGAAGCAGCTTCGCTACCGGTTCTCTTCCCATGCCAATCAACTCGCTCGCGTGGCCGGCCTCTCATATGAGAAGGTTGTGACGTTGCTGGACAAGGTATGAGGTTTGGCAAGTGCTCCTGGTGTCCCAGTTCTTGGGACACCAGGAGCGTTTTTCCCGGTTAAGTGAGCGTGTTGTCCCCGTTTATGGGACACCCGAAGCGTTTTATGCCGATAAGTGATCTTGATGTCCCATATTCTGGGACACCGGGAGCGGTTGGAAGAAGTTGGAAGCGGTGCTTGAGAAGGGAAAAGGGTGTGTGAAAGGGGGAGAATTAAAGGGATGAGGGGTGAGGGGAGGGGAAAGGTTACGAGGGGTGCTTTGGGGGTGGGGGTTGAAATGAAAGATTTATTTGTTATCTTTGTATGTTTTATAGCAAAGCTATAACGGTCTGACGAGGTAAGCTCCTGGAGAGGAGCCGAGCCGCCGGGCTTTGACCTCGCTCAGGTGTTCTGGTCGCGAGGAATATAAGTTGTGCGTTTTCGCACTGGTTTGTCGGTTGGTAGTCAGTTTGTTGTGTCGACAGTTTGTTCCGTCGCCAGGTTGTTTCGCAGTCAATGAGTTCAGCAAGTATGCAGTTTCATATTTTCAGTCCGTATAGGGTGTGCCCGCTGGGGGCGCATGTGGATCATCAGCATGGGATTGTGACGGGGTTCGCCATCGATAAGGGGGTGGACCTGGAGTTCGATGTGAGGGAGGACAGTCTGGTTACGCTCCGGAGCGGGACGTTTGCGGGGGATGTGGAGTTTGACATTGCCACGCCTACCCTGATGAAGCAGGGGAACTGGGGAGATTATGCGAGGGGGGCTAAGTATGCGCTGCAGAAGCGGTTCCATCTGGAGAAGGGGATCGACGGGTACATCGTCGGGTCCATTCCGGTGGGCGGGCTCAGCAGTTCGGCGGCGGTGCTCATCGCGTACGTGATGGCCTTTGCGAAGGCGAACAGCATAACGCTTGCACCGTTCGAGGTGATGAAGATTGCGTCGGAGGCGGAGCGGGAGTATATCGGCCTGAACAACGGGTTGCTGGACCAGGCGTGCATTGCCCTGGGCAAGAAGGACCATCTGCTGATGCTGGATTGCGAGAGCAACGAGTATCGGCTGATTCCCAAGGCGGCGAATATGCCGGACTTTGAGTTGGGCATCTTCTTCAGCGGCCTCACCAGGAGCCTGATGTCGTCCGACTACAACCTCCGCGTGGGCGAGTGCAAGACTGCGGCGTGGATTGTCCAGGCGTATGAGAACATCCCCTTGAAGCCCCACGATAAGACCTTCCTGCGGGACGTGACGGAGAGCATGTACAAGCGGCATCGCGATGAGATGCCTCCGCGCTTTGCGCGACGGGCGGACCATTTCTTCAGCGAGCACAAGCGGGTTCGTGAAGGTATAACCGCTTGGGAAACAGGTAATTTGGAATGGTTCGGCGCGCTGTCCAAGGCGTCGTGCGAGTCCAGTATACACAACTATGAGTGCGGGTCGCCGGAGCTGATCGCCATCTACGAGGCCATGCTCGAGACGCCCGGCATCTATGGCGGGCGGTTCTCTGGCGCGGGGTTCAAGGGCGCTTGCATCGCCCTGGTGGACCCCTCCTGCAAGGAGGCCGTTGAGAAGGTCATTACGGAGAAGTACCTCGCCAACTATCCGCAGTACCGCGACACCTTCCAGGTGTTCTTCTGCAAGAGTGACGACGGGGCCCGGTTCGTATGAAAACGATCGTGATAGCAGCAGGGTATGCCACGAGGCTGTACCCATTGACAGAGAACTTTCCGAAACCGTTGCTGGAGATCGGAAAGAGCACGATTCTGGACCGGATGCTGGACGATATCGACAGCATCCCGGAAATCAGCGGGCACATCGTGGTCACGAACCACAAGTTCGCCGGAATCTTCGAGGACTGGGCCCGGAAGAGGTGCCAGGGCGAGGCCGGGCAGGCCGGGCAGGTCGGGCAGGTCGGGCAGGTCGGGCAGGTCGGGAAGGCAGGCTCAGAGACCGCCGGAAAGCCCGTCACGATCCTGGACGACGGGACGAGCAGCAACGAGACGAGGCTCGGCGCAGTGCGCGACCTGATATTGGCCCTGGAGACCTTCCAGATCGACGAGGACGTGCTGGTGGTGGCGGCGGACAATGTGTTGGAATTCAGTTTCAGAGGGTTCGTGGAGGAGTTCCACAGGAAGGGGACGTCCATGATCATGTGCCACCATGAGCCGGAACTATACAAGCTCCAGAGGACCGGAGTGATCGAGGTCGATGCCCACATGCGCGTCCTGCAGATGCAGGAGAAGCCGCAGGTGCCGGTGAGCCATTGGGCCGTGCCGCCGTTCTACATCTACCGGCGGGAAGACCTGGACCTGGTGCGGCACGCTGTCGAGAACGGTTGCGGGGCCGATGCGCCGGGGAACCTCGCGCACTACCTCGTGGACAAGACCACCCTGCACGCCTGGCCGATGCCGGGAGGGCGGTTCGACATCGGCAGTCTGGATACATACGAAGAAGCTAAACTTAGATACGCATGAAGATAGCAGTTGCAGGCACCGGCTATGTGGGCCTGAGCATCGCCACCCTCCTCGCGCAGAAGAACGAGGTGGTGGCCGTAGACGTAATCCCGGAAAAGGTAGAGAAGATCAACGCGAAGATCAGCCCCATCCAGGACGAGTACATCGAGAAATATCTGGCCGAGAAGCCCTTGCGCCTCACGGCGACCCTCGACGGCCGCGCCGCGTACCGCGACGCCGCCTTCGTGGTCATCGCCGCCCCCACCAACTACGACCCCAAGAAGAACTTCTTTGACACCTCCCACGTGGAGGAAGTCATCGAACTGGTCCTGGAGGTCAATCCTGACGCGGTGATGATCATCAAGTCCACCGTCCCGGTGGGCTACACCAAGGCAGCGCGCGAAAAGTTCTCCTATCGCGAGCGCCAGGCCGACGGCAAGATGAAAGTCGTCGTCCCGAAGATCCTCTTTGCTCCGGAGTTCCTGAGGGAGAGCAAAGCGCTGTACGACAACCTGTACCCGAGCCGCATCATCGTCGGCTACGACTGCGAGTCGCTCAGCGAAGCGGCGCACCGGTTCGCGGAGATCATCCGCGAGGGCGCGCTGAAGGAGGACGTTCCGGTGCTCTTCATGGGCACGACGGAAGCCGAGGCGGTGAAACTGTTCGCAAACACCTACCTCGCCCTCCGCGTCTCCTACTTCAACGAGCTGGACACCTACGCGGAGATGAAAAGCCTTAACACCCAGGCGATTATCAAAGGGGTGTGCCTGGATCCCCGCATCGGCAGCCACTATAACAACCCGAGTTTCGGCTACGGCGGATACTGCCTGCCGAAGGACACGAAACAACTTCTGGCGAACTTCAACGACGTGCCGGAGAACCTGATCAAGGCCATCGTGGAGAGCAACCGCACGCGCAAGGATTACATCGCAGACCGC
>JAEEGL016456764.1_pt1 | contig 21520 bp, 44 predicted proteins | sample 9134231 | NCBI WGS metagenome assembly JAEEGL01 (sample SAMN16246548, study PRJNA631951) | gut metagenome | biome: gut microbiome; feature: rumen; material: fiber-attached | host: Bos | place: Iran: Karaj | collected 2018-10
AGATTTTATAAAAATAACAAAAGTATTAGAGGAAACTGGCGATGTTATTTTTGATGAAATCTTTATTTCTAATAGTACTAAAAGATATATAAAAGGTCTTCAAATTTATTGTTCTAAAGGATTCGAAGAAACTTTAAAAATATCAAACAAAAAACGCTGGTATAAATTAATTAGGCATTATAAAAAAGAGTTGGAAATTATTCAATATGAAAATAAAGAAATATTATGCAAAGTTTCTCAGATGACTGGTGGCCTTTTAAAACCTAATATATGATAACTTAAACTTAATTATTTACATGAGCAAATCATCAGAAATGCTTCCAGCCAGAATTAAATATATGAGCTGGACATTAGACTTTAATCCATCTGCGGATATAATAGAAGATGGAATCAGACATTGGTACCTTCGGACATTTAAATACTATAACGATGATGACGAGTTTGATCCATTAAATAATCAATGGGTAGCTTGTTATATTCTTTATGGCCACGAAGGAGCGGAAGACATGCTTCCAAAGTCAGTTACTCTTCAAGAAGTAAAAGACACGGAAGATGAAAACGAACAATTTGACAAGATATATAATTGGATATCTTGTAATGTAAAAACCCATGGCTGTGTTGCCCCAACTATTGAAGAAGCACAGGACAACCTTTTAAAGTGGGTTTATGATGAGGGTCTATTATGACCCTTTTTATTTTTCCTTTTAATTCCTAATTAATAGATAAATAAAAATAATTATATTTATGACAAAAATAAAAAAAGTATTTTATTGTTGGGAATGTGAAAAAGTAATGGGCCCACTTAGTGATTATCAAACGGGCGGTGACTGGTTTATGGTTCACAACGAACTATGGACAGAAATTGCCCAAGAAAATAGTAAAAATGTGATTTGTAAAAATTGCTTTGAAAAAATTCTTGGAAGAGAACTTAAAGAAGAAGATCTTAGATCTTGTCCAATGAACTATCCTGTAGTAGTTGGTTGGGTTCATGAGAATAAGATAACCAAAGAAAAAGCCAGGGAAATTATTGATAGAATGTTCAATGAGAAAATTACTACATCACAATTTCCGAAATATGCTAGAGCTCTTTATGAAGAAGCTCTATTTTGGCTTGAAGAAATTTGACTCTATATGGGTCAAATTTTTTTTCACTTTAAATTCTCATTACTGAATAAACTTTTAAAATATGCTTTTGTAAGAAAAAAAAATAAAGTCGGCTTATAAGCCGACTTTTTTCATTATTCTTTCTTTGATTTTTCCTTCGTCAATAGCTGCTATCCAGTCTTCAATAGCAAGATCTAAATTTTTTTCAAATTGGCTATTGACTATTATAGTACCACCGTCTTTGTTGACGATATCATAGGTTGGATCATTACTGTCAATAACAGTAATCTCATTCCTTTTAGTTATCAATACTAAGATTTCGTTCTTAATTTGATATAATTTTATTGCTTTTTCCTTTTTCATACATATATAAGGTTTTTAATGCTTCATCCTTTCAAACCCTTATATATGTACAAGCTATATCACTATTACACTGAGGCTTATTTCTTGGATTGACCTGCCCGTGAGGGTCGGTCAATCTTTATTTCTTCACTTTAAAGCCTTATTATTGATATGTACGCACAATTTTATACATCTGAGAGGATTGTCTCGATAGAGATTGATCCTAAGTCCTTTGATTTTAATCGTGAGGGCGAACTAAATATTCTCTTTAAAGATGAATCTGCAGCAGCAAAATTCATCAAGAAGATGAAAAATGTATCAGGAGCAATTGCTAAGCAATTTGAATCTGATAAGCAATATGTTTCCATTTCTCTTGGAATAGGAAACTATCCAGTAAAAATAATACCTTAATAGGTATTATTTTTTCACTTATATTTCTTATCAATGTATGGAATTAAAAATTGGTGAAATTTATTTACATGATGGATCTAGTTCTATTGTATCTAGTTATTATAAAATAATAGATCAAAAAGAGGACGGATTAATTAAAGTAGAGAACATACTTGTATTTAATAATTTTAGTACTTTTGAAATAATTTACGATACTGGTGATATTAATAATAATGGAATGGCGAAGGATCATCTAATTCCATTAAAAAATGGACAAGAAATATGGAATTGGTTATTAGAATTTTATAGTAAAATAAAGGCTACCTATAATAGAATAATTAAAACTAGTCTTCATAAAAATAATTATTCTATAATAATCGATTTTAATAAGAAAAGATCATCATCTATCGATATATTTACGTTTCAATATGTAGAACCACTTAATCAATTTAAATTTGAATATAGTAATGCAGAAATCACAAATGAAACTTTAGATATAAATAATCATAGAAAAAAATATTATTACGAATTAATAAGACTATATAATTTAATTTTAAATATTCGTGAAAAATATATAACATTTAAATCAAACAACGATGAGTAATTATAATTATTTTCTTAGTAAAAAGTGTCCAACTATAGATGAACCTGGTTTTATAAAAATTTCTGAGGACAATAGTGTTATTGAGTTTATTTCAGTAGATTTTAATTTATTCTCTCCTTCTTGTAAGAAGGTAGAAATAGATCAAAATTTGTTGATTAAACAGATTTCTGAAGAAGATTATAAAGAAGCAGAGAATATTTCTGCTGAAGGGTTGTCAAAAGTTTGGGAAATTTTTGACGACAAAAGTGTTAACGGTGATAATATTAACCCAGACCCTTCCATCTTTAAAGAAAGAGATTTTGTTTTATTCTGGGATAGTGACAAAGAAATACTACTTAAAATTGAAAAGGATAATAATTTTACTGAAGTTGTAAGATTATCTTGGTATCGAGAGCGATTATTTATATATAATAAAGAAAATTCTCCAACTTATAAAGACGTATTTGGAAATACTAACCTTAACTATACACCATTTCCAAAAGAGCTATATGATAAAATTCTTGAAATTAAAAAGGTTGGTGTTTCAAAATTGACGAAATTATTTTCATCATTATGAAAGTAGGGGGCTGTTATTTAGTAGACCAGCCAAGTGAAGATGGTGTTGCTGCAATTAAGATTATTAAACAAAATAATCGTCTGTTAGCAAAAAGTATTGATATAATTAAATTGTCTGATAAGTGGGTAGTAGCATGTAATATATATAATGATTTCTCTTTTATAGAAACGTTGCTACATAAATATCTTATAAAAGATTTAATTGAGGAGGAGTGGAATGAATTTACAAAATTATATAAAATTTTAAATTTTCTTAATATTAAAGATTCCCAAAAATTTATAAGAGATAGAAATTTAATTGAGATCAAAGAGGGTTTCTATATTAAGAGAACTTCATTCATGAATGCTATCGAAGAAGATTATATTAAAGTAAAATTAATGAATAATAATTTTACTATAGAAAAAATGGAAAGTTCTAAAACTGATGATAATCTTCGAATTTATATAAATAGAAAAGCTAAAGTAATGGTAATGAAAAATATAGAAACTATATTAATTACTAGTAATATTAATCGTATAACTTGGTATAAAAAGGTTAGAGAGCATAATATTAGCAATTTAGTAATTAATAAATTAGTCAGTCTATGATTGTGCCAAAAAATAGAAGAGGTATATACTTAGGAGACATATATTTAGATTATGATAACACTAGGTCTGAGAGGGCTATTACAATAAGAAAAGTTTTATCCATGGGAAACCTTTCTGTAATGATGGAAGCTTATAGAATATTTGAATCATCAAAAACATCCTATTATATAAGATCATTTAAGACTGAACTGCCTTTAGTTCATTTATCTGTTAATTATATGGGAATTAAAATAAATGAAAGTGAATTAAATAAATTTATGTATTTATTTAATTTAGTTTCTAAAGGTGCTATTAAATTTTCAGAAGTAAGAAAAAATGAAAAATTAATAAAAGATGCCGGAGTTTATGCAAAATTTTCTAAAGATGATGATTCTGAGATTAGTTACATAAGAGTAATAAAAAATAAAGATGAAAAACTTATTTCAAAAGAGTTGAGTTTTCCCGGTATTTTTGTTGGTTCTGTAGGTAATATTGAATACAAATCATATTCAGTTGATCGTGGTATTAAAGTCATAGATAACTATAAACTAACTATTAAAGACTGGTATAAAAAAATAAGAGAATATAATACAGTTGTCTTATATTGTGATTACTTATTTGATTATTATGAATCTAAAAGTAGGTGATTTTATTTTATCACATAAAAAATGTCTTTTAATTAAAATCATAAAGGAAAAAGATGATAGTTATATTACAGAAAGTCTTGAAATGCGTAAAGGTTGGGAAGGTTTAGAGCTTTCTTATGAACACAATTATGAAATAGGAAAAGATTCTTATTTTGTTAAAGGTATTTCCAGGCCCGATGACTATTTCTTTTCAACTCTCTTAGAGAAAGAAGAAGGTGAAAAAATGTGGGAAAAACGAATGAAAGTCTATAATTCTTTCTTTAAAAGAACTATTAAGATAGGTAAATTCTATGGCAAGATTGGTTAGAAAAAGGGGATTCTATATAAAAAAGAATAAGTATGATATAACTTTTATAAAAATTTTTAAAAATGAAAAAACTGGTTTTAAAGTAAATACCCTGTCTTTTAAAATTATTAATGAATTCTCTAGTCCTAGTACACGTTATATGGAATTCAATATAATTAAATATAAAAGATTTCCATTAGCTGGAGGAATAAAAATCTCTAAAAAAATAAAAAGAAAGCTCTGGTATAAATTATTAAGAGAATACGACACGTATAGTAATATTTATGATAATTTATTTAAAGATGGAGATAGGTGATTATTATTTTACAAATAATGGCGGACAGCTTTGTATTTGTAAAATTACCAAAAAAGAGATATATAGTGATGGATTTATCTTTTTTATTAAAGATTCTTTTACTTTACGAAAATATAAATATAACGAGGGCATTTCTCTCACCTACACTAAAGGAACTAGAACTTCAGTAGATTTTAATAATTGGATGACTAAATTAGAGAAAGAGGAAGGTGAGAGAAGATGGAAAGAGTTTAAAGATATATATGAAAGAATATTAAAGGACGTTAATATAAACGACGATGTTAGTTAAGGAGAAAGGATTTTTCTATAGGAAAAATGTATCAAATCTACGATATGGTATTGAGCATCAGCTTATAAAAATATGTAAGAAAAATAATTATTATGCAAAATCCATCGTTGTTTTTTATCACCCTGGTGATGATGAAAGCGACAGGGTTCTTGATTACGTAATATATCCAGCCCATAAAGGAGTGAACGTAGAAAAAAGGATAAGTGGAAAAACATGGTATAAATATATGAGAAAATATATTCAAACCAAGAAGAAATGCTATGATCTTTTCGATAAATACTAACAAAAAAAAGAGCCCGTCGGGCCCTTCTTTTTTTCAGAGAACTACAGGAACTTCACTGATGTTTACAATTCGATAAGCTTCATTATCATCAGGATGATGAAACTCTTTTCCACTTCCTTTATAAATTAAAACAATGTCTCCTATAGAGAGTTTATCACTATGTTCACTTGATACTGAAATTACTTCAGCCTTTTCAAAACCCTCATTGTTAAGTTTATTAGGTAAGATAAGACCTGTTTGCTCGATATCATTATCATCATCGAGTACTTTTACAATAATGTTGTTAAATACTGCTTTCATATGTTTTATTTAATTTAAAAGTTATATATCAAATATAAGAAATTAGCGCTCTTGGAGGAGCCAAAATCTAATATTTGATAACTTTAATAAACTTTAATAAATAAAATATGATAAACTATTACAAAAATCTTAATGAAAATTCTATTATTAATGGTGTCGAAAAAGTAAATGGCGCCGTTAAAGAAACTTTTGGCCCTATGGGTAAGTGTGTTGCAATTAAAACTAAATTTGGTTTACCTGATATAACCAGAGATGGTGCAACTGTAGCCAAGGCTATTGTTTTAGAAGATGAAATTGAAAATTTAGGAGCAGAAATTGTAAGAAGTGCTGCTACTTCGACAGAAGATCAGGCAGGTGATGGTACTACAACTACTACAGTTCTTCTTAATGAAATGCTTCATCAGGCAAAAAACAAAATTAGAGACAATCACAATTTAAATGAAGTAAAAGATGGTATGTATTTAGCACTTAAGGAAGTGACTAAGTATATTAAATCTAATAGTATTCCAGTTGATGGTGACTTAGATAAAATTCATCGAGTTGCTACTATTTCTGCAAATAATAATAGTCAAATAGGTGATTTGATTATTGATTGTATGAAGAAAGTAGGAATAGATGGAGTTATTACTTCAGATCTTGGCAAATCTATTGAGGATAGAGTTGAAGTTACTAGCGGTTTTAAAGTAGATCGTGGTTGGAGCAGCCCCAATTTTATCACTGAAGCAAAAGAGGGTGAGTGTGTTCTTGATAATCCAGCAGTTTTGGTTGTTAATGAAAAACTCTCAAGTATTCCTCAGATTCAACCTATCTTGACTAATTTCTTCCAGACTTGTCAGGGAAGATCTATGATGATCTTCTGTGATGACATAGATGAAGGTATTTTAACAACTCTTCTTATTAATCACATTCAAAAAAGATTATGCTGTTGTGTTGTTAAGGGAATTGATTTTGGTGATAATCGAAAGAATATAATGGAAGATATTGCTACTTACACTGGAGCAACTTTTGTATGTAGTGAATATGGTCTTGAGTTATCTAAAGTTGGAATAGAAGTTTTAGGTGAAGCTAAAAAGGTAGTAGTTTCTAAGGACTCAACTATTATATTTGAAGGTGAGGGAGATCCCGATACTGTTAAAGCTCGCTTAGAAATACTAAAAAGTAGACTCGAAGATGAAAATATTTCTAAATTTGAAAAAGATAAGTTTGAAAAACGAGTTGCAGCTTTAAGTGGCGGAGTAGGTATTATTAAGGCTGGTGGTGTTAGTGAAGCTGAGCAGGTTAATAAGAAAGCAACAATTGATGATGCTATTCTTGCTTCTAAGAGCGCTATTGCTGAAGGTGTAGTAACTGGTGGTGGTCTTGTATTCTTAAAAGCTTCAGTAAATATTACTACTCCTAAAAACATTACTGAAAGTAATAAGATTGGTTGGGAAATAGTAATGGATTCTCTTCCAATAATCACTAAAACTATTTCAGAAAATTCTGGAAAGAATGGTGAAGTAGTTGTTATGAATATTTTAGCAAAGAAATCTAAAGAGAATTATGGTTATAATGCTAAATCGGGCACTTATGGAGACTTGTTTGAAATGGGTGTTCTTGATTCAGCAAAGGTTTTAAGAGTTTCACTTGAAAATGCTACATCAAGTGCTAGTATGATTATTCTTACTAGTTGTGTAGTCTCCGAGGAAAAGAAGGAAGATAATGAAACCCTTTAAACCCTTAATTATGAAAAGTTAAACATATATTCGAATTTATTCTTGACGGGCTGGCCTGTGAAGGTCGGCCCATCTGTTTTTCCCTTTAAAACCTTATATATGAGAGGTCCAAGAATGACTTACTTCTAAATTAGAAATAGAAAGTAGTGTGCAGTTATTCAATTACCTCTCTTTTTTTTCATCCCTTCAAACCCTCATATATGTCATATTTACACTATGAATGATTTTCTTCAGCTGGCCTGCCCGTGAGGGTCGGCCAGCTTGTTTTTTCTTCCCTTTAAAAACTTATAAATGTATGGAAGTGAAAAAAGGAGACTGTTACTGTATACGTAATATCTATGTAAAAGTAATAAAGCCAGATCGTGAACCAATGTTTGTTATTACAGTAGAATTTGGTGTATCTTCTGATGGATATTATTATAGAGGTAAATGGTATTTTGACGATATTTATAAAATAAGTAAAAAAGATTGGTATAAAGCCCTTAGGAAACATGTCATTAAAAAAATATTACATTGATAGAAGCGTCACTATTACAAGATTATTTAAAACAAATCCAGCAATTAGTAATGATTGTGAGGTTATTTCTTTCGGACTTAGTTTTTATCAAGAATATGTTATAACTTGGGAAGGTTTTTATTATATATCTTCAAGTTTACTCCCAATTACAGAAAAACAGTATTATGCCATTGTTAGATATTTAAATACACATCAAGGTGATTATTCTGGGTTATATAATGAAAATTGTCCAATAATAAAAAACCTAAATATATATAAATGGTAAAATATTATAACCGAATTATTGGGAATACTCATTATTTAACTAAAGCCCATATAGAAGAGCTAAATAGTGATATAATTATGGCTAGGGATTCAGGCTATTATGATGTTTATCGTAATATACAAATCATGAATCTTAAAGGATTAATGCTTTCTACTGAGATTAAAAAAAGTTTATGGTATAAAACAATTAGAAAGGTAAATAAACTCTATAATAGTAATAAAAGAGAATTAGTTACAATTACAATTTGTAAATAAATAAAGCCCGCCCCTTTTGGGGCGGGCTCTTTTTAAATCTCTTTTAGTCTTTTTAATTTTGATTCTGTTGCTTCTATTTCTTTTTGTAGATTTGTTTTTCTAATCTCCTTAAACTTATCAAGTAGTTCTTGAAGATCATCAATAACTTTAGTCATTTTGTCATAAGAAAGATTCTTAAACCAGTCAATTCGACTATCAAACTTTACTTTCTTGTTGCCATCTTCACTTTCTTCCTCGTAGTAATAACTACGGAATGGCCAAAATAAATCAAATAAATACATAATAATTAAAATTTAAAGGTTAAACATTACACTCTTTTATTTGCAAAAATCATGCCAAAGACAAAATGACAAAAAAAAAGAACCCCGAGATGAACATCTCGGGATAGAGAACCTTTCGGAAAACCACATTTATCGTGGATAATATTTCCTATTATCAGTTCTCATATATAAGGGTTTGAAAGGTTTTAGAGGAGGGATAATTTTCTCACCCTAATTTAATTTCAATGCCTTATATATGAAAGAATATTAACAACTAAAATATACAAATATGTTCAATATAAATATTAAAATTAACCACTTCCATACTACAATTCAGGAAGGGTTAATTAAAAAAATTATTTGGAGAGAGCTAATAGCAAATCCGAATAAATATTCAAGAGGTGTATGGTCTCTGATCTTCACCTCAAAAAATAACTGGAAAGTCAGCTTAGTGCCCAGAGAAGCTGTTTTCCAGAAAAAAGCGATTTTCTGGGCTTATAGGGGCAACAGACCAAATTCTACACCGGTCGTAAACCCCAAATTTATAAACCCCTCCTTTGCAAGGACAACAAACAAAATAAAAATAGTCTTTGCAATCGACTATATTGATTTTGATGGCATTGACTGGGATATTGAAACTGTAATAATCACAGCATTCCCATCCTCATCAATAGTAGCAACAGAAGAGCCTGGAAATTTGATTCGAAAAATTTTAAATGGAAGAGTCGAATATAACCAGGAAGAACTTGACATTGCCTGTAAGTTTTGGGCAAATCATGTTCTTATTCTTGAAAAGGGCGAAACTTATCGTCCAGCCACAACTCCCGAGTGGTACAAAAATTATTGGGAGAAAAAATATAAAAAATCCTAAGATTTTTTGAAGAGAACAAGCTCATCTAAAAAAACAAGGTCGAGCTCCCGGCCAATAATCAATAATGGCCCTCCCCTTTAGACTCCGGTCGCCCAACTCTAGTAATAGAGAAGGAATAAGGGAAAGTATATCTCAATTAAAATACCCCAACGATAGTTGGTATTCCTCAAAAACTGGAATATAGGTCTTGAGGTATCCCAAACGAATGTTTGGAACTATTAAAAGCATGGCAAAGAAAAACTACTTTGCAAAAAAAAATGACGAGTAAATAGTTACAGGAGATTTTAAGAGTTTATTCTCTTTTTTTCTCCCTTTAAAGCCTTAATTATGGAGAGTAATAGTGCTCTCTATAATTAATCTATAATTTAAAAATGGAAAATCCAACTACAATGACCTTGGATATTTATAATGCCAACAGAAACAATACTGCTATAGCATTAAATAAAGAAGGTCATTATGACTTTCCTGCCCTTGTAAATATTTCTGGGGCGGATTTTCAACAGCTACTGGAGGATCTCCAGTGGTGCGCAGAGAATGGCGAGGATGAGATGGCGCTCAACAGCATTCAGCATTTTGCTGAGGCCCTTCTCTCCGCCTACGAAATTCAGAAAGAATCTTATGACTAACGAGACTCGCTCGTTAGTTTTTTATGTAATTTAAAACCCTTCATTTTCTTATAAGAGGAAGTGTACCAGGCCCCGATGGCGGAATAGGTAGACGCAGGGGACTTAAAATCCCCTGGCCATTTGGCCGTGCGGGTTCGACCCCCGCTTGGGGTACACGTTCATCAGAGACACTTACAAACTTTAATTTAAATTACAAACAAACTCTGATAGGTTCTCGAAAGTGTCTCATGCCGCCCGTTGGGCGGCTCTTTTTTCTTATTAATGAAATGTTGTATTATAGTCTTAATGAAGAAAATTTTGGGAAAAAAGGTAATGTAGTCACATTCTATAAAGTTAGCCACAGGGCTGGTACTGGTCAATATTTATCAATAGTTTTCCCCTACACTGAGAAGCTTTTTTATGTAGTTGGGACATATACATATAAAATAAATGGTGGTGGAAAAAATAGAAAGAAAATAACAAAAAGAGAATATTATAAAATAATAAGATTTATTATTTTATCTGGAATAGTAAGAAAACCCAGCTATTGGGCCCCACCTCCAAATCCTTATTGGTGAAATGAGAAGAGAATTTTATCATTTGAAAAAAGATAATATGTATATAAAAATAAAAAATAATGGAGCAATTGTTTTAAATAAAGTTCAAAATAATTGGTCCATTAATATTTATAATGGTTATATAATAGCATTTCTATATGACATGATATTAAAAAATAAAGGAGAAAAAATTTCGCCTAAAATTTGGTACAAAAAAGTGAGAGAAATAAAAAATTTACCTTCTCATTTTCGTGATTATTTATGAAACAAGAATACTATTATCATGTAGAAGAAGCTTGTCCTAGATATATTAGAATATCTGGTAATAAAACCGTTGTTATAAATGAATATTTACCCAAAAAATATATTATTGGTACTTCTGATACTTTAACAGTAGCTGTGTTATGGCGAGAAGCGGTATTTAGAAATAAAGGAGTAAGAATTTCACAAAAATTTTGGTATAAGATATTAAGAAATGCAATAATTACTGCCCATTAATGGGCAGTCTTTTTCCTTCTTTTTTCTTAATAATGTATGAAAAAGAGAAGAAGATTTTATATGGGATATGGGTATGGTACTATATATTATTTTGATTCTAAAAATCTTAGATCTTCATTTGGAAAGACTATAGATATTACTCATAATAAAATTGTTTGGATCGAAGAGTACTTAAATAATTCATGTGCACGAACTGAAATTAAGGCTGGGCTGTATTTTAGAGCATTAAGAAAATGTCTACGCCAATCTCTATAAATTATTATTACGTATTTTATCCTGAAACAGGAATTAAAATTTATTATAAAATTAAAGACTTCTCTGTTATGTTTTTAAGCATAAAAGATAGCCAACAATGGTCAGGAAAATACGAATATTATGATAAATCTATAATAGAAGATATAATATATAAAGGAATAAAATTACCCTCTCATCAATGGTATAAAAGAATAAGAAATGAAAAAATTCATTTATGTCAAACTACCTGTGGTTGATTCTTTAGATATTTATTATAAAATTAATAAAGATAATAAAGAAGTTGAGGAGATGTTGGTTTTTACTAATCGCTATTATTGTTATTATGACGGACATAATGAATTACTGCCATCTAATGGAGATACGACAATTCCAATTTCTCGTAAAAAATATTATCAGAAATTACGAAGAACTATTTTATTTAAATTATGAAAAAATTTATCTATTGTTATTCATCAAATCCCTTTTCTTTAAAAGAAAAATCTTTTTATAAAATAAGAAGAACAGTTCCTTCTATTAGTGAAGGTATTACGATTAAAGTACGAGAAAATACTTATAGTATTCAATCTCAAAGTATACATATTAGAGACAACTATGATCTTGAATATTACTTAAAATGGTGTCCATGTATGAATATTATAGATTACTATAGAATAGTAAGGCGGCTATTAATTTTAAAGAAATATGAAGAGATTCATCTATTATAGTTTTAATGAAAAATTTATACAAGATATAGATGTATTTATCTCTTTTGAAAAAGTTGATACTGTAACAAAGAAAATATTAACAGTAAAATTTATTCGACAAGAAAAAGAAAAAAGAATTATTGATTATTTTTATCAAACCCCACTTGTTCCGTCTGATTTATTTTTAGAAAAAATAACTCCTAGAAGATATTATAAAATAATAAGAGAGTTATTAATTATAAAACATAGAGAAAATTGAAAAAGAAAAAGAAAAAGAAAAGATATCTTTGTTATTTAGACGTAGTTAATGAAGATAATTATACATTACTACTTTATAGTAAATTTAATTTATTGACTTTAGATGCAACAGTAGTTTTGGTTGAATTACTTAATAATCCAATTAATATTAAGTATAAACTTGAAAAAAGAAATGTTTCTAAAGCATCAATGAATTATTATGAGAAACATAGAGCTTCTGATATAACTCTTAGGAGAATTTATCAGGAAATAAGAAAAGCCAAAATATGGATGGCTGGAAATATTATAGGTCATTAATTTCTGGATATTATGTAAAATTTAATAATAATTACCCAGACTTTTCATATACAATAATAATTGCATTCGGTAATAATTTTTACTTTAATTATGGTATTACTTATCCATCTGGATTATTCTTTCCATCTGAAAAGATTACAAAGAAAGAATGGTATAAGGCCATAAGAAATTTAATTATTCGTAGTAAAATATGAGATATTTCCAAATTGAGACATCATCTGATTCAATGTGGTATATAAAAACTTTAAATAACGGCACTATTACTTTGACTATAGAAGTGTTTTTTGATCATTGTTTAATACGTGATTCTATTTCTGATTATTTAAGAATTTTAATAGAAGAAAGAACCATAAATAAAGTATCGTTAACCAGAAAAAATTGGTATAAAATTATAAGAAATTTATTAATGTCTCACTATGATACAATATTATAAATATAGTAATAGTAGTACAGATTTTACGAATTATTATAAAGTAATAGAAAATAATATAGCCGTAGAATCAATAAAACGCTCTAATATTGAAGGAAAAATTTATTATATACATGATTATATTAAATTATCTATTTATTATATACGAGATTATAATAAAATATTTTGGCATGGATCTTCTATAACTATATCAGCACGTAATTGGTATAAGATGATTAGAAAAATAAATATCATTAAAAAATGAAATACACTTACTATAAATACAAATATAGAATTAAAAAAGACGTATTTATTTATTATCTAAAAGTATACAGCTTTGGTTGTTTTTTACAATCAACAAAAAATATTTATGAATGTTATCATGGAAATAAAGAGAAGTCATTTTTCTCATACTCTAATGTTACTCCAACAGATATTCTTAATAAAAAAAGAAAACAAATTATTACCAGAAGAGAGTGGTATGAAGCAATAAGAAAGGCCCTTATAAGTAATCGCCTAAAAGCCTCATATATAAGAAATAATAAATTAACTAACTAAACCTTATATGAAATTTAAATATTATCACTTACATAGTGGCGTAAATATTGAGCAATTAGAGAAAACTCTATTAACTCAAATAGAAGAATTTAAAGACAAAAAAAGTCATGGAAAGATAACTTTCCAAAATAAACTTAAACCGGCAATGATAGTAGATATAAAACCAGAACACAAGAAATATATTACTTGGATGTTTCGTGGTTCTCGAAAACAACCCCGGCCTATAATTAGTTTTTCCAAAGCAAAAGAGTTAGGACTGATAAAATACACTAATAAAGTTTTTTCATCAGTAAGATGTAAAGATAGTAAAAAAATGTTTATAATAACTTCTTTTACCTATCTAGATCCAGAACATTGCCCACCTAAATCATCAGAAGAGAAAAAATTATTTCAAGACTTTTGGAGAAATCATGCTTTAATTAAAGAACATGATGCTCATTCAATAATTGATCCCGGCCCTTGGTGGTCAATGAATGAAGAAGATTTTCAAAATTTTTGGAATATTATTAATTCAAAAAAATCTTCTAAAAAAGAAAAGGAAGAGGCAAGAATTGCTTTATTAGGGAAAGACAAATAAATACCTCCGTCTCACGACGGAGGTATTCTTTTCAGCTGAAACCCACCTGCAACTTTCTTATCCTCACGGACCTTTGGAAAGTGAATTCAAATATTAGAATTTGAGTCGTTTTAAAATGCACTTCAAACCCTTATATATGAAACCAAACCTAACTATTTATGAAAAGAGAGATTATAGATGGGGCTAAGCTTTTAGTTCTTATCGATTTAAAAACGGAAAATGAAGTGGAGATATTATTAGCGAAACAAGCGCTGATTTTAGATTTACTCCACTCTTCAAACCAAGACGAAGACGTAAAACAGGTGCTTTTTAAGCACTTTTCTCTCTTAAAAGAGGCCCTGAAAAAGGCCTCTTTCTTTTTCAACTCAACCCTTCAAACCCTTATATATGGAAAGCAATGACGCTTTTCATAGCAAAATTATTAACTTTTATTTAATAATCATTATGATGAACGACAACATCAACAATCGCAACAATCGTGCTGCCCGTTGTGCAGCAGAATTTGTAAAAGACATGGTAGAGAACGGCCGCTTCAACGGCCAGATCGAGATCAAGCTGAACGGTCGCAAGACCAACAGCGAGGGAAAGACTGAGTCGATCAACTTTGACTGCCAGCTCAATTTCAACGAGCTGACCTACGAGAACACCTCTCGTACTACTCGCAAGTAATCCCCTCCCGCTTTATCCATATGTCTTTTTGCCCGCATCCGAGTGGTGTGGGCTTTTTTTCTCTCACTCCAAAGCCTTATATATGACGAAATAATTAATAACAACGTGTACTATAAAGGAGTCTAGGTAAATAAATGAAACTCAATCGATAGATTGGGCTATAATATTTTACTACAAATTATTGATCAAGTAGTTTATTTAAATAAATTTCTTTATGTACTCTACCAGCTTTTAGCTGGAGCTAAGGGATTGCTAAGTATCCCACTTATACTACAATGGAGGAAAGAAATAATCCAACAAGTAGTAATAATTACGATGTAATATTTGGTGAGCGTACTGTTCGCCTACATATTGACATCAAGAACGAAACTCTTGATCTTGAGGCAACCTCAGGTCAGGATGTTATTGGCTGCGGCTGTACTGAAACAGTTGTTGACCAAACCATTCGCCTTAACAAGGCAATGAATGAGCTCCAAATCGAAGGAGCAAAAGCCATTTATCGTGGCTACAAGACTGTTCTTGAAGATATTAAGAATGGTCTGATTGACCCAAATATCCCTCAACAGGCCAAAGCTTTTGCAATTAATGTGAAGGCTTGCATCGATGCTGAAAAAGACATCAATGAATATGAGGGAAACAAATCGTCCCATGAAGCAGATTTTGAGGACGTAAAATAATCTCTCAATTTTCCTCGGAGGTTTCTCCGGGGATTTTTTTCTTTTCCACTTTTTATTAGCTACTAAAGGTTTAATAGTGACTTTTGGAGATATTAATAGGTTTAAAAGATACCCAAATAGATATCAAAACTATATGCTAGATACGTATGGTATAAATAAATCTTTAAGCAAAGTTACTTTGCAAGACCTAGAGCAACTAGTAATAGATCGAGCAAATAAACTTGGAAAGACCATAAAAGTATATGCCGCTTGCAATTGGAGAAGTGCATGTCGTATCTGGTTTAAAGTAGTGTAATTATTAAATTCCTCCTTCCCTTTCGGGAAGGAGGAATTTTTTTGTTATTTAAAATCCCTTTTAATCTTCATATTTGAACAAATTTAAAATTAATAATTATGGAAATTTTATCATCATCCAAAACAATTAATCACGAGTATTGTGCATCAATTGTAAAAGTATCTGAGGTAATTCCGATAGAAAATTCTAATTTTCTCGCTTACACTATGATTAATGGTAAATCAATAGTAGTTAGAAAAGATGAAGTTTCTGAAGGAGATATCCTCTTTTATGCTGATAACGAGACAGTTCTTAATGAGGACTTCTTAGGTGCTAATAATCTCTATGAAGCTGCTGAATTTGATAGAAACAGCAATGCCTCTGAGGTTGGAAAATTACTAACTTCCTTGGCTACTGCAGCTACTCCAGAAGAGAAGGAGAAGATTGATTCTGAGATTAAATCAAAGACTGGCTTCTTTACTAAACAATCTAGAGTAAAAATGATTAAGCTTAGGGGAACTCCATCAATGGGATTCCTATTTTCAAAAGAAGCCATGATAAAGTGGCACCCTGAAGTTAAAGATCTCAATATGGAAGATCATATTGGTGAAGATTTTGATACTGTCTGTGGGGACTTGTTTATCAAGGTTTATGTTCCAAAACTTCCAGAAACAAACGGTAGTCGTGGATTCTCCCAGAATAGACAAAAGAAAGCCGATAGATTTGACAAGATTATCCCTGGTCAATTTATCTTCCATTATGACACTCAGCCACTTGGTAAGAATATCACCAGAATCAATCCGACTGATACAGTTTGTGTTTCAGTTAAGATTCATGGAACTTCGGCAATTTATGCTAATATTCTCACTAAGAAACCAAAGGAGTTTAAAACACCTTTTGAGTGGTTGACAAAGGTGGTTAACAAGCTTCATCAGATGCTTCCATTTAAGTGGCAGAAGACTGAAGAAGTTTATGATCTTATCTACTCCTCTCGAAATGTAATTAAGAATCAATATATCAATTCATCATCTACTGGTGGTTATTACAAAGTAGACGTTTGGAAAGAATATTATGATCTTCTTAAAAATTATATTCCAGAAGGAATGACAGTCTATGGTGAGATTTTTGGCTATGAAACTGGTTCACAAAGAGCAATTCAGAAAGACTATGACTATGGTTGCCAAGAGGGAACTAATAAGTTTATGCCTTATCGAATTACCACTCCTGGAAAGGAATGGGAAGTTTCTGAAGTTAAAGAGTGGACTCTTGAGCTAATAAAGAATCACCCAGAGATTGCTGATCGTCTTTCTCCAATTGACATTCTTTATGAAGGAACTTTGGAGAAGCTTTATCCAAACCTTTCAAAAGAAAATCATTGGCATGAGAACGTTCTTCAGGAAATGTCTAATGAGAAGAGATGGTTAATGGAAAAGAGAGAGCCTCTGTGTAAGAACAAAGTCCCACGCGAAGGCGTTGTCTTAAGAATAGTAGGTGATCCCCTTAAGGAAGCCTTTAAACTAAAGACAAATGCTTTCCTCTTGAGAGAGAAGGGTCTTATTGATCAAGGAGAAGTAGACCTTGAAATGGCCCAAGCTTACGGAGAAGGGGAGGGAATTTAAAACCCTCCAAATTCTTAAATATGAAATCGAGCTACTTACAAAATTTAGTATTATCAAATAACAGTATGCTAGACTCAAAAACAAGTAGCTCTTTTACGTGCGGCCTTAGGCCGCTTTTTTTCTTTGTGTGTAATTAATTTCCCCTATAATTCTTATAAATGAATTATGTTACTTACAAAAATAAATTAGAAATTATGGCAAACAATAACAGTAACAAAGTAAAGAATCCATTTAAAGGATTGAAAAATTGTTTGGATATTTATCAAGGATCAACTTGGTCAATTCCTGCTGCTTGGGAAGAAGTGAAAGATTCTCTTGAAAAGAGACAGTTATTCTTTTCACTCTTATTCTCTCGTGGTGATATTGCGAACCGTCAACATAAGATCTTTGGAAAAAATAAAGTCGACACTGGTGGTAGCTCGGATCGAGAAGGTTTCTGGCAAGCTTTTCTCTGGCTTCGTGAAAATCTTCCACTTCAATTTGAAGAGTTCTTAAAGGCTGGTTTATTCAATGAATACCAGTGTTTTGACACTCTCTTTAGAAGTAGAGTAAAAACTACTGGAAAGCCTGGTAGAGTGCGTGAAGTGTATGATGTCTTCGCAGACGCTCATTACAGAGAAGTTCTAGCAGATTACGTTGCCTCTATTATTAATGGAGACGATGAATTTAATAAACTTCTCGTGGCTAAGTTTTTAACTATTCCTCGGCTCTCTAAGAGAAAGAACCATCGAAAGATGCTTCCTGAAACCAAGGAAGTTATGAAACACAAGTCGGCTTTCTTAAAACTTCTCTCCGAAAAACTTAATTGGGATACTAGATATTTCAAAGGTTACCGAGAGTGGCGTAAGAAATATAACCAGATACTTGAGAGTGTAATGTTCTCGACGGGCCGAGTTAATGATCTTACCAAGGAAGATTACCTGAAGTGGATTGAAAAACTCCCCGCTAAGGCTCACTCTAGAGTTATGAAAAGAACTCGTAATACTGATAAGTGGCCTAACTTGAAAGATTACGAGAATGAGTGGATTGAGAAGAAAACTGAGCTCCAGGCAAAGCAAAGAGAGCTTCAGCAAAAGGCTGAGGTCGATCCAGAGGCTGCTAAAGAGCTTGAGAAGATAAAGAAACAAGCCAAAGTAAACTCTGGAGCTATTAGCTTTGAAGAAATCTATGATAAGATCATATCTGAAAGAATGGATGGAATTGATGCTCTTCAGTTGGATGACTTTGTTGAAAACAAAGTTAATCTCCCTGTTAATGCTCTGGTTATTCTGGATGATTCTGGTTCAATGGAGGGTGGACCATTTAAGTTTGGTGCTCTTCTTGCAACAATATGTCTCTATAAAGCCGACGAGAACGATAGAAACTTGATTGGACTTTTTGGAGATGATTCTAGATGGTATTCTGGAATTAATATGAAGTCTTTTCCAGTTAACTCGCTTGTTAAGGTAAAGCCTGAGATAACCTCTCCTGAGAAACTTATAGACCCACTTTTAGGATTTACTGAAAACTACAGTAGACTCTATAGTTTCTTGAAGACTGTGTATCAAAATGGGTGCACGTATATTTCAAGAATTCCTGACGGCCTTTATCTTGCTTATCAAAGAGATCCTAAGGTTCTTGATTTTATCAAGAAATATCCAGTTTGGATCATTATCTCTGATAATGAATGGAATAATTTGAAAACACCAAAAGAGTCCATTGAGGAATTCATGGACAAGTGCTATGAGTACTTTGGTTTCAAACCTCATATTGTAGCTATAGATGTTAATCTTGGTAGACGACGCAATGAATTTTCTAGTTATAGTAAGTTTGAGGGAGTAGACAACATAACTTATATTCCTTCGAATCCAGCTATGATGGAAATGCTTCTGACCAACTACAATGACCTTGAGAGTTTTGATGCATATACTCCACTTTTGAGTATATTTAAGTCAAACAGATATTCTCTAGTGAGAGAAAAAACAATTTAAGCTGCAGAATAATCTGCAGCTTTTTATTTTTAAAATTATGAAATATTATTATACTAAACCAACATTATTATCAGACGCTTTTTATTATTTCGCACGAACGGAAGATGATATTAATTTTGAAGGAATAGTTATTAATTGTAAAAATAGCTATTCAACACCAACCTACTTAAATCACTATAATATAAAATATACATCAGAAGAACTGTCTAATTTTAATCCAAGTATCATAATTGATGATCTTAATGATAAGACCTTTAGAAAAATATATGGTGTTTGTAGAAAATTAAAATCTATATTGGATAATCATTGTATAGAGCATGATTTAAAACTAAAAAAGGGTTATTTTATAGGAAATTTTGGAGAATCTAGTATAATATTTCGTGTCGATAAAATAATAAAAGAAGATAATAGACTTGAGGGGATTGGGGTTTCCGTTTCAGATAATACTTATTATGTTGGAGACTCTGTCCAAACAACCAATATAGTATTTTATGCGGAAGTTGATAAGAAAGAGTGGTATAAGTTTATTAGAGAATTTTCTATTTGTTGTGGGTTTTTAAAAAGACTGATAAATAAATACAATAATCAATTACATGACAATTAATTGGGCCGGTGAAAAAAAGATTAAGTGGCGCAATAATGGCGTTAATCTTTCTAAAATAGAGTATTGTTATATTAATGATACAGGATGTAATATTATATCTATTGTTTTTGAAAAAGAGACTAATGCGCTTAGAATTTATCATAAAAGAGCATCAGAAGATGAAATAGACTGGTTTGAAAAAACAGACCCAAAGATTGTTCTAAATATTATAGAAAGCATTACTTCGTTTTATCATAAATTTACTATTCGGCTTAATAGTTATTTTCATTTCTTACCTAATGAAAATTCAAATGCTTTTTATGCTGAGCCTTCTAATCATATTTTTAAAAAAGCTAAAGGTAGTAATTTTTCATTAGATCCACTCTATGCATCGGGCACTTTTATGATTGTAAATTCATTCTCAAATAGAGATAATGAGTGTCTTATTAATATTGGTTATTTTGAAAATACTCCAATTTATTTCATTAGAGGAGGAAAATGTAGTGGTGAAAATATATATATTCTATAACTAAAAAGAATTACTATAGACTTTTGAGATTAAGTATTTCATTTTTCTATTATATAGAAAATAAATATAATTTATGAAAAGAGGGATTGTATTAACGTATCATGATGATAATGATGTCTCAAGAGATACTAAAGTATATGGAATTTTAATTAGGTATGATTCACATGAACATATTTTTAATTTTACTATTTATCTTACAATAGGTAATAATGGTAGAGTAGCTATTGGAACAGTAAATACATTTAGAACAAGCACTATAATAAAAAATATTAAAGTATCCTACACAAACAGAGTAGGTTTTTATCAAGTAATTAGGGAATATAATAAGTACTTAATTATATTGAAAAAATATGCTCCTGTTCTTGAATATTTTTATGAAAACTGTTCAGAAGAAATAGACAAAACTTATATTGATTATGATTATGTTCTTATAAAAGGTAAATATCTTTATGATCCTAAAACAAAGAATGTCATTAATTTAATTACCGGAGCAAAAAGTGCAGAAATTAGCCTTAAAAAGATAAATAACCATGATTTAAAAACAGTTCGCAGTCCTTATGGTACTTTAAATGCATTTAATGAAACTTGTAAGAAAGTAATAGCCTTAAATGAAAAGATTATTAATAAATCTATAAAAATATTGAGGATATGAATAAAGTAGTTATAAATGATTGTTATGGGGGATTTGATCTTTCTAAAGAAGCTATAAATTGGTTAAAAAATAAGGGTCTTTCTGAAGAAGAAATAGATTCATTAGATAAGTGCAGACATCATCCACTCTTAATAGAGTGTGTTGAAGAGTTAGGAGAAAAAGCTAATGGCACTTTTGCTAATCTTGTAGTAAAAGAAATTACAGGAAGAATCTATAAGATAGAATCTTATGATGGAAAAGAGAGTATTAAATATCCATTTGAAGATACTTGGGTTATAATATGAC
>JAEEGL010850751.1_pt1 | contig 21517 bp, 16 predicted proteins | sample 9134231 | NCBI WGS metagenome assembly JAEEGL01 (sample SAMN16246548, study PRJNA631951) | gut metagenome | biome: gut microbiome; feature: rumen; material: fiber-attached | host: Bos | place: Iran: Karaj | collected 2018-10
GCGAGCTCATCCATCACTTCACGCAGATCAATCTGCGCATCATCCTTACAAGGGGTCACATAGACATTTCCCTTGTCGTTAACATCAAAATACGAAATACCCCATCCACTGATGTTGTAAAGTTCTTTTGAGTCTTCAATAGTCCATCTTTTCATTTTCTTTTCAGGTATGATCAGGCATTGCCTGCGTGAATAATTATATGTTCAGTAGCTTACGTAACTCTTGCACGGTAATCTTTATCTTCTCATAGTCGTCCATCAGACTCACATCGAGGACATGCTTCGCTTTCTTATAATAAGGTTCGCGTACGGACAACTGCTGTTCAATGAACGTGAGCAACTCCTTTTCTGTCTTCCCCACTAACAGCGGACGAACGGATTTTCCCATCTTCAGATGACCATAGAGCACCTCGGGGGTTGCTTTGAGATAGACGGTCTCACCCTGGCCGTTCATATAATCGATATTATCGAAGAAACAGGGCGTGCCGCCACCACAGCTGATAATCACATTCTCAAACTCCGCCACCTCATGCAGCATGTTGTATTCCACTTGTCGGAAGCCCTCTTCCCCACGCTCGGCAAACAACTGGGCCACCGTCTTGCGCATTCTGCTTTGGATATACCAATCAAGGTCGTAAAAGGGGATGCCCAGCTCTTTCGACAAGGCTTTACCGACCGTTGTCTTGCCGGCCCCCATATACCCGATGAAGATAATCCTGTTCATCGTTTCTTGGCATCGGCTGTCTCAATCACCTTCATGCACTCATCGACAGTCAGGGTAGAGGCTTTCTCGTGCATAGCCTTCGGGAGACGATAGTTCTTTCCTTTATAGGTAAGATACGGACCATAACGACCGGTCATCACCTCCAGGTCGGGATTCTCCTCAAACTGTTTGAGGTGACTCTGTTGTTCCTTCTGCCGTTTCTCTTCGATAAGAGCGATGGCTGTGTCGAGAGTTACAGAGAGTGGGTCTTCATCCTTCGGTAAAGACACGTACTTCTTGTTATGTAAGACATACGGACCGAAGCGACCAGCTCCGATGATCACAGGATATCCTTCGTATTCGCCGATTGTTCGGGGGAGCTTGAAGAGTTCCATAGCCTCTTCTATCGTCAGGTTATCCATGCTCTTATCGGGAGGTAACTGTGAGAAACGGGGCTTCTCTTCATCGTTGGCACTACCGATCTGTACGACAGGGCCAAAACGGCCGATCTTCACGAATACCGGTTTGCCAGACACGGGATCAACTCCCAGTTGTCGCTCACCGGCTTTATGCTCCTCACGTTTGTTCATCGTCTCTTCCACCTGCGGCTCAAACTTCTTGTAGAAGTCCTTGATCATCTTGGTCCATGTCTTATGGCCTTCTGCGATATCGTCGAAATCACCTTCCACCTTGGCAGTGAAATTGTAATCCATGATCTCCGGGAAGTTGTTCATCAGGAAGTCGTTCACGACAATACCGATATCGGTAGGGATCAGTTTGCCTTTCTCACTGCCAACCATCTCAGAGCGCTGCTTAGTAGTTACCTTGATGCCACGAAGAACATCAACAGCATATTTCCGTTGTTCTCCTTTCTTGTCACCTTTCTGCACATATTCCCTTTGCTGGATGGTAGAGATGGTGGGAGCATAGGTTGACGGACGGCCGATACCCAACTCCTCCAGTTTGTGTACCAGACTGGCTTCCGTGTATCGCAACGGACCCTGGGTGAAACGTTCTGTAGCGCTGATCTCACGGTGGAGCAGGGTGTTACCCACTTTCATCGGTGGTAATACATGGCTGCTCTCTTCGGTATTCTCCTCATCATCTACAGACTCACGATAAACCTTCAGGAATCCGTCGAAGGTGATCACCTCACCATTGGCGATAAACTGTTCTTTGGCGTTGCTGACAGAGATATTTGCAGTGGTCTTCTCTATCTGAGCATCAGCCATCTGACTGGCGATGGTACGTTTCCAGATCAGGTCATAGAGTTTCTTCTCCTGTTGGGTACCCTCAATCTGGGTATTGCTCATGTAGGTAGGACGGATAGCCTCGTGAGCCTCCTGAGCGCCCTTTGAGCTCGTGTGGTACTGGCGTGTCTTGCTGTATTCCTTACCCCAAAGATTAATGATCTCCTCCTTGCTGGTGTTCAGACAGAGTGAAGAGAGGTTCACAGAGTCGGTACGCATATAGGTGATATGTCCATGCTCATAAAGATGCTGTGCAACCATCATCGTCTGGCTCACCGTGAATCCCAACTTACGGGCAGCCTCCTGCTGGAGGGTAGAGGTGGTAAATGGTGGGGCAGGAACCCTGCGGAGAGGTTTTTTCTGGATGTCGGTCAGGGTATATGTGGCCGTCTTACATTTCTCCAGGAAGGCCTCCACCTCCTCATGGGTCTTGAAGCGAGTGTCGAGTTCTGCCTTGATCTCAGAGAAACTGCCGTCTTCGTTCTGGTATCCGAAGATTGCGTTTACACGATAGAATGTCTCTACCTTGAATGACTGTATCTCACGCTCACGCTCAACGATCAGTCGAACGGCAACACTCTGCACACGTCCGGCAGAGAGAGCAGGCTTCACCTTACGCCATAAGACCGGTGAAAGCTTGAAACCCACCAGGCGGTCGAGCACTCTTCTTGCCTGTTGTGCATTGACAAGATTCATGTCGAGATGACGCGGATGCTGGATAGCATCTAAGATGGCTGACTTGGTAATCTCGTGGAAGACAATACGGTTGGTGTTATCCTCATCCAGTCCCAATACCTCACAGAGATGCCATGAGATAGCCTCTCCCTCACGGTCCTCATCGGATGCGAGCCATATCGTGTCGGCTTTCTTGGCGTTGCTCTTCAGTTCTGCAACCACCTTCTTCTTTTCCTCTGGAATCTCATAGTCGGGTTCCAGTGTTTTCATATCTATACTGATCTCTTTTTTCTTTAAGTCACGGATATGTCCATAGCTGGACATTACCTTGTAGTCATTCCCTAGAAATTTCTCAATTGTCTTTGCCTTTGCAGGGCTCTCAACAATCACCAGATTCTTTTGCATAATGTATTAATTTGATTTTGGAGCGCAAAAATAGACAAAAAAGATTGCATACACCTTATTATATATATGTTTTTTCATTTTTTTAACTTTTGAAGCGTTCCTGAACATAAACAATCATTCAGGACCATCCCTTCGTACAGCCCTGAATGATTACCACTAAACAAATCTTAAACTCTAAGCTCTAAACTCTACACTCTACACTCTAAACTAAATTTACCAGTCCTCATTGTCGTTGCCGACGATGCCGTTCTTCAGCGCTTCCTCAATCTTGTCGATCACTGCATTAGAGTATGCGTGTGTCATGACGAGGGCTTTGGCGCATGTACGTTTCTGAGCATCTTTCTGTACGAAGGGATAGTGCTTAGCAATCTCCCACTGTCTGTCGTACAGGAAAGCATTCGTCTTGTCATCGGCTTTACGCTTAGAGTCGCCGAAGGTTCTCTCGTCAGAAGCAAGCACTCCGATAAATCCGCCAGTGACATCATCCAGCACGTCATAGTTCTGTACAGTATAGGTAACGCGTACCTTTCCATCCTTGATATCCAGACGAATGACTGGGGTGATACTGATGCTGTACTTACTGATCGTACCCATGTGCTCTGCGATATTCCTCATGGTTGAGGTGATGATGATACATCCTGCCTCCTTATCGTTGAGAGTGATGCTCTGCTTGTCTTTGAAAGTAGCTGTTGCCCAGTAGTTGAGCGCTACATATAACTGTTGTTTGTTCATACCGGGAGCCTGGATCACCTCCTGATAGGTAAGACTCTCATTCTTGTCGAGTGTCAAGTCCTTTGAAAGGTTAAAGGCTGCATCCAACCACTTGTCACCGTAACGTTCTTTTGCGTATTTCTCTAAATCAGCTGATTTCATTACCTGTGCCTGAGCTGCAAAAGTGCCTAAAATCATAATGGCGGCACACATCCATAATCTAATTCTCTTCATAATCGTATTTTTTATTGTTAATATTATCTTTTTTCTTGTGACAGACAGGCTGTCTTTGTTTTCTCTGATGCAAAGATACATCGGTTTTTGTAGATGAGAATAACTTTCCAGCGTTTTTTTGATATGAACTCTGGACAGGAAGGCTATTCCTGGACAATTCCCGAATATCAGAGACGATTCTGTCCAAACACTAACGAAAAAGAAACGAAAGGGGCCCTTTGGCCCGGCTTTTAAGTCCTTTAGGCCCGGTCAAAGTGGCTCTTTGGCCCGGCCTCGGTGACGGTATTGACACGCGTGTGTCCTTTTCTCTCGATTAAAATTTGCATTTTACAAGAAAGATTTCTATATTTGCATCGTTTCATATTATTGGCTATGAGTGAGAAAGCAAATATAAAAAAGATAGAGTCCATCTCTGCACAGTTGGGTGAGCTGGCATCCGTTTACATGCCCCGACTGACGGATGAGAATATCAGACACAAACTCAGTCAACTGAGCAGGAGGTCGTTGGAATACAAGAACGGCTCGTTTATCATGTTGGTGGTCGGCCCGGTGAAATCAGGAAAGTCCACCCTTGTCAACCTGCTTGCCCATCGCTATGTCAGTCCGACAGATACCCTCGAGTGTACGGTTCGTCCTTCGATCATCTCGAATGTGGAGCATGAGCGGGATTGTAAGATAGAGATCTACAAAGCCCGTCATGAAGGTCGTAAGGCAGAAGACCTCGATCTGATCATCGACGAGCTACGGGGTATCGTGACGGAACATGAGTTGGAGGAGTATCTCGAGAAAGACGAGTATCTCAACTACTCCGACGAGACCATCAACAATGTTATCTCGCCATCTTATAATAAAGAGGATCGAACGATTATCACCTCGATCACCACTACCGGGAGCAAACTGCTTGAGCGAGGACCTGTCGATGGAGGGAAGATCTTCTTGGCAGACATGCCGGGATTTGACGGCAACACCTCTAATCTGAACGATCCGCTGTACGATGCTATTTCCAAGAGAGTGGATCTGATCTTATTCGTACACAGTTCGGTATCAGCCTTTAACCTCACCTCAGCCTCTTATCTGGAGAAGCTCCGTGAGTACAACGAGGCAGTGCCCGTATATCTCGTTCACAACATCTTTGATTCTACCTATTGGAAGAATACAGAGGAGCGTGAGGGTGAGATCGACCGTCAGGTACAGAAGGAATATGAGGAGATCCGCAGTAAAGGCTTCAATATCGAGTCGGAGTTTATCAGTAAGGTAAACCTCGGTAAGGTCACCGATGCATTGTCGGGCAGTGGCGCTTATGTGGTGGGCTTTGAGGATGACCTGCAAGGGGAGTTGCGGAAATTTGAGGAGATAGAAGAGAAACTGTATAAGAAGATCACGTCGAATATCAGTGAGTTACGACTGAAACGCTGTGAGGACCGCACACGGACACTCCGTGATATGTTGGTGGACACCATTACGAAAGAGATCTCTTCCTTACAACAGAAGAAGAATGCGCGTGATGCGATGGCTCACTATGTGGATAATCTGGAAAAAGAACTGAGCATTACGATGCATGAGCAGGATGAGATTATCGGGGCCGTGGAGTCATCCGCCAACCGTTCGGTGTTCCGGACGATCTCCACCACTCAGGTGAACCGCTCAGCCTCCACCGAGGAATGTGTGGATATCCTTAAAGCGGTATTAGTACAGTTCCTCTCGGATGTCGATCAGAAACTGTCGTTGAACCTCTTCAGTATGTTCAAGAACAAAGAAGAAACTTTCCGTGCATTGGTTGCTGAGAAGACAGGGTTAGACAAGATACCGATGAAGATAACACCTGTGGAAGCCGCCACGGCAAAGAATATCTATGATGAGGATGTGAGCACCTTCATGAACAAGAAATACTTCGAATTCCTCCGTGATATGTGGCATGGCACACATGCCGTGAAAGATATCAAGAGTTATATCAGTAAGATGGAGAACTATTTCTATGGCACGAAGGAGTCACCCTCTACCTATCAACTGAAAGAACTGCTCAAAAAGGAGATCAAACGCCTGGAGGCGCTTTACCTGCGAGAGATCAAAGCACAGTATGCGGCCCTCTTGCCAACGATCATCACCGATGAGCAGTCAACCTCTCTCGATACGTTGGAGAAACTGAAGATACAACTGACAAACATTCTTATCTAACCGTTGACAGTCATGAAAAGAAACCTCATCCTTATCACGGCCATCTTCCTGAGTATTCTCTTTATACTCTTGGCAGGAAATGTGATCACCATCGGTGAGAAGATCTATGAGCTTACAGGTATCAAATACCTCGAATACGGCTTTTATCTGCTGGTATTACTCCTTTTCGTGGGAGTCATCATCATCCCTTTCGTACGACTGCATCATACCCCCACCTTCCCACAACTGCAGATTTCTGAGGAAGAAGAACTGCCGGAAGATAAACAGATAGCAAAACTCACGAAGTTCTCGAAAAAACTCTCTAATAATCTCTATTACCTGCCGGAGGAAGAACGGGAACAACATAAGGAGACCTTCCTGGCGGAGGTAAAACAGTATTATAATGCGGATGACTTGAAGCAGATCATACAGAAAGAGCTCGACGAGCGATATAAGAAAGTGCGCTCGCACATCCATGAGTGGGCGAAGACGGAGTTTCTCATCACGACCATCTCACAGAGCAGTCGTATCGATGCTATCGCCTCACTGGTGATCAACTTCCGGATGATTGGCGATCTGATTCGTTGTTCGGGATTCCGTCCAACGAATCAACAGCTGTTTTATCAGTATTGCAGGATCTTGGCCACATCGCTTTTCAGCTATTACCTCTCTGACGGCATCAGTAATTTGGCAGACGGTTCAGGAACACTGGCCGACAGTGTGGCTGATGCTGATCTGGATACCTTCTCTGAAGCAGGATTCTTAGGGTCTATCTCTACCCTGAAACTCTCCGGTTTGGTGTCTTCGTCTTTGTTGACAGGTTCGCTGAATACCCTGCTGACCCTCCGCATCGGGTATGTAACGCTCACATACCTGAAGTCGGGCTCAAAGGCATTGGCTGGTAAAAACGGTATTAAGGTACGCAGGCGCGCAATGCTCAATGCAGCTACGGAATTCCTATCCATTGCCAAAGAGACAGGCACGAGTATGACAGAACAGTCGTATAAGGTTATCACCGATAAGGTGGAAGAACTGTTGCATGGAAAGAAGGAGGAGGCGATGACAATAAACAATAACCAATAGCCAATAAAGAGTTAAGGGTTATGAAAAGATTTGGGTTATTATCTTTGTTGGTTCTTTTGAGTTGCTCTGCCATGGGCTCAAAGAACATGACCTCCAAGGAGTTGGCTCTCCGAGGAGACGGCATAACCCTGAATACCGTGGCTATCCAAAAGGCTATCGATGAGATTGCCCGTAAGGGAGGGGGTACACTCACCTTCTATCCCGGTTGTTATCTTACTGGGGGTATTGTCATGAAGAGTGGGGTGACCCTACATCTGATGGAAGGTGCTACACTGCTTGGTAGTAAGAATCCCTATGATTATCAAGGTATTACCCGTCCGAAAGAGGATAATACCGAGTGTGACCTTACCTCAAAAGGACTGATCATGGCGGTGAATGCAGAGAATATCGGACTTACTGGAAAAGGGACAATCGACGGACAGGGATTGGCATTGAGCCTCTTTGTGGACAGTCTGCATCATACCGGTGAGTGGGTGGATCCTTACTATAACAGTCGGCGTCTGCGTCCCAGTGGCAGTATGCGTCCTAACCTTTTCTTTTTCTGTGACTGCAAGCAGGTTACGGTAGAGGGATTGCATCTCAGGAACAGTGCCGGATGGGGACTTTCCTTCGACCGTTGTGAACAGATGACATTGAGGAATCTGGATGTTTACAACCGTGCTTATTGGAATAATGACGGTATTGATATTACTGATTGTCAAGAGGTGTGCATCGAACATTGTATGGTGGATGCTGCCGACGACGGTATCTGTCTGAAATCCAATACCTCTACGCTCTGTTGTCATGATGTGGAGATCAGCAATTGTCAGATCAAGAGTAGTGCAAGCGCTATTAAGATGGGTACTGCCTCCTGGGGCGGATTCCGTAAGGTAAGCATCCATGATATCAAGGTGAGTGACACTTTCCGTTCTGCCATCGCTATAGAAAGTGTTGACGGGGGAATTATCGACAGTGTTCAGGTGGAGAATATCCATGCTGTCAACACGGGGAATGCGTTATTCTTACGTATAGGAGCAAGGGCCGGCAACAGGAAAGGGGTACTGAAAAATGTCGTGATCCGTAATCTTTATGCAGAGATTCCTTTTGGAAGACCGGATATCGATTACGATTTACGTGGGCCGGAGGTTGACTTCTTCCATAATCCGTTTCCTTCTTCCATCTGCGGCATCCCTGAGGCGTGTATTCAGAATATCATGCTGGAGAATATCGAGATTGTCTTTCCGGGAAGGGCAACAAAAGGAATGGCTTACATGCCGTTATGGCGAGTGAAGGATGTGCCTGAGCAGATTGAGAAATATCCGGAATTCTCTATGTTCGGAGAGTTACCTGCATGGGGCTTCTACGTGAGACATGTCCGTGGCATCACTTTTAGGAATATTTCTCTGCGACTGCAAGACAGTGACTTCCGCCCTGCCTTCGTCTTTGATGATGTGGAGCAACTGACTTTTGACAAAATCTCTGTACCTCCAGGTACTACTAAAGTGTTTCATGCCATTAAAAGACGTCCGGATACAGCGGGTTGTGAATGATTATTTGGCATTGTTGTAGGAAATGATTACCTTTGCAAGCACATTACTGAAGATATGAGAATAGAGATAAAGAATCAAGATACCATCCGTGAGGCTGCCCGACAGTTTGTTGAGCAGATGGGTGACAGTCATGTATTTGCCTTCTACGGCAAGATGGGCGCTGGTAAGACAACCTTTATCAAGGCGATATGCGAAGAACTGGGTGTTGAGGATGTCATCACCTCACCTACCTTTGCTATTATCAACGAATATGAGTCACCAGAAACCACCATCTATCATTTTGACTTCTATCGTATCAAGAAGTTGGAAGAGGTGTACGATATGGGTTATGAGGATTATTTCTATAGCGGAGGACTGTGTTTCATCGAATGGCCCGAACTGATAGAAGAACTGCTTCCCGAGGATGCCGTGCGCATAACCATCGAAGAGCAGGCGGATGGATCAAGAATAGTGCATAGTTCATAGTTTAGAGTTTAGGGTTTAGAGTAAAGAGTATAGGGCTATTCTTCACTCTTCACTCTTCACTTTTCACTTTCTGATACGCCAGTCGCTCATCGCCGTTGAGCAGCAGGATGATACCACAGTAGGTAAAACCATGCTTGAGGATATTATGTTGCATGATGAGGTTATCCCGATGCGTGTCGATGCGGATAGTGTGATCCCTTGCAAAACAGAAATCCATAATACTTGCGAAAACACCATGAGTATCAGGAAGACTTGCTATACGATGGACCACATGATAGGGTAGGTTGTTGTCCACCCACTCACCATCATAAATCTTTGCATACGTAGGCTCCGGTGACGGTAAATAGGCAAAGTATCCTACCACCAGACCGTTATCCACAATTACGAACGCCCCTTCACGTTCAATGTCCATTCTGACATTCTCAAGGGTGGGGTAGCCATTCTGCCATTGGTGGGTATTCCCCGATCTTACCATGATTCCACGGGCAGCCTCAAACACCTGATTGATAGCTTCGCCGTCTGCCGGCAATATCGCCCTGCGTATGATACGATTCTCTGTTGTCATATTGCAAAGATACTAATAAGTAATCATAATGCAAAAAGAAAAAGTGTTTTTCTTTGAGGATAAGTATTGAGCCCAAATAGTATAAAAATCACCACATCTTACTCTGTAATCTAATGACAGGAAGATGTGGTGATGTTCACAAAGTGAAAGACCTATTTCTTAGGTCGGAGTCGCTTTATTTGAATAACTCATCAAGATACGTATATAACGAAGGATCTTCGCCAACTACAACCCGGTGGATAAGTCCGTCGGGAGAAATGAGGATCTTCGTGGGGAATCCCTTCACAGCATAGTCTGTGATGACAGATGTTCCACTCTTGGGATTGTAGAGATTAGTCCATGGCAACTCATATTGCTTCACTGCGTTACGCCATTTCTCCTCAGTATCATTACAGTCGATACCTACAACCTCCATACGATCCTTATAATTCTCATAACATGCCTTCAAGTCAGGGAATCCTTTGATACACCAGATACACCAAGAGCCCCAAAAATCCAAGAGCACATACTTTCCTCGGAAGGATGTCAGGGTACGGTCATTACCTTGAAGATCTTTCAACTTGAAGTCAGGAGCAGGTTTTCCCTTACTCATCTGTTTTTCAGCCTGAGCCATTTTCAGCTTACTGTCTGCCTGTGCAAGAGCATTGTCAATCATTGCACTCATCCTGCCGTTTCGTACTCGTGGCGTTAGCAACGCTACAGCATCTTGAGTCAAATGTGAAGGCAATTCAGCAACTAAAGTGGCTGAAGGGTCCCGGTCAGGGTATTGCCGGATCAACTCCATCCTTTTCTGATACAGTTTTTGGAATATTCCACTGACGGCGTGATTATAGAAGGAAGAGAGGGAATCACGACTGATTCCTGCAGCTGTCAGTTCCTTGATTTTATCGTTCAGGGGATTCACCTCATTCATAATCGGGTTCACGGCATTATTGAATTCGTGCATTTGCTCATAAAACGTTGAACCACCGATGGTGAGTTTGGTTGCGCCCGACTGTCCCCAGGGCCACGAGCCACTGATGTGCAGATGTTCCCCAGGTACTAAATATAGTCTTACTCGGAGCATTCCTCCATTCTTGATGTTGCAGATAATAGCTTCTGCAGCTTTGGCAAGAGGGATATCGAGGGTGAACAATCCTTTGTTCATAATGGCCGTGTCACAGCGTGCGAACTCATTGCGCTGATAGTCAATGGTTTGCACAATGATGGTATCACCAGAGTCTTTAGCATCACATGTAAGGTGTAAAACTTGTTGAGCATTGGCAGTCGTAAAGGTTACGGCTGCCAACAAAGAGAGAATGAATTTCATGTGAGATGAATATTTTTTATTATATTACATATTCTTAATACTTGCATCGAGAATCGGCATGTCAAAATTCCATCCCGGTGTGTTGCTGCTGTCAAATCGTATCGCTTTGCTGATACGTCCAGACATCAGATCCATGTGCAGTGACCATAGCGTTGCCTGGTTATTCTGCCAGGTGGCAACCAACATGATGGTCTCAGAAGAGTTATGGGTCGGGGTGTCATTGTTGTTGTCGATAATCTTCATCATGGTAACCTCACCTCCTGGAGACCATGTAGAGCCGTCAATCATACCTAAAGGTTCTGCTGATGAGATATTGCCACCATCAATATGCCATTGATATACATTATTTGACGTAGCATAATAACACATATTCTGTGTCAAGCCAAACTCGAAGAACCGTGCATCGTTGATATTTGTGAGAGGAGCCAGATCGAAGAGATATTGAGGAATACCGCTGAAAGTGGTCTGTGCCCCGGTAGGTGCTGTACCATTCATTTGCAGGTCCACAGCAAAATACTTTCCGGCAAATCGTGGGTGTGTATTATCTCCCTTTAAAACAGCCAGTGCATGACCACGGTTATCTCGGGCCATCTTTATCAAGTCTGCGTGCATATCACCAGGGTTGAAGGGCACATCATCATTCTTCGTGTCAAGCAGGAAAGAATAACGACTGAAATATCCTGGTGAGAGTGAGCGCAGTCCGACAAATCCTTTGTGATTAGTATTCCCGTCCACAGCATCCACATAAAGCAGACAAGGATATGGGTTCACATTAGGCATACAGATCTGACCAGTAAATGAGAAGCTGTGACCATCATTCAATGGGGTGTCGGTCGTTGCATCGGCAAAGAGGAATGGAAAACTGCTGAGGGCATTGATGGAGAAGATGTCACCTCCGTCGAAGCCGAAGATATAAACCATGTAGATATACATGGATCTTGGTTGGTTCTTGTTAAAAGCATCTTCTCCCTTTACATAAAACAGATAGTTCCAGTCTCCAAAAGCTGAAAATCCGTCTTTGTCAATCCAACGGGCGTCTTTATCTGTAAGTGCCAGAATCTGTCCGCAACGAGCACCTAAGATCTGTGGATAATAAGCTAAATAGGTGGTGAAATACAAGGATGTGATCTGTTGTATCTGCTTTCCTTTTCCCGGAATCAACAGTCCATCGTTGCTCATGGAATAAAGTTGCATGGCGGCTGTTGGTGATGCAGGGAGAGTCATCGAATTAGGAGTGAAATCCTCTGCTTGAAGAATAGCGATATCACTATGCTCTGCCGTACCATAGAGCACCATCAGACCACTGATTCCAGAGATGGTAATGGTGAAGGTGTTTGAGGAATAGAAATCACGGCCTGTACTTTTCTGTCGTACATGTAGTCTGCAAGGATAACTAAGGTTAAGTGTCGTAATATTACGGTCGATATGTGCCGTATAATTCAGTACGCGAGCTTGTTCCTCTTCAGCCAAAAGAGGTAGGAAAGCTTTTTGTCCCTGACTGTTGACACTGTCACCATTCACTTCCCAGAAGTATTGAAGATCTTCTTCGGGAATATCGGTCTTGATAATAGGATCGATCGTGATGGTCTCGCCTAATGCTGCACTATAAGCACTGGCGGGTATCTCTATATGTACATCAGGTAATGCTACATCGTAGTCATTCCCATTCTGGTCGTCATAGCATGCGGTGGTAAGTAGCAGTACGCTGACGACAGATACAATTCTGGTAATATATTTTTTCATCATGATATACTTATTATTGCAATAACTGTCATATATTATTAGTATGCTCTGTTGCTGAACGTAACCAGTTGTCCGGGCGCGTTCTCATCATCATCAGGATAACGGACATCGTTTTTAGTTACATATTCTCTCAACATATAGATCAAGAATCTAAACTTATTGCCCTGCCATCCATCATCGTCAATAGGACTTTCTGCACCGCCGGTAACCGCATAATACACACTCATCTTTAATTGTGTGAAGTAACCCATGTAATAGTTGCAGTTGGCATTCCACCAAGATGGTTTGGCAAAACCATTAAACAGACATAGATTGGTACTGACATTATCTATGAGTCCAGGAGCAAAATCCTCAGACTCGGTGATAGTGAAAGAGATTGTATCATGCACTGCTGCAAGGTGAGCACTGTTGGTTACCTTCACGAACATCGTATCAATGATATGGTTTGCCCGGAAAAGTACAGGCTTTTGGAGTTCGAAGGTCGTCCTGTTATCAGATGGCATCCGTGTTATATTCACATCGATCACACGATCGCGGTCGCTTACTACAGATGCTACACGGATAGGTATCGGTACCAGATAGGTTCCGTTTTCTGCTATTTCTGGATGACTGGCGAAGGTGAAATCGTTATTCTGGTTGGTAAACCAGGCAAATCCTTTGTCGCTCCACACATCTATCTCATCCTTGGAACAGGCCGTTAACAGCATTATTACGACCAGTACAATATTTAATATGTTTTTTCTTTTCATGACCATTCCTTTTTTATATTATTTAGATGTACGTCCGCCATAAGTGTCTTCGTCATCCGGACGAGGCATGGTGAAGACCTCAGGAGTAATCTCATAAGAACCTTGGAAACCTTTGTTCGTGAATGACTGATTCAGTCGTTTGTGATAATAGAAAAGTTGTCCTTCTGAGATAAACTCTTTCCGATATTCCTTTTCTATCTCTTCTTGCAGCTCGTCACGGTTGTTCACAGTCAGAGGATAGGGTGACAGACCACGATGGCGGCGTACTGTCTCAAGATACTCTACAGCTTTGTCGAGAGACGGTTCACACTCAGCTGCTATGTAAAACATCTCTGCCAATTTTATCAGAGGGATACGTTTGGCCGCCCAAGGGAAATACTGATTCTGGCTGTCGTCATCTTGATACAGCTTGCTGGATATGTGCATGTCGTCAGAATAGATAAAACGAAGGTAGGCATATCGCGGATCTGCATCTCGTGTGACATCATCAAAGATATAGTCGGTATTCATGCCCAGCATTTGGTTGGTGGAGCGGAATGCCACTTGTCTCTCCTGTAAGATACCGTCGATGCGGTCATCCAAGTTAATGACATTGAGTGCCATGATATGTTCTGTACAGAAGGTCCGGTCACGAGGAACAGTATTGCTTGCTGAAGTTACATTGGCAATAAGGTCGGTGTTCACCCATGGGAACTTATCTGCGGGTGCCTCAATGATTTCCTTGGCACAAGCTAAAGCCTTTTCTTTGTTTCCCATCCACAGATAGAGACGTGCCATGGTCGCGATAGCAGCATAGTAGTTAAAATGCAGGCGACGGTTGTGCCAGTCCTTGATACCATATTGATTGCGGACGGTCAGCAGTCCACTCACCTCATCACATACATATTGAGAGGGAGTAGTGCCTGTCAGCATTGGATCCTTGCGCAACAGTTCACGAGCCTCGTTGAGATCTTTCAGTATGGCTTGCGCAATAAAGTCGGCTGGCGCTAAGGCAAACACGTCTGAAGTCAGATTACTTACGTACGGCATATAAACCTTTGTGTTGTTGTAATCCGTACTGCTATATGCATCTGTATAAAGACGCATTAGGTCGAAATGCAGGAATGCTCGCAGACCGAGGGCCTCACCCTTGATGATACTGTAGTCATCCCCCACAAACACGCCTTTCTTGTCATCGATACACTCCAGAATGGAGTTAATATTAGCGATGGCATTATAAGCATTTTTCCAAATAGGGTCGATATAGTTGTTTTGATAATTCTGGAAATAACTATATGGAGTGGCAGGATGGAAATAGAACTGCATTATATAACTGTTGAGTCCACTTCCGGAGTAAGCACCTCCACCCATCATCTCCATCAGATACCATGTCATATTTTTACCATACATAGCATCTTTGTTGAGAATGGTATATACACCACTCATGGCATCAGCAAATCCTGCTTCATCTTTAAAGAGATCTTCGCGATCCATCTCTGTTGTTGGCTCTACGTCAAGCCAATCGTTGCATGAGGTAAATAATGGAAATAAGGCAAACAGACAAAGAGGCAGGAAACCTTTTACCAACATCCTCACATGATCATAATATATATATTTCTTCATAATCTTCATATTTTCCAAAGTTACTAGAATGTAGCGTTAACAGCGAAGGAGAAGGTACGTGCAAATGGATAGCTTGTTCCTCTTTCAATCTGGATGGAAGACAGACGCACCAGTTCATCGACATAGAAGTCGAGCTTTAAACGTTGTAATCCAACCTTGCGTAACCATCCCTGGCGATAGAAGTCATAACCCACGCTGAGAGATGATACATATAGTTCGTTATTCTTCTGCACAAAACGGGATGTTGGCTTTGTTGAGGTGAAACCCATCATAGTAGTGGGTGTTTCTAACATCAGTACTTGTCGGTAAGGAGCGTGGTCGCCTGGTTGTGTCCAGGTATCAGCCACACGCTTATCTAGGTTTCCGTAACCAGTGATATTCTCAACCCTGTCGATAAGTGTCGTGTTGTAAATATCACCACCCCACCGATATGAGGCAACGATAGAACAGGTGAATCCTTTATATCCGGCATTCAAGCCAATCGTTCCACGCCACTTGGGATTACTGTCACCGATCACTACTTGGTCATCGGTACTCCATGTGTAAGTGATCTCACCATCTTTATTAAGATACATTTCATTACCGGTCATTGGGTCAATGCCTAAGGAACGCACACCCCAGATAGCTGTCATGGAACAACCTTCGTAAAATTTTGTAGCCGGACGTGTGGTGCGCTGCATATAAAGAGCGGCATCTTCAGGTGATGGTGTCCCTGTAGAGAAACGCCAGTTCAGATCATCATCCGCGTCCTCATTGAATTTCTTGAAGATGTCATAGATCTTAGTGATTTTGTTCTTATTGTGATACCCCGTTGCAGAGAAGGTAATCCAAGCGCGCTGCTCATTGTTACGCCATGGGGTAAATCCTAATGCCAGCTCGATACCTTTATTTTGAATCTCTCCCATATTATCCTTGTAGGTATTGAAACCGGTAGATGACGGCAAGGTGATATCAGTCAACATATTATCCGTATTCTGAATATAGTATTCTGCCCTGGCGGTTAAGAAAGTTCCGAGAGCCAAGTCGATACCAAAGTTGTTGTCATACACTTTCTGCCATTTCAGTGTGGTATTTGGCAGACCAAGGATAGTAGTACCGGGACGGCCGTCATAATAGTTGCTACTATACTGATACTTAGCATGAGCCTGATAAGGGTTGAAGTTCTGTGTACCAGTATAACCTAATGAGTAGCGTAACTTTAGCAGCTTGAAGATATCCTTAGCGGGGAAGAAAGGCTCTTTATGCAAATTCCATCCGGCACCTAATGACCAGAATGATCCCCAATGGTTATCACTGCCATAGACAGAAGAACCTGTAGCACGGTAAGATGCATCAAAGAGATAACGGTCGGCATAAGAGTAGTTCATTGCCCCGATGAGACCGATCTCACGTGTCTTGTTGTCAGTTCCGAAGGGACGACTGTCATGATAATAGGAAGTAGCCATGGAGATGTGGTCCATGGAGTCATTGCCAAATCCTTCTGCCATCGTGGTTGTTGACTCATTATTCTGTGTACGCAGGTTCCATGTGCCATTGAAGAAGAATGCATGCTGACCGAACGATTGGTTATAACTGAGTCCAGCCTGAGATGTGATAATATCACTGAAGCCGTTTTGTTTGGTATATAGTCCCTTACGATCAGATAAACCATTGGCATCATAGTCGATAAAACGGGTGTGACTGGATGGGTAGAAGAGGTCCGACTGGTTTTCTTGTCGGGTATAAGAGAACTTTGCTACGAAACGGAAATGCTCGTTGATACGCCAATCCATGTCGAAATTGTCGGTAAATGCCGTATATTGAGACTGGTCTTTTGTATTAAGGGTGGCATTATACAGAGGATTATATACAGGCGATGCAAAAGAGCCGTCGAGATTCACGCATTGGTAACCCAGCATCTGCTTGGTGTTACCTTTCTCATCGAACGGGGCAAAGTACGGTTCCAACGAGATATATTGGTTGAAGGAACCATATGGAGAGTTTTTCGCATTATTGCGTGAATAATCCATTTGGTTACGGAATACCATATTCTTATAGGTGTACGATAGCGTCGAGTTGATATTGAAAGTATTTCTACTGGAGGCTTTCATGACACCTGCCACATTGTTATAGGATAAACCTAAGATATATCGTACTCTACTGTCGCCTCCCTCTAACTGTAAGGCATGTCGCTGACCAACACCTGTGCGGAGCGGTTTGGATAACCAATAAGTATCTGTACCAGACTGAATGGCATCATACACAGTTTTTTGCAGGAGGTCTGCAGCAGCAGGGTTAACACCAGTCAACGCATTGTCATACTTATGATGAGCCATTTCCCAGTCGAATTTCTCCTGAGCATTCATCAGGTTATATCCTGTAAGATCAGGCGTCTCAATATTTAGGTTGCCATTATAAGAGATGCGCATCTCTCCGCTCTTTGGACGGATGGTTTCAATGACGACTACACCATTACCAGCTTTTGAACCATAGATGGCTTTTGCAGCAGCGTCTTTAAGCAAGGTAACACTCTGCACACGGTTCATATCAAGGTCAATGACTTTTTCCAGGGTTGTCTCAAATCCATCGAGGATGAACAAGGGTTGGTTGGCGTTTCCCTCATAGTCACCCTGCAGGTTAAAGGAGGTCTCACCACGTAACTGGATATTCGGCATGGCGTTAGGGTTACTACCTATTTCTATATCCTCAATAATTTGGAAAGCAGGGTCGAGATTTTTCAGACTCTTCACAAGGTTTTGGTTACCTACCTGAAGGAGATCATCACGGTTGAAGGTGGTGGTAGAACCCGTAAAACTCTCCTTACGACGTTCATACATACCGTTAACCACTACTTCATTGATAACTTCCGAATCGGATGTCAGTGTGATATTATACTCAGTTCCTTTCCCTAAGGTAACCACTTTCTTCTGAAAACCGATATAGGTGATTTCTATCTGCCGGCTATCTGCCGGAATGTCAATAGAGAAATGGCCATTGACATCAGAGATAACAAAAACAGGTGTCTTGGCATCTACAACCGAGATACGTGCCCCAGGCAACGTTTCTCCATCATCCCCTTTAACAATACCTCTGATCTTACGAGGTTGACTTCCTGATGCCGCCGGTCTGTAGACAGTGATGGTCTTACCGTCTATATCGAAAGAACAATTTAATGGTTTTAGTACTCTTTCAAGGACATTACGTACAGGCTCTTTTTGGGCAGTGACATCAATCCGAGGTAGTTGTCGTGCCAAATTCATGTTAATGAGAAAGTTACAACCTGTCTGCTCAGTAATGGCAGAAAACAGTTGTTTGAGCGTTACTTGTTTGAGGTTTAGCGTAACCTCATTCTTTTGCGACTGTTGTGCGTCTGCCTGTATCCTGACAGGTGCTGTTAGCAAGACTAACAGGAAGACAATAGGCAACAGTCGTAGAACATTTGTTTTTTGCATGAACATTTGGATTTATAGTTATTATTAAATGAAGTCTGTAATCATTCTCCCACGATAACAGTGCCGTTACTCAGACTTACACTGACACCGGTAGATTTTTCGATGGCCTTGAGAGTAGGCTCAACATTATCATATCGGTTGAGGCTACCCATGAAACGAAGATCTTTCAATCTCTCCGACTTGTAAATAGTCTTTACATGATGCCAACGCTCCAAAACATCCATCAGTTGCCATAATGGACAGTCTTCAAACAGGAACTTTCCTTCGTTCCATGCTACATAAGGAGCCGGATCAATGTTACGAATAGACAACTCACCATCAGTGAAAAACAGTTGTTGGGCGGGCTGCATCATTTGTTCCTTCCCGTTTGTGGGCGTGAAACTGATGCTGCCTTGTACCAAGACAATATATCCTTTGTTGCTAAGCGTAGGATCCTGAGCAATACGAGGCGAAGTTGTAATGTAGAATTCTGTGCCAAAGACCTTCACATCACCTTGGGCTGTGTGAACGACAAATTGTCTGCTTTTGTCTTTAGCGACCATGAAGTATGCCTCGCCATCCAAGATTACATCACGACGATCACCGAATTTCTCTGGGTAGATAAGTCGGCTATCGTAATTCAAATGAACTAAAGTGCCGTCATCTAGAGTTACCCAATACTCTTTATCATGATAGGTGGAAACTCGTCTGGCTTCTTCTAATTGCTCCACGAAGTCCTCATCAACATGATAGAGCACCTGTTCTTCGTGACTGATGATGGCATTACCGACTGTTTGTGAGCTGGTGATCTCAGCTCCTTGCATGCCACTCATACTACTCTGTCGTATGGCTGTTTGTACTGCTTGGGTAATAACAGGAGGTGTCACTTGGGTATAGTCTCTGTGATACCAATAGGCACCGCCTAAGATAAGCAGAATGACAATGGCTGCAATCCGATAAAAACGAGGAGTAAGGAAGGATGTGCGCGAGGATCGTTTGTCGGATAGCCCGATACGTTTGCGTAGTTGTGCCATGTTTCTCTCATCGTCAATCTGATCGATCAGTTCGCAACTACGCTTAACTTTATTACCATCTATGTTTCCGAGAACCATCAGTTCTTTTAGATGATCAAGTCTTTTTTGTTCGTTCATAACTTTCTTTTTAGCTTAATACGCAAAAAAGGTTGGAAGGTAAACATACCTATCCGTCCAATTTTGAATGGAGTGAAAAAAATAGGTAATCATGTGGATATGATTACTATAATTGAAACTAACTATATAATGAATAGAAAACAAAGATTTTGTTATCCTATTGACAAGAAGAATACCGGTTTTGAGAATTGGAAATGTTTACTGCATGAGCATAAACAGCAATAGCAAAGCCTCAGGACTCAGCCGTTGGCGAAGAATCTTAAATCCCCGTTGACGTTGCGTCTTTACAGAGCCGGGAGTAATACCCAGCTCCTTGGCAATGTCGGCACATGTCTTTCCTTCAACAGACAGAAGAAAAATCTGCCGTAATTTGGGTGATAAAGATTCTATTCCTAATAATAACTGTCGGAAGAGTTCTTCACGGTCTGTTTCAGAATCGTCCCCATCATTCATCAGTTGATACTCTTTCTCGTACATTTCAATGCGCTTGAGTTCTACGCGCTGATGTCGAAGATAACTGATGCTTTTATTTCGTACGGTATTATATAAGTATGCTTTTAATGACTGTTGATTGCTGAAAAGATGATGGTGTTGCCATGTATCTACAAAAGTGTCTTGCACCAATTCTTCTGCAACTTCCAGTTTTTCCACCATCTGAATAGAGAATAACACTAACGCTTTATAGTAATGCCTATAAAGTAACTTCAGTGATTGTTCGTCCCAGCGATGCACCACTGCAATATCGATGGTATCATATCTCATCTCTAATAGATTGTGCAAAGATATCAAAAATAATGTAGGGAACAAAATTATTTAACAAAAAAGAATATATACTTATATTATGTGAATACTATCCCTTCTATGTTCTTACTGAAACTCTTATTGCAGAAGGAATGGATGCCCGGGGAGAGGCTTTAAAAAAGAAACTTGCAGAGTTGTTGGGAAACAATTAGGTTTTCCCTTCATATTATTAGGTTTGTTTATAAATATTGGGGGATGGTGCTTTTCAGTATCGTCCCCCTTCGTTAAATAGTTGCAGTCATTTATAACCTTTCTGTATCCAGCGTCATCCTGATATGCGGGATGCCGTCTTCCAGGAACTCTTCGGAGGTTTGCACGAACCCTAATTTCTCGTAAAGGCGACGGGCATATACCTGTGCCTCAATGGTTATCTTGTCGGCATGATAGTAATCTTTAGCCACACGGATACCCTCTCGTAATAATTGGGTAGCCAGTCCTTGACGACGCTTGATGGAGAAAACCCTGCCGATGGATACCTCTGGGAAGGAGATTCCAGGGGGTAAGACACGCAGATATGCCTGAATACCCTCTTCGTCGGATAACCAAACATGATAAGCATTCTTGTCTTTGCCGTCGATCTCCTGATACGGACAGTCCTGTTCCACGACAAATACCGCTACACGTAGGCGGTAGATGTCGTGTAACTCTTCTAAAGACAGTTCTTGGAAATGCTTGACGATGAGTTGCATCCGTTGTTAGAAGTTGACTTTCCTTTCGGGGGCTGCGAATGAGCAGAAGCGGGCAGTGGCATTGGTAATGTAGAGCACAGCCATGTTATCATCGTCGGCTTTGTACATCGATTTCAGACCCTCATTACGATTCAGGAATTCTTCCTTCACAGCCAGTGTCTCATCATTCACCAAGGTTCCGCTCAGTCGCATCCATTCAGAACCTGACGGTTTCAGGGCACAGATCTCAAACTTACCATTGGCGGCCATCTGCTTATATACGTCTTTCACCTTACCCGTCATGATATACA
>JAEEGL014459664.1_pt1 | contig 21517 bp, 14 predicted proteins | sample 9134231 | NCBI WGS metagenome assembly JAEEGL01 (sample SAMN16246548, study PRJNA631951) | gut metagenome | biome: gut microbiome; feature: rumen; material: fiber-attached | host: Bos | place: Iran: Karaj | collected 2018-10
CCATGCACTGTCTCAGAAGAACTTCCTCCTCTACCTCTATGGGCTCACCCAGGCGCATCTTGGAGATGTTCATGCCCTTTAAGACTGTCACCTTGGGATCCACCGATGTCTTCCTCAGAACGATGCCGTCCTCATCGATGACCACATAGGTGTCTCCGTAGATGATGCCGGCTACCTGAGTCTTCTCGGTGATGGTGATCTTTATGGTATCAGGCAGGCTCCTCGAGACTTTGACCTTGGTCATGTATGGATCTCTCATGAGGCGCTCTCTGATTTCTCCGCAGTTCACTCCCGTGAAGATGTTGACCTCCTCGCCGCAGTCCGCCATGGTGATTATCTCCTTGTCGGAATAATAGTGGTTGCCTGTGACCTCCACGTGTTTGACGTTGAAAGTAGAGGATTTCAGGCCGTAAAGGACCACCAGGAGCGCGACAAGTATGAATACAAGTACGGTCCAGCCTTTTACCTTTCTCAGTTTTCTCTTGGCTTTACGTTCGTTTTTTTCCATTTGATCCAAATCCCGGACAAGTTTCCCGGCCGGGCCTTATTTATAGGTTTTCATTATCTCCTGATAAATGATCTCCGTAGTATTTACAGGCGCCTGTTCCCTGGCCTTTTTTCCCATCTCTTCAAGTCTTGAAGGATCCTGCCTCAGTTCGGCGATGATCTTCCTGAGAAGATCCGGATCTGCGTCCTTTTCCTCGATGAGGATGGCTCCTCCCCTGTCAGCCACCGCCTTGGCGTTGAAAAACTGATGGTTGCCCGTTACGTTAGGTGAAGGCACCAGGATGGAAGGCTTGCCTGAAACCAGGGTCTCTGCAACGGAGAGGGCTCCGGACCTGGATATGATCAGGTCGGAAGAAGCGATGTAATTGTCTATGTCATCGATATAGTTCTTGATGAGGATGTTGTCAGCCGGCGTGATACCCCTCCTTGAGAGTTCCGCCATGACATCATCATAATACCATCTTCCGGTACCGAACACCAGTACCTGACCGGCTTTGCCGTTCATGTCCTCAAGCACTCCCATGACCAGGGAATTGATGGCCTCAGCTCCCAAGGATCCGCCGAAGGAAAGTACTATGAAATCATCTTCTTTGAAGCCCAGCTTGGCTCTGGCTTCTTCTTTTTTGATCTCATAGAAAGAGCGTCTCACGGGATTGCCGGTGACTACCAGCTTATCCTTGTCCGCAAAAAACTCTCCTCCCTCTTCAAATCCCAGAAAGATCCTGGTTACATATTTCTCAAGCTGCCTGTTGGCAAGACCCGGGAAAGCGTTCTGCTCGTGGATATAGCAAGGGATACCCAGTTTATGTCCTGAGAAGAGCACCGGGAAGCATACGAAGCCGCCGGTACCGATGATCACATCGGGTCTGAACTTCTTCAGCACCTTTCTTGCCTGAAGGATGCCTCTTCCCACGTGATAGGCTGTGAGGCCCATTTCCTTGACGCTGGAGCGATCCACCCAGCGGGTGTCGATCTCAGCCATCTTATAGCCTGCCTTAGGCACTACGCGCTTCTCGAAGCCATCCAGATAACCAACGTAAAGGATCTCTCCTTCGGGATTTTTTTCTCTGAACTTGTCTGCTATGGCGATGGCCGGATAGACATGTCCTCCGGATCCGCCTCCTGTTACTACTACTCTCATATCTTTGTCTGATTCACTGTTCTTCTGATCATCCTGCGGCTCTCTTCTTCGACAGCCTTCTGATGTCTTTCTGTCAACAATCTTATCTCTTCTTTTTCTGCCTGCCTGCTTATGTTCCACAGGATACCCATGAGTCCCATGAGAAGCATCAGGGCGTTGCCGCCGTAACTGATGAAAGGAAGGATAACTCCCGTAGGCGGCATGGATGAAGTAACAACTGCTATGTTAATGGCTACCTGGATCCCTATCATGACAGTGATTCCCGATGCCATCATCATTCCGTAATAGTCTTTGGCATTCATAGCGGTCTTGCAGCATCTCCAGAGAAGGAGGATGAATACTATCATGATAGCTATGATACCGATGAATCCCAGTTCTTCACCGATTATGGCGGTGATGAAATCGTTTTGGGGTTCAGGAAGATAGAGATACTTCTGGACGCTGTTTCCCAGTCCGAGACCGGTGAATCCTCCGGTTCCCAGAGCCAGCAGTGACTGAGCAGCCTGGAAGCCGTTATTCAGGGAATCCTCGAAGGGGTCCAGGAAACTGAGGAATCTGTCATGTCTGTACTCTGATGAGAAGATCAGGGCGACACCTGCGGCGAATCCGCTGCCTGCCAGGAAGATGAGATGTCCCATCTTGGCGCCTGCCACCAGCATCATGCCTCCTGCGATGAATACTACGGTCGCAGCGGTGGACATGTTAGGCTGGAGCATGATGAGTCCCGCATAGATTCCCGTGGCTATTACTATTCCTGCCACGCCACCTATCTCTCTTATCATTTTGGGGTTCTTGGCCATAATACCCGAAAGATACATGATCAAGGTTATCTTGGCGATCTCTCCGGGCATGATGGTGATGGGGCCGACACCGATCCAGCGGGTCGCTCCGTTAATGGTTATTCCTACGCCGGGTATCTTTACCGCTACCAGGAGCAACAGACCTGCCACGTAAAGCACAAAAGCAAATCTGCCCCAGATGTGATAGTCTATCCTGGAAAGGATGAACATGGCCACAAGTCCCAGACCGAACCACATAAGCTGTCTTTTCAGGTAAGCATAGGGGCTTCCGGTCTCGTTGATGGAGACATAGTAGCTGGCTGAGAATACCATGATCACTCCGAAAAGGCAAAGCACCAGTACCAGGATCACTATGGAAAGATCTCCGCTGCTGTTGTTTTTAAGTTTTTCTGATAATTTCACTTTAGGTTCTTTCATTTTTTGCTCAGTTCTTCAACGCATTTTTTGAAATGCTCTCCCCTGACTTCGAATCTGGGGTACATATCCCAGGATGCGCAGGCCGGTGACAGGAGCACCGTGTCTCCGGGGACCGCAATGGAAGCGCCGTATCTGACGCACTCATCCAGATCCTTGTGTTCTGTATAGTCCGTATAGCCCGCTTTATCCATGGCTTCTTTTATCATGTAAGCATCGCGTCCGAAAAGCAGCACGTGCTTGACGCTTCCCTTGAGATGGGTGGCGTAATCTGTGAAGTCCTGCATCTTGGCGTCTCCGCCTGCTATGAGGATTATGTTCTCCTTAAGGGCTTTGATGGCGATGATGGACGCATCGGTGTTGGTTCCCTTGGAGTCGTTATAGTAACGTACGCCGTCTATCTCATCCACGAATTCCAGTCTGTGTTCCACGCCCTTGAAGCTGATCAGGGTGTCCCTTATGACTTCCATGTCTATTCCGCTGAAATAGCAGATGCAGGCAGCCGCCAGAGCGTTTTCCACGTTGTGGTCTCCGATTATTTTAAGTTCGTTTCTGTCCAATATGTGATGGACCCTGCCCTCTTCATCCTTCAGGACCAGCTCGTCGCCCTTGAGAAACGCTCCAAGCCCGGGTTCCGTCTTTCTGGAGAAAAGCACAAGTTTCGCTTTGAGTTCTTTGTCAACATCTTCCAGACATAGTTTCATGAGGGTCTCATCATCGGCATTCAGGACCAGATAATCGTCCTCAGTCTGATTCCACCAGATGGCGGATTTCGCTTCGCCGTAAAGTTCCATGGTGTGATGCCTGTTAAGATGGTCCGGCGTCAGGTTGAGTATGGCGCTGACCTTAGGCCTGAACTGAGATACGGTCTGAAGCTGGAAGCTGGAAACTTCGGTCACCATCCAGTCTTCAGCAGTAGATCCGTGAGCCACGCTGATGACGGGAAGTCCGATGTTTCCCACTACGTTGGTCTTCCTGCCGGAGGCTTTGAATATCTCTCCGACTAAAGTCGTGGTAGTGGTTTTGCCGTTGGTTCCGGTGATACCGATAAAGGTACCCTTTGCCAGTCTGAAAGCCAGTTCCAGTTCTCCGACTATCTCGCAGCCCTGCTGGCGGGCCTTGACAACGAAATCCTTCTCCGGGTCTACTCCCGGGCTCAGGACCATCATGTCATAAGAACTGAAGTCTTCAGGCATGGTTCCCCAGAATTCTTCAATGTGGTTCTTTTCGCAAAAAACTCTCACTCCGGGATCTGCCTCTTCGGGTTTTTTGGAGTCCTGAATGGCAAGTTCATATTTAAGATCATTGAGGGCTTCCATGGCGCATTTGCCGCTTTTGCCCATTCCGATAATTATCGCTTTCATTTTATCTCCATTAAATCACTGTCAGTGCCAGTGCTATGATACAGAATACCAATGTCATTGTAACGAATAATCTCACGACCTTGGTCTCATGCATTCCGCCGAGCTCAAAGTGGTGATGCAGAGGAGCCATTCTGAAGATCCTCTTGCCGCCGGTCTTTTTGAAATATGTGACCTGAATGATGACGCTGAGGGCTTCCATAACATAAATGAGTCCCGCGATAGCCAGGATGATCTCAAGTTTCATCATTATGGCGCAGGCTGCCAGTCCGCCGCCCAGGGCCATGGAACCTGTATCACCCATGAATATTTTTGCAGGATGATGGTTGTAGACCAGGAAACCAAGGCAGCCTCCTATGATAGCTGCGTAGAATATGGGATAGTCGCTGAAAGCCTTGTTGTGTGCCACTACTACCATGAGGAAGGCTACAAGGGCCGTGACTGATGAAGCCAGTCCGTCCAGACCGTCCGTCAGGTTTACGGAGTTTGAAAAGGCTATCATAACGAACATTATCCAGGGAATGTAGAATATTCCCAGATCCAGGTAATGATCCCAGATGGGGATCCAGACAGACGAGTGAGCAAAGGTCACTGCTTCGTTCCCGGTCTCCACGAAACTTCCGCTTGTGAAGTAAGCGAAGATGGCGAAGGCCAGCGAGAAGGCGAACTGAAGTACGATCTTCTGTCTGGGGCTGATGCCCTTGTTGTTTTTCTTTATGGCTTTCTCATAGTCATCAATGAAGCCGATGACTCCGAAGAGGATCATGGTAATGCATACCACCAGCATCCTTACGGAGAAAACTCCGAAGCAAGCTGCCAGGATCAGGGCTGTGATTATCGTCGCTGAAGCTATGGCAAGACCGCCCATGGAAGGAGTTCCGGTCTTCTTAAGATGTTCCTGGGGCCCCACTTCTCTTACGAACTGCTTGAACTGATGCTTCTGAAGGAAGGGGATCAGCCTGCCGGTGAATACCACCGCAAGGATGAAGCCCACAATTACTGCGCAAATAACTGAAAAGTAAATCTTCATTGTTATCTCTTCTCTCCCATCTGCTATTCCAGAATAGTTTTGACGATCTTCTCAAGCTGCATGAATCTGGATGCTTTGACCAGAATGCAGTCTCCCTCGTGAATGTGTTCCCTGATACCTGAGATGACCATTTCTTTATTTTCAAAGTGCTCTGCACCCTGACCTGTTTTCTCTGAGATCAGGACGTATGGCACCTGACATACGTTTTCCATACTGTCTCCCGCGGCTTCACAGGCTTCCTGCCAGCCCCTGAGAGTGTTTATTGACATGGGTCCGATGGCAATGAGCACGTCGATGCCTTGCTCATAGGCAAAGGCTCCGACAGATTTATGACCCGTCTCGGCCATGGCTCCCAGTTCGCCCATATCTCCTGTGATGAGTATCCTTCTTCCTCCCTCAGGAACCTTGGTGGCCATGAGGGTCCTGATGGCGCTTTTTACGGAGTCGGGAGCAGCGTTATAGGTATCGTCGATGACCCTGATGCCGTCCTTTTCTTTAAGGGTGAGACGCTTCTCGGTGAGTTCTACCCTTCCCAGACCTCTTATGGCTTCCTCGATGGTAAGGCCGTATCTCACGCCGCAGGCGATGGCCAGGGTGGCATTTATGGCGTTATGTGCTCCGGGCACCGGAAGCTCTACTTCAAAAAATTGTCCGCAGGCTTCCAGTCTGAAGCTTATGCCTTCAGTCCCCTTGTCCCGTACATCGGACACCTTGTAATCCGCCCTGTCGTCGGAACCCACTTTTATGAGGCTTCCCTTGATGCCTCTGGCCTCAAGATCCAGATCCGAAAGCATGTCATTGTCAGAATTTATGATAAGTGTTGAATCATCATTGAAGTAGTTGGTGATCTCCAGCTTGGTGTTCAGGATGCCCTTTCTTCCGTCCTCAGGGAAGTTCTCCATATGAGATACTCCCACGTTGGTGATGACTCCCGTCTCAGGCTTTACGATCTCCGCCAGAAGATCTATGGAACCCTTGCCGTCCATACCCAGCTCGATGACAGCAGCTTCCGTGTCCTCAGGGAAGGAAAGAATGGACAGAGGCAGTCCGAAGGAGTTGTTGAAGTTCTTGATGGAACGTGCAGTCCTGTACTTCTCGGCCATGACGAAATAGAGGAAATCCCTGGTAGACGTCTTGCCTACGGAACCCGTAACTCCTATGTTGGCCTTAAGGTCCAGAGTTTCAAGATACCACTTGCTCAGAAGCTGCAGGCTTCTCTTGGTGTCTTCCACCAGGACGAAATCAGCCTTTACTTCATCACAAGCCTCCAAAGCCTTCATGACCTTTTCCCTGTCGGATACCACCAGTATATCTCCGCCCTTTTCCAGGACCTGAGGGATATAGTCGTGGCCGTCATTCTTATCGCCGATCAGTGCAAAAAACACTTCTCCGGGTCCGGCTTCTCTGGAATCTGTTGTAACGCTCTCTACTGTGTTTTCTCCTTTTCCTGCCAGGAGGCTTCCATTAAGGACCTTCAGCAGGGTCTCGGTATTTATCTTTCTCATTATATCATTCCTTATATACGTAAACTACTGAATTCTTTTTGACTTTGGATCCTGCCTTAGGATACTGGTCCACTACCTTCCATGAATCGCTGCTCTTGGCGCTGTCCGGTCTGGATGCCTTTAGTCCGGCGTCATGAAGAGCATCCAAAGCCTTGGAGAAAGTCATTCCTGTTACATCAGGTACCGTTACGGTCTCTCCTGATTCAGCGGACTCCGATGTGGTAGAAGGACTTATGGCCATGTATCTGAGAACACTCTTGAGGATCTTCCTGGCTGTAGGAGCTGCTACAACGGAACCATACTGGGCGCCTCTGGGGCTGTCCACTATGACCAGCAGAGTGATCTTAGGGTCGTCCATGGGTGCCATACATATGAAGGAGCTGTAGTAGTCGTATTTGTTATATCCGCCTCTTTCAGCCTTCTGAGCCGTGCCCGTCTTTCCGCCGATCCTGTAGCCTTCGATCTTGGCAGTGTTTCCGCCGCCTTCAGATACCTCGTATTCCATGATATCTTTCATGATCTTACAGGTCTGGGATGAAAGTACTTTGCGGATGATCTTCTTGTCATAAGTCTCCACGACCTTGCCGTCTGAGTCTGTCAGGGCTCTCACGTAGTGAGGCTGGACCAGGTTGCCGCCGTTTCCTATGCAGCTTACGGCTGCCACCAGCTGGAGCGGTGTGACGGATATGCCCTGGCCGAAGCCCATGGTTGCCAGCTCTACGGGGCCGATGTACTGCTGGATAAGCGCTGAAGCTTCACCGGGATAATCAACTCCGGTGAGACTTCCGAATCCAAACAGATTGATGTACTGCTTGAATCTGGTGGCTCCCATCTTCTTGGCAATGGCTGCGAAGGCCGGGTTGCAGGAGTTGGAGTAAGCATGAAGCAGATCCTGAGCTCCGTGGGCTCCGGCGTACCAGCAGTTCAGAGTATAGTTTTCAACTCTGAAGGAGTGGTTGCAGTAGAATGTCTCATTGGTCGTTATGGCATTATCTTCAACAGCGGAGGCCGCCGTTATGGTCTTAAAGGTGGAACCGGGCTCGTAGGTGTCGGATACGATGGGGTTTCTCCACATCTTGGAAAGATACTCTGTCTTCTCCTCGTCCGACTTTTTATTATATTCCTTCATCTCCTCCTTGGAAAGTCCCTGAGGAGTCATTGGATCGTTGGGATCGTATCCGGGCCAGACTACCGAAGCCAGGATCTCGCCGCTCTGAGGATCCATGGCAAGGATCTCGACCTTCTTGGCCTTCCACTTCTTATATGCCTCTTCTGCAGCTTCTTCGCAGTAGTACTGAATGGCCTCATCAAGGGTGGTGATGATGTTATATCCGTCCTTGGCCTCGTAATGTCTCTCCGTACCCTCTACCAGTTCGTTGCCGGACAGGTCCGTATTGGTGACCCAGCGTCCGTTAACGCCTGAAAGGTAGTCATTATACTGATACTCAAGTCCTGTTCTTCCCTCGTTATCGTCGTTGACGGATCCCAGTACCTGAGACGCAAAGGTCCCGAGAGGATAATACCTCATGGTTCCCTGGGCCAGTTCCAGGCCGCTGAGTTTAAGCTTCCTGATGGCATCAGCCTGCTCCTTGGAGAGGTGCTTGGCCAGAGTTACCAAAGTATCCTTGCCCTTTAAGAGCTTGGTTATCTGCTTCTTCTGTTTCTTGGTGCTGTCAAGAGTGTCGCAGAGTTTATCGATATTATCGTCGATCTCATCATCCTCCAGTTCTCCTCTGAAGGACTGGGTAAAACCATAGAGTGTATAGCAAATGCTGGATGTAGCCAGTTCCTTGCCGTTTCTGTCATAGATTATGCCCCTCTTGGCCTCGATGGTAGTATCTCTGGTCTGCTGAGATACAGCCTTCTGAGTCAGTTCATCTGAGTCAATGATCATGATCTTGGCCAGCCTGAAACTGAGGGCCACAAAAAGCAGGCATATTATGATGAAGCCCAGTGCCAGTCTGCCTCTATTGATTTGTCCGACTTTATTTTTCATCTATCGATAACCCCGAATTTTTCCTTTTTTAGTAAAATGAGCCGAACTCTCGTTCGGCTTTTATAGATAATACTCCCTTTAGTCCTGATAAGCTTTGTTGCGTATCTTCTTCACCAGGTTCTTCTTTACTTTCTGGTCCTCATTGATGTAGAAGCATTGATTCTTCTTAGGATATACCATCTTCAGGTTGTGAGTTGCGTAATCCTCGATGGATTCGAAGCTTACCGCGCCCTCGATCTCGATACCCAGCATGGTTATCTGGTCCTGAAGCTGTACGTTCTCCTTGGTAAGGGAATTAATGCTGTATTTGATGGCTGTAGCCTTAGCGCCCATCCATACTGATGCTATCAGCAGTGCCCCTATGATCAATAGCAAAACAGTGGAACGCAAAAGAACGGCAGTCGTTATTATCTTCTTCTTAGTGACTTCAGCGAGCTCTGCGCTCTCCTTCAGTCTTCTCTCTTCCTGTCTTACAGCCGTGCGGCTGGGTACAGGCTCTACGGGTTCGACCTTCAGTGCTTCGGACCCTTGAGAAACGAACTTGCCCTGTCTGTTCAAATATTCAATGTAATCAGCTGCATATGAACTTGGTGCCATTTTTCCAAATATCCTTTATTTTTTGATCGCAATTCTAAGCTTAGCGCTTCTCGATCTGGGATTGACCTCTATCTCCTCATCCGTCGGTATCAGAGGCTTTCCCGGTCTCTCAATATCTCCTACCTTGCCGCAGACGCACATAGGAAGCCCCGGCGGGCAGGTGCATGGGTCATACCTTCTTCTGAAGGTCTCCTTAACTATCCTGTCCTCCAGACTGTGGAATGTGATCACTGCCAGACGTCCGCCGGGTTTGAGCACATCCAGAAACTCGTCCAGTGCTGTCTCAAGTTTGCCCAGCTCGTCGTTGACCTCTATCCTTATGGCCTGGAAAGTTCTCTTGGCCGGGTGAGGTCCTTCTCTTCTTGCCTTAGCCGGTATGGCCTTTTTAATGACGTCCACCAGCTCGGTAGTTGTTTCCAAAGGCTTCCTGGATCTTTCTCTTACTACGAAGTCGGCGATCCTTGAAGCCCATCTTTCCTCTCCGTAGTTATGTATGATATCCTTGAGCTCATCTCTGTCGTAGCTGTTTACAACGTCGTAAGCTGTCAGGTTGTCATCTCTGTTCATTCTCATGTCCAGAGGCGCTTCATGCATATAGCTGAAGCCGCGTTCGGGATTGTCCAGCTGAAAAGAGCTTACGCCCAGGTCCAGCAGAGCCCCGTCTATCTTATCCACTCCCAGATCCTGCAAGACTTCCTTTATGTCGCTGTAGTTCGATTGAACGAAAACCTTCCGGCACCCAAATTGGGAGAGCCTCTTTTCGGCCGCTGTTAGTGCGTCCCGGTCGCGGTCGATTCCGATCAAGAGTCCGCTCTCTCCCAACTTGGCGCAAATGCCGCTCGAGTGGCCGCCACCACCCAGAGTGCCGTCAGCATAAATTCCATCTTCTTTTACGTCGAGACCTGCTATAGCTTCATCAAACATTACCGATACGTGTTTGAATTCCATGTCATGCTCTCCTGTTCTGATTATCAGAAATCGTAATCACTGAGTGCATTGGCGAAGTCTTCTGTTTCCATCCTGCATCCGTTTACAGGATCGTCCCAGACCTCTTTGGCCCAGACTTCGATCTTGGACATGGCGCCCATGGTTACCAGTTCCTTCTCGATAGCAGCGTAGGACTTTAATTCTTGGGGGATGACAATTCTACCCTGCTTGTCGAATTCACATTCTGCCGCATTGGCGCAGAAATGTCTGATGAATGCTCTAACCTTGGGGTCTGACTCCGGAAGTTTCTCTATTTTCTCCATTTGCTTGGCCCAGTTCTCCGTGGTGTAGATGTAAAGGCACTTATCAAGACCCTTAGTAAGCACGCAGTTCCGGCCCAGTTCATTTCTGAGACGAGCAGGTACGATCATCCTGTTCTTCTCATCTATGGAGTTGTAAGTTGTACCCATGAACATGGATGATTCCCCCTCCTTTCTCAGGATATTTATGATGATTTTATGGGATTCAGGTCATAGTCGCCCTACCCTAAAAACATCTTATCACCACTATACACCACTTTTCACCATAAATCAAGTAAAAATATGGTTTTTTTGTGTATTTTTACCCCCAAACTTAAAAAAACACCGCACAGGTTTTGATTCCTGTGCGGTGCCGATAGTTTTTTGGGCAATCAGCTCTTTACTTCACTTTTACGGCTTTTTTTGGTCCGGAAAAAGCATAGTACTTGCTGCCGTCTTTTGTGATAATGGCAGATACTTCTATCCAGTACTTTTTGCCGGATTCCAGGTAGAGCGTGTATGCCAGATCCTTCTTGGTTTTCACGGTCACTGTCTCACTTCCGCTCATGTTCTTCTTCAATGAATACCTGATGCTGTATCCGGTTATTCCTTTGACCTTGGAAGGCTTCTGAGCTGTGATTTTAACGGTGCCCTTAGATGAGGATGTCGCCTTGAATGTCGTCTCACCTATGTAATGTCTTGAAAGCTTAGTATAACTTCCTCTTTTGCCATCTGAATTGATGCCGGCTACCTTGATAAGGTAGAAGCCCTTATTCTTCAGACCCTTTAAGGTGTATGAAGTTTTGGCTGTGGTAACATATGTCCACTTGCTGTTCTTGATGTTCTTATATGCCACCTTGTACTTTACAGCATTCTCTGCAGTGAATTTGAGTTTGATAGTCTTATTGGTATACTTAGCAGAGTAGCTGAGTGCAGGTCTGGCAGGCAGAGGCTCAAGAGTCGCTGCGTTTTCGCCAATGTGGGCCTGTCCGTCCGGACTGTCAGAAGCGCTGAGGGTCGCTGTGTATGACACGATACCTTCTATACCTACTTTAGGCTTTACAGTACTTGATTCAGAACTTACGGTGACAATCTTCTCATTTCCGCAGATACTGCAGACGAATACAGCATCGGCTTCTGTCTTATCCTCGTTCCACCGCCACTCTGAGAAGGCATAGTCGTGGCTCAGAGGATCGATGTCAGCTATAGTCTTTATCTGCTTCTCGAAGGCCTCATTTGCGAACTCAGCAGTATAAGTGGTCTCTCCCTTAGTTTCGCATCCTGCCGGTTTGGTGATCTCTGAAACAGCGTCGACTACCTCACTCTCTACGTGACCGGGATCATTATTACACGTTCTGATGGCGATGGCCCTGCTGTTTTCCTTGGTCCAGTAGTATGTAGGCTCGTTCCAGTCGTGTCCGGTGGCCTCAATTATCCAGCTGCCATCCCTGATCACTTCAGTGCCTGCTTCATCGCTGAAATGCTTACCGCAGGCTGAACATGTGTAGTACTCGGTGTTGCCGTCCTCTTCACAAGATGCTGCTTTAGCTTCTGTCTTGACAAGCTTGTGGCCGGTAGCTTCTATGTCCGCAAGGGTCTTGGTCTGTGCTGCAAAGGCACTGTTGATGAAGATCGCCGTGTAGGTGGTCTCTCCCACAGTTTCACATGTGGCAGGTTTGGTCACTTCTTTTGTTACAACAGCTTCTTCGACTTCCACATGTTTGTGATCATGTCTGCATTTCCTTATAGCTATGGCTGTGCTGTTGTCATCAGTCCAGGAGTATGTCGCCTTGCCCCAGTCATGAGCTTCCGGATCTATGGGAATGTCTTCCGTCATGGTCTTGCCGCATACTGAACATGTGAACAGCTTGATTCCGGTCTCTGAGCAGGTAGAAGGTGTGATGATCACGCCCTCGTCCCAGTCATGTCCATTCTCAGCTATGGGTTCATTTTTACTCTGTACCTTGAAGGCCTTGTTCTCAAACTCTGCTGAAGTCCAGACTCCCATGCCTTCTTCTTCGCAGGTAGGCTGAGTTATTACCGAATAAAATGCCGGCTTAGTTTCTGTCTCGTAATGAGCTGCGTCGTTCTTACAGATACGTATAGCCGTAACTGATTGGTTATCTGCCGACCAGGTATATGTCGGAGCGCCCCAGTCATGTCCCTTAGGCTGGATATCTTCCACAGTCCTGGTCTGAACCGCAAAGGCTTTATTAGTGAAAGAGGCTGTATATGTGGTTTCTCCCTTTGCTTCACATGTAGCAGGTTTGGTAACTTCATATGTGGTGCTTACGGTTTCAGTCTCGAAATGTGATGCGTCGTTACCGCAGATACGAATGGCGGTTACCGATTTGTTGTCTGCGGACCAGGTGTAGGTCGGTGCGTTCCAGGCATGTTCCTTGGCAGGAATTATCCAGCTTCCTTCGTTGATCTCAGTGTTGCAGCTGCTGTCTCCAAAGAACTTTCCGCATCTGGAGCAGCTCCAGTATGCGGTGCTGCCCTGTTCCGTGCAAGTCTCACTGACTGCAGGATGTTCTGTCAGGTCATGTCCGAGGGCTGCTATTGTTACCTCTTTGCGCTGAACTGTGAACTGATCGCTTTCGAAAGAATCCGATATCCATAAACCTATACCGGTCGTGGTGCAAGTCGGCGATGTCTTTACTGAATACTCCGCATCCACCGTTTCTGTGATGGTCTCTGCAGCGGTATTGTACGGAACTGCGGTTCCTGTTACTTTGCTGAAGTCTTTAGCCCATTCATAGCTGACCCTATATCCGTATGCAGGGATCTCCACTGTTTTTACCTGAACTTCGAAAGCGCTGTTAATGAATGCTGCTGATGTCCAGGTTCCCGTTCCTGCCGTTGTCGCTGTCGCCGGCGTGGTTACCTCATAATATGCATGAGCAGTCTCTGTTTCCACGTGGCCGGGATCATTGATGCATGTCCTTGTTGCAGTTACAGATTTATTATTTGCCGCCCAAACATAGGTAGGATCGCTCCATTTATGTCCTGTAGCTTCGATGGTTACAGTTTGGGTCTGGATGCCGAAGGCTTCATTTGCAAAAGCCTTTGATGTCCATGTGCCTTCTCCTGCTGATGTACAGGTAGCAGCTTTTGTGACTGCATATGTAGCGTCTGCAGTTTCAGTCTCAATGTGAGAAGGATCATTTTTGCAGACTCTTGTGGCGGTAACAGAGCTAAAGTCTTCCGCCCATTCATATGACGGTTCACCCCAATCATGGCCGGTTGCGGGAATGTCCTCTACGACGCTTATCTGTTTTTCAAAGGCACTGTTTTCAAATTCTGCAGTATAAGTAGTCTCTCCTTTGGTTTCGCAGGTGGGCGCCTTAGTAACTTCAGATGTAGTATCTGCAGTCTCCGTCTCCATGTGTGAAGTGTCATGCTTGCAGGTACGTGTAGCCGTCACTCTGCCGTTATCATCCGACCAGGAATAAGTCGGAGCACTCCAGTCATGGCCCAGAGCTTCTATGACTTCCGTTTTTGTCTCTCCGCATTCTGTACATGTGAAGGTCTTTACTCCGTCTTCTGTGCAGGTGGGCTGAATTGTTACGGTTCCTTCATCCCAGCTGTGTTCGTGATCGCCTGAAGTTACCTTCTCATAGAGATATATCTTAGCGGATGTGGAGTTATAGGTGGCTTTGAATCCATCCTCATAGTAGACTACGTAGGTATTTCTTCCGCCTACATGCTGGAGCTGCTTGTCTTCTGTATATTGCCAGCCTCTTCTGTCGGTGTCCTTGACATATTCGAGTTCGGAAAATACCTTTACGTCGCCGCCCTTTCCTTCCAGATATCCTCCGGGGGAAACGTTGCCTATGTCGAAACCTTTTCCGAAGTCTCCATAGGAATCAGTATGTATGTCGATCTCTTCCCCTGTAGTCCATACTACTGAAGGTTCATCAGAAGAGATGTACTTATCTGCTGTTCCGTCACCGTCCAGATCTCCGGACTGGATGGTCACAGAGGTATTGCCCATGGCTGCGCCTCCGGAGGTGCCTCCGGGGCTTGTAAGGGCATAAGCGCTGCCTGCGCTGTCGGAGCTCACGATCAGATAGTCCTTGTCTGCCTTAAGCTGATCCGTCAGCTTATATACGGTTCCATCAGATGGTGCCGGCGGATCCACAGGCGGATCTTCAGGATCATCAGGATCAGGTACATATGTACCCTCATCGGTATATTCATAGAACTTGGAAGCAGTAGCATTATCTTCAGATCTTAAGGTGAAGATGTTTGTATTATCTCCCCCATTATCACCGTTACCATGGGTCAGATATTTATCTCCCGCATCACTCTGAGATGCATTCGTACTCATCAGTATGCTGCCGCTTACGGCGCTTCCTGATGCAGGAGTCTTGATGATCCAGATGTCCGGCGTGTCATCCAGTTTGAGTGTTCCGTCATAACCACCGCTGGAGTTGGCCTCATAGGTGCCGTTGAGATATTCTCCATCCTGACTCTGGATATAGTAGCTGTTGCCGTCCCTGGTTGCAGATGTAAACGTCCAGAGCAGGTGATCAGGTATAACATCATCTCCGACAGTATATGCTATGCCTGTCAGTCCTTTGTAGTTGTAGGAACCGCTGTCTCCTGAACCATTGGAATATCCTGTTTCCTGTCCTTCAGAAGTCAAAGCGTATCCATCACCCGCCAGAATGACATATTTTTTGCCGGGCTCCGGAGTAACGCCCGAACCGGCTTTTTTGGTTACTGTTACTTCACAGGTATCAGTAAAGCCTCCATCCACATAGGTCGCGGTTATGGTTGCTGTTCCTTTGGCAACACCGGTGACCTGTCCGGATGAACTTACCGTAGCTACGGAAGTATCACTGCTGGTCCATGTAACTTTTCTGTTGGTCGTTTCTTCAGGAACGAAGTTTACAGTCAGGTTCTTTGAAGAACCGGCTTCAACTTTCATGGTTTTAGGAGAAACGGAGATGCTCGTGGCATCCACAGGATCCTGCTCTGTAAAAGTACCTCCTTCAGTAACGTTATTAGCGTTTTCATCGTAATATGTGAAGGACATCTTATTCTCATCATCAATGGTTATGATGAGGCCCTTTCCTTTGACGAAAGCGCTTCCCGTTCCGTTTTCACTGTCGCTCATGCATCCCGCAGCGCCATAGTAGAAATCGATGGCTTGATGGCTGTTGCTGGCGACCTCAAGAGTGTCACCGAAACTATAGATCGCATCATAATACGTATCAGATACAGAGTGGTTGTGACCCCACAGAAGAATGATCTTCTTGCCTGCAGCTGATGCATTGTTGAGTACGTCTATTACCTGCGAAGCATTTGTCGTCGTTCTGCTGCTGAAGTGATGCAGCGGGAAATGAGTAAGAATGATGATTGGCTTGTCATTTCCGGTTTTTTCCAAAAAATCCGAAAGCGCTTCGATCTGTGCCGCCGTATAGTTGTCCCGGTAATTATTCCAGTTATCCGTTCCAAGACAGTAAATGATATAGTTATCGCCGCTTATACCCTGGGCGCCGACGATATACTCATCTTTTACCGAACTTGAAGTCGAATCGAAATTGCCGTTCATGAACTCATGGTTTCCTGTGGTATGTACCTGGGTTATTCCCTTATCATCCACCACGTCCATGACAGCTTTCGTGAAGGTCCAGAACTGAGATTCATTGGCTCCGGCAGATCCCATGTCTCCGCAGAAAGACATAACGTCTATTTTACCGTAAATATTGATCATATTATTCAGCCAGATCTCCATACGATTGGCAGACTGATTGCCGTTCGCATTGCTGCCTCCATTATGTACGTCTGATGTGAAAGCCAGCACCGTCAGATCGCCGGATGCTTTAGCTCCCTCTCTCTTGACCGGCTCCTCTTTCAAGGCAGGAGTCGTTTCGCCGGCACCCTCTGAAAGCTGTTCATTCTCCGGCTCTTCCACCGGCTCCTTTTCAACCTCAGCAGCTGGTTCGCCGCCGTTTTCCGAAGGTTGTTCAGCTTCAGGTCCTTCCGCCGGTACATCTTCATCAACTGCAGCATCCTCAATGACAGGATCTGCTGCAATAGCATCGCTGTCGGCAAAAACCGAGCCAGGTACCATATAGGTAAAGATCATCATGATGCTTATCAATATGGTCACCGTAAACTTAAATCTTTTTTTCATAAAGCTCCCCTTTCTTTTCATCTTACCACACCCAGTATGAGCCATTTGGAGCTTGCCATGATTCCGTTTCAAAAAATATCCGGCTGCAGTTCGATGCTTCTGACACTAACAGATCAAAAAATCTGGTCTATATGGGTTTAGACACCAAAAAAACAAAAACTCCTCAGATTTTTTGGATTATTTCCAAAAAAATCCGAGGAGCATACTCTTCTTTTCATATGTGGTTTAAATATATCCGCCTCTTAAGGGACTTTCAGGGGTGAATCTTTCGAAGATGCAGGTCATGCCAAGACCCTCTCCCACCGCCAGATCGATGGGATCTTTAATGGTGAAAAATATCCTCGCCCCCTTGAAATTCCTGAAGGCAGGCACCCTGCGATGCTCATAGTTATATGCCACGAAATCCGGATGTGTCAGCCTGTTGAACCGAAGATCTCTCACAAGGGTATTGGTGATCCTGTCGAACTTCACGCCCTCCCTGGGGTCATCCTCCACTCTGGCATTGTAGTCTGCGATCAGGTCAGAACCCAGCTGTCCGCGGACCACTTCAGGATAGGTCTTCGCCAGATAGAGGACCGCAAAGGAATTGAAGCTCTCCACGCAATAGAGTCCCTCATAGTTCTCCAGTTCCGCCATCACCTTGTTCGTCAGTTCTTCATGATTGCCGCCCTCAGGCTTAAGTTCGATTATCATGGGTACACGGCCGGCAACCAGCTTGAGCACATCTCCGAATTCAGGGATACGCTCTTCAGACTCTTCCAGAGTAAAATATCTGGCCTCCTCCAGGGTTATGTCTTCTATACGGGCGGTGCAGGCCGTGAAGATCCTGCATTCCCGATCCGCGTACTCCGGCAGAAGAGGCAGATGATCCGCCCTTCTGGACGTGGTCCTCCTGAGGCTCGAATCGTGGATAACAGCGAGTTTGCCGTCCAGGGTGAGATGAACATCGAATTCTATGCCAAAACCTTTCTCAACGGCCCTTTCAAAGGCCTTAAGAGAATTTTCCGGCACGACGGGTTTATGATGCAGACCCCGATGCGCATATCTGTATTTCAATATTTCTTTTAAAACATCTTCTTTATTCATTGCTTATGCCCGATCACATATCAAGGTCTTCAAATGCCTCCACGCCCTTCTTAGGAGCTTCCGGCTTGGAATCGCCGTGCATTACCTGAAGCATGGTCACGAAAGCTACTGCAGAGAATAAAGTTGCGTACGGGAACAAAGTCCAGTATCCCACATGCTCAAGGAAGAAGCCTGAAAGGATCGGTGTGAATACCTGAGCTGCCATGGAGAAGGTATAATAGTATCCCGTAAATTTACCTATGTCAGAACCTTTGCACATCTCAACTACCATGGGATATGAGTTGACGTTTATGGAAGCCCAGGCTATGCCCACAAGGATGAACACTACATAAATGCCCGCATTGGGTGTTTTGAAGAAGAAAGCTGCGAGCCAGGACAGGGCCAGAAGGATAACTCCAAAGAGGATGACCTTCTTACGTCCGAGTTTCGATGAAATGATACCTACAGGAACGAAGGCGATCAGGGCTCCGATGGATGCCAGCATCATGGCTCCCGCGTATGAACCGCCGCCCATTCCCCATGTCTCCGTAGCGTATTTGGAGAAGGCTGTAGTTACTCCGTTGTATGCCATGAACCAGAAGGCAACTGACAGGAGCAGGAATATCAGTGATCTCTTTACATCCTTAGGCAGTTTCGCGTCTCCCGATCCATCATCCTCCACTTCATCCTCGATGCCATATTCTTTCTCAAGAGCGATCCTTTCAGCCACGAATTTGTTTTCATCCACCTTGGTAAGCAGAATAACAAGTGCCAGGATCATTATGACAGCAACTGCCAGGAACAGATAAATATAGTTAGGTGTGTTGTTGTCCTTGGAACCGGAAAGTACCATGGTCAGTCCCAGCACCAGGATGATTCCCACGGCTCCCATGAGATTAATGATGGCGTTTCCTTTGGATCTCAGAGGTTTCGGCGTAACGTCGGGCATGAGAGATACTGCAGGTGATCTGTATGTGCTCATGGCGATCAGCGTGAGCAGCAACATCACGATGAAAAGAGCAAGATTCCTGATATTGGCCGCTATGGGCAGGAAGATCATGAAGATCACGGAAAGTATCGTACCAACGAATATGAAGGGAGTTCGCTTGCCTCTGTTGGTGCTTACCTTATCTGACAGCGCTCCGAAGATCGGCAGCATGAACAATGCAAAAATATTGTCCAGCGCCATAATTCCTCCCGACAAGGTATCTCCGATGTTGAAGAAATACTTGAGGATCAGCGGAATGATGTTGTCATACATCTGCCAGAAGGCGCTGATTGCTAAGAAGGCGAATCCTATGAGGATCGTACGCTTGGTATCCAGTTTCATAACAGTATCTCCTTAATGCTATTAAAAATATATGTCGGCTCAATGCCGTATTTAACTATGTCTTCCATGACTCCTTCTCCTGAAAGAAGGAATGCCGTATCCACCCCCGCGTTCACTCCGCAGGCGATATCGGTATATATGCGATCCCCCATGATCAGAGTCTCTTCTTTGGTGCATCCGAACTTTTTCATGGCCATTTCTGCCATGAGGGGCTCCGGCTTTCCCATGAAAATGGGCTTCCTGCCGGTGGCATGCCAAAGCATTTCCGCCATGGATCCGCAGTCAGGTACATAACCGAATTCAGCCGGGCATACCCAGTCAGGATTAGCCGCAAAATACGGCATCTCCGGGTTCTCCGTAAGCAGCCTGCTGACATCCTCCAGCTTCCTGTAGGTGAGTTCTCTGTCAAAGCCCAGGACCACCATATCGATGCCCTTTTCAAGGCTATCGACCACCTTGAAGCCGGCGTCTCGAAGCTGCTTCTTAAAGGATTCGGTGCCCATTACATACATGGTTTTCTCTCCTAAGCCCTTGCCGAAGTGCTCTTCGAGATAGTAGATGGTGGCGTCCACGGATGTGAGAAAATCATCCCTGCCGGCAGGTATCCCCAGATGGGCCATCTTCTCAAGATATGCATCTATTCCTCTGGAGGAATTGTTGGTAAGAAATACCGCTCTGCCCTTTTCCCTGGTACGTTCTATGAACTCGCGGGCGCCCGGCAGCAGCTTGTCATCCAGATATATGGTCCCATCCATATCCATGAGGAAGAGTTTTTTGTTGGAAAGATCAGGTTTCATATTCACAAAAAGATCATGTCCTTATTTTTTTGAGATCAGCGCCGAAGAAATCAGGGCAGTCAGAGGAATAGCCAATACCATTCCGATACTGGAAGACAGGCCGCTTATGGTCTCCAGAGCTACAAAAGCTGTCGAAAACAGATGATAGAAGGTCAGGCCGCGGTAATAAAGGAAGATCATCAACGTGAATTCACTTCCCAGAAATGCAAGGATCAGGGTATTTGTCATGGTGCCCACCATATCCCTGCCGATATTCATTCCCGACCTGAACAATTCCCTTATTCCGAGACTCGGATTTGCAGCATGAACTTCTTCAAGAGCAGACGAGATGCTCATTGCAACGTCCATTACAGCACCCAGGGCACAAATGATGATGCTGGCCACCAGAAGTCCCCTGAGGTCTATGGTTATGCCTAAGTATTTTATCTGAAGAAGCACCTCTGCATCTTCAAGTCTCAGGCCGTCTATCTTTGCAAAATGCTGAACGCCGAGGCCGAATACCATGGCAAGAAAGGCTCCGGATACAGTACCAAGGAAGGCAGATATGGTCTTTCTGCCTACTCCTCCCAGTATGGTGAAACATACCATGGCGATGTATGCGCATACGATGAAAGTCGTGAATACGGTGGGTGCACCTTTGAAAAGCAGCGGTATAAGTATGGCGAAAAGACATATGATGGTAAATACCAGACCGATCAGGGATTTCAGTCCTGTCCGCCCTCCTATGATCATGACAACTATAAAGAAAAGCAGCAGGAAGATCCCCAGGATCGGGATCCTGTTGAATTCATACACCGTGGCGCTGTGTTCTCCATCGGAGTGGGTCTTAATGGTCAGAGTCACGCTGTCGCCTTCTGAGACCGGGCATCCGCTGAGTGGTCCGAAATAGTTATACACCACCATGATCTCACCCTTGTATTTGCCGCTTTTAACGACGACTTCCAGTTCCTGATTGCCGGCATAGGCGCCGTCTGCCTCCTCATCGATCTTCATGTCTTCGTTCACTATACTGACGACGGTCGCCTTTTCAAAATCGACCTGCTCGTCACCATAAACGTCGAATATATCCTCCGTACCGTTTATAACGTCTCCGGAATATATCAAAAATAACGCACCGAAAAAAATCACCGCAGCAAAAATCAGAACCGTGATGCTTGCTTTTTTACTTTTTGCGGTCTGCCCAGCGGCGTTATTTTTCATTGCCTTCCTCCAGAATGTTCTACTGAAAGTATATCAATATCGATTTTTCTTGTCAATAAAACCCAACAATTATGTGGGATATCGGGCAGGTCTTCCCCGATCCATAAAAAGAACGCCCGGACTGATCCGGGCGTTCTCAATATAGCTAATAACTTTCAACTAAATCTTATGTCGATATTATCTTGTGGAAGCATCGTAGAGTTCTTCTGCGTTGTCCCATTCCTTGATGATCTCAGGGATGATCTTGTAAAGGTCACCAACGAGACCATAGTCAGCGATTTCCATCATCGGGCAGTCAGGATCCTTGTTGATAGCAACGATGATCTTGGATCCGGACATACCAGCCTGGTGCTGGATAGCTCCGGAGATACCGCAAGCGAAGTAGATCTCGGGCTTAACG
>JAEEGL016872205.1_pt1 | contig 21517 bp, 17 predicted proteins | sample 9134231 | NCBI WGS metagenome assembly JAEEGL01 (sample SAMN16246548, study PRJNA631951) | gut metagenome | biome: gut microbiome; feature: rumen; material: fiber-attached | host: Bos | place: Iran: Karaj | collected 2018-10
TAACATTCTTCTTTAGATATATGAGACCATTAATAGAAAATGGAAATGTTTATTTAGCTCAACCACCATTGTATAAATTATCTAAAAAAGGTATAGAAGATATATATTGTTATACAGATGATGACTTAGATAAAAGTTTTAAAGATTTGGCTGAAAAAGGTATACCAAGAGATCAATTATCAATACAAAGATATAAAGGTTTAGGAGAAATGAACCCTGAACAATTATGGGAAACAACAATGGATCCAGCTAAAAGAGTTTTAATTAAAGTAACAATGGATGATGCGATAGCTGCAGATAAAATATTTAGTCTTCTTATGGGAGATGAAGTTGAGCCAAGAAGAGAATTTATAGAACAAAATGCTAAATATGTTAAAAACTTAGATATATAAAACAAAAGAAAAGAGGGTTCCCAATATGTGGAAACCCTCTTTTAATATTAATAAAACTTATATTAACTTTCAGCTAAAACTAATAAACATCATTTTTTAACATGTCAAGCATTACTACCGGAGGCATGCTATAAACAACATATATTAATCAGTTACTAGAATACAAATTTACTTTAAATAGCCAGATTCGTCCCCAAAATAAAGGGATTAAAACCAGCCACTTTCAAATAAAAGAGTATTCATGACTTCAAATATATATTATGCCTTTCAAATTCTTTATAAAAACAAAAAAGAACTATTAGACAAAAAATATACTCTTTGCTTCCGACATTAATATTTTTAATAATTAATATCTTGGCTCGAAAACAATACTGCTACAAGTAAGCAATGTTGTTCTCTAAGTTAGGCTAATATAAATTTTATAATAATATTATATGAAATAAAAAAAGATATATACTGGAAAAAAATAGAAATTAATTAAATCTTAATAAAATCTCTATTTTATCTTAAGAATTTTTTGTTATAATAAAATCGAAAATTACAAAAAGGGGAATATATATGTATAATATTTTAGTTTGTGATGATGATAAAGAAATAGTAAAAGCTATTGGTATTTATTTAGAAAAAGAAGGATATAAAGTATTAAAAGCTTTTAATGGTGAAGAAGCAATAAAAATAGTTAAAGAAAATATAGTTCATTTAATAATATTAGATATTATGATGCCTAAAAAAGATGGAATAGCAACATTAAAAGAAATAAGAATGGAAAAAAGCATTCCTGTTATTATGCTATCCGCAAAATCAGAAGATGAAGACAAAATAAACGGATTAAATATTGGAGCAGATGATTATGTAACAAAACCATTCAATCCATTAGAATTAATAGCAAGAGTAAATTCTGGAATAAGAAGATATACAAAGCTGGGCAATATTGAAACAGAAGAAAAACAAAACAAATATCAAACAGGAGAACTTCTTATAGATGATGAAAAAAAGATTGTTTACGTAGAAGGAAATGAAGTAAAACTAACTCCAACAGAATATAACATATTAAAATTTTTGACAAAAAATAAAGGTAATGTTTATTCAATAGAACAAATTTATGAAAATGTATGGGAAGATGAAGCATTTGGTGCAGAAAACATCATAGCAGTTCATATAAGACATATAAGAGAAAAAATAGAAATAAATCCAAAAGAACCTAAATATTTAAAAGTTATATGGGGAATAGGATATAAAATAGAAAATTTATAAAGAGGAAAATATGAGAAGAAGTAGAATTTTAAAAATTATATGTTATATATTGATTCCAATACTTGTTTTAATTCTTGGAATATCAATATTTTATGAAGCTTGCAAAGAGAATTATTTGAATAGTACAATGGATGACAAAATGTATTTTCAAAGTGATGATTTTGTATATTCGTATATGTCAGCATTATCAAAAGAAACATACAATTTAATTTATAACAATGCAAATTATAAAAATGTAGAAGATAATAATTATATTATTTATTATAATGAATCTTTAGATCAATACGGATTACAAATAGAAGATTATTTTTATTTAATAATATATAGAAATAAAGCGTATACAAATGTTGAATTAACAGCAAATACAAATACATTAGAAAGTATAAAAGAATTTATTAAAAATAATAGCAAATATGCAACAATTATAAATGGTAATGTTTCTTCAAATTCAGAAATTATATCAAATAAAGCTATAAAGTATTTTAATCTTTTCGAAAACACATATTATACAAAAGAAAAATATGTAGATGATGATAGTGTTTATGATATTTTAAATTATGATGAAGAAACTTCAAGAATATATAATATATATACGGAGAAAATAGATGATTTGCAAATATATTCTTCTTATAATGAAAAAGTTATAGAATCTGATTATTCTATTTTTTATAAAGAAATTCTGACATACTTAAACAAATATGAAAACATATTTGTAGTAGCAATACCTGTTACTGCGACACTGCTAGTATTAATTGCTGTATTTTTAGTTATTTCCATAGGATATACAAAAGAAAGTAATGGAATAGAATTAAACGATTTAGATAAAATACCTTTTGAAATTGTTACAGCAGTTGCTTTTGGAATAGTTATTGCACTTATCTTCTTAGCTGGTTCATTATCTAATATAATCAATCCAGAAAATATGTTAGGTTTTATAAGCTTATATATAGCAATGTATTGTATGGGATATGTTTTATGTGCTACATGGGGAATTACATTTGTAAAAAGAATAAAATCTAAAACTCTTTTAAAAACAAGTATTATAGTTATTATGATAAAATTTATACTAAAACAAATTTCAAGATTCTTTAAATGGATAAAAAAAGTAATAAAAAATGCTTATAGTAAAATAAAAGGGAAAATACCACTATATTTAAAAGTAATAGGTGGAATGATAGGATATTGTTTTATAGTTGTTATTTTAACAATGCTTTTTGGACCAGTAGGATTAATATTTGCAGGAATAATTGCATTTGTTTTGATTTATCCTCTTATTGTAAATATTAATTGTTTTAGTAAAGTAGAAAAGCATTTAGAAAAAATGTATAAAGGTGAATATGCAGAAAAACTTAAATCTGAAGAATTTACATCTGATTTTCAGAACACAGTAACATATATAAATGATATATCAAGCGGATTCGAAAAAGCAATTGATGAAAATGTTAAATCAGAAAGATTAAAAACAGAATTAATAACAAATGTATCACATGATATTAAAACACCACTTACTTCAATTATAAACTATGTAGATTTATTGAAAAAAGAAGACATAGAAAACGAAAAGGTAAAAGAATATTTAGATATTTTAGAAAACAAATCACAAAGATTAAAAAAACTAACAGAAGATTTAGTTGAAGCTTCAAAAGCATCTAGCGGAAACGTAAAATTAAATCTTGAAAAAATTAACATATGTGAATTAATAAGACAAGCAACAGGAGAATTTGAAGATAAGTTTGGAGAGAAAAAATTAGAAATAATTTCAAGTTTTCCAGATCAAGACTTATATATTAATGCTGATAACAGGTACCTTTATAGAGTAATAGAAAATTTGTATAGCAATATATCAAAATATACATTAGAAAGTTCAAGAGTTTATATTGATATAAAAAGAATTGAAAACAATGTAAATGTTACAATGAAAAATATATCTAAAGAAAAATTAAATATTTCAGCAGAGGAATTAGCGCAAAGATTTGTAAGAGGAGATAAGTCTAGAAGTACTGAAGGAAGTGGATTAGGAATATCAATTTCAAAAAGTTTAACAGAACTTCAAAATGGTAAATTTAGTTTGCAAATAGATGGAGATTTATTTAAAGTAGAATTAGAATTTGCAATAATTTAAATAATATTTTAAAAGCACTAATAAAATTAGTGCTTTTTCTATTGACAAAATAGTATAAGGGGTGTATTATAAGCAAAATCTTAAGAAAGGAGTATAAAAAATAAAAAAAGAAAAGTCAACAAAAGAATGGTTGCCTTTTGAGAAAATCTTAGATAACGGAATAATTATTACAAAAAACTCGTACGTTAAAATAATTAAAATTATACCAATCAATTATCATTTGAAGTCTAATTTAGAAAAAGAATCAATATTAAATTCATATAAATTATTTCTTAAAACATGTGATTTTAATCTTCAAATACTCATTCAGAGTAAAAAAGAAAATCTTTCAAAAATGTTTTTAAATCTTAAAGAAAAATCCCAAAAAGAAAATGAAAAAATAAAAGAATTAATAGATAAATATAAGGAGTTTATTTTGTCTAGAAATGACATAGATAAATCTACATCAAGAAATTTTTATATTGTAATAAAAAAAGAAATAAATGATTCTCAAAAGGTAGAAGAAAAGCAAATAAATGAAAAAATAGCAATAAGCCAGTTAAACGAAAACTTCTTTAAAATAAAAGAATCTTTGTCAAGATGTGGAAATATTATTTATGATGTTAATAATAAAGAAGATGTAGTTGAGATATTAAGTTCATTTATAATTGCTAAAAATAATGGTAAAGGAGAGTGATAAAATAGAAAATTTTTATGAAGGAACAATTTCATCAAAAGATAAAATTGCTCCAAGTTATATTAATACAAAAAACCCAAGATATGTAGAAATAGATGGAGTATATTATACTGGAATATTAGTAATTGATTACTATAGAGAAATAACAGATTTACTCTTAAAAAACATTATAGATACAAATGTAAATATGAACATTTCTATTTTTTATGAAAAACAAGATACATATAAAACAATAAAAGATCTAACATATTTTATAGGAAATGTAGGTGTTGATTTGAAAAGCGGAAATCAAAATAGAGAAGATATTGATATTGCTGCTTTTTCGTATAATGATGCAAAATATATTAGAAAAGAGATGCAAGTAAATAATGAAGACTTATATTTTCTTTATTTATATGTAGAAATTATATCTGAAAATGAAAAAGAAATGGATAGAAATTTAAATAAAGTAGAAGGCATTTTACAAGCTTCTGGAATGATGACGAGAAAAGCAAATTTTAGACAAGAACAAGTGTTAAAATCATGTTTACCACTAATGATAAATGATTCAGATATAAAGAAAATATCTAGAAGAAATATATTAGGAAACAGTTTAGTTTCTACATATTCATTTATATCTTCAAGTATATATGATGAGAATGGTATTTATATAGGAACAAATATGAATAATGATTCATTAATATTTGTTGATAGATTTAACAAAGATAAATATAAAAATGCAAATATGTGTATTTTTGGTACAAGTGGAGCGGGAAAATCATTTTATACAAAGCTCTTAGTGTTAAGGTATAGATTGTTTGGATTAGAACAATATATTATTGATCCTGAAAGAGAATATACAAAAATGTGTGACAATCTAAATGGTGTATGTATCAAAATAGGACCTACCTCTAAAAGTTTTGTTAATATTCTAGATATTAGAGAAGATTCTATAGAAGAAGAAAATGGATATCTTGCTACAAAAGTAGGAAAGTTAAGAGGCTTTTTTTCAATGGTTTTTGGAAATCTTGATGAAGAAAATGTAGCGTTTCTAGAAGAAGCATTAATTAAAACATATAAAGAAAAAGGTATTACGTTTGATGACAATACACTTTTTGTTGAAGAAAAGGGGATAAAAAGATTCAAAAATAGTTCGGAAATGCCAATTTTAGAAGATCTGTATAAAGTAATAGAGAGTGATAAAAATACTAAGTTTTTTGCACGTAAATTATATCCTTTTATTTATGGTTCTTTAAAGTTTTTGAATTGCTATACAAATGTTGAATTAAACAATAAATTAATTGTAGCAGATATATATGATTTAGGAGAAGATAATTTAAAATACGGAATGTATATATTTACAGAACTTTTTTGGGACAAAATAAAAAAAGATAGGAATAAAAATAAAGCAATATATTTGGATGAAATATGGAGGCTAATAGGTGTTACATCAAATAATATTGTTGCATCATTTATTTATAAGATATTTAAAACAATTAGAAAATATGGCGGAAGTGCTGTTGCGATAACTCAAGATGTATCAGATTTGTTTAGTTTGGAAAATGGAACTTATGGAAAAAGCATATTAAATAATTCAAGTATTAAAAACTTTTTTTCTTTAGAAGAAGAAAATATATTAGTATTAGAAAAATACGCAAATATAACAGAAAAAGAAAAGATAGAAATGAAATCATTAAAAAGAGGAGAAGCTCTAATATTTATTGGCGAAAATCATATATTAGCTAAGATAGAAGCTTCGGATGATGAAAAGGAGATGATAATATGAAAATAATAACTGCAATAGGCAATATAGAATTAAATGAATCATTAAAAGAAATAGAAAATATAGAAGTTATAGGAAAAGATATACAATACCAAGAGGGAATATTGGAAGTGTTAGAAAAAAATGAAAATGTTGATATGCTAGCAGTAAGTAATTTATTACCTGAAGAAATGAATTTTTTGTATTTGATAGATAGAATAAGAAAAACAAAAGAAGATTTAGAGATAGTTGTGTTTTTAGATAAAGAAAATATAAGTATAGAGAATTTTTTAAATAGTAAAAAAATATATAAAATATATTATTTAGATGAGAATGGTATAGAAGTGTTTTTAAATTCTTTAAAGAATTCAAATAATGTATCATTAGGGATTTCAAGAGAAATAGAAGAAATAAAAAACATGATAATTGCTCCGAGATTTAAAAAAAATTACAAAAATAAAGAAATATACGTAGAATCAAATTTAATTGTTATTACAGGAAATCCTGGAAGTGGGAAAAGCATTATTTCATGTATTTTAGCAAAACAATTGGAAAAGAAGAAAAAGAAAGTAGCATTAATTAGTTTTGATAAAACCAAGAGTCTAAAGATAATTTTAGGAATTAATAATGTTAAAGACTATACAAATAGAAATGATATTAGTAATTATCTTTCTGTTTTTACATATGATTTTAATTTTAAGGATAATTTAAATGAAAGATATGAAATAAATGAATTAATTGAAAGACTAAAAGGCGAGTTTGATTATATTGTTTTTGATATATCTACAGAATATCAATATATAAATTTAATATTAAGAAATAGTAAAAAAATAGTGTTCTTATTAGAACCTAATTTGCTTGAAGTAATGAAAGCTAAACAAAATATTGATAAAATTATTTATGATTTAGATATTAATGCAGATAATATCAAAATTGTATTTAATAAAACAAACAAATATCAAATAGCAGACAGTATTTTAGAGGAAGTATTTGAAGAATTTGAAAAAATTGGAAGTATTTCATATGACGAAAAATACAATTTATTTATAAATCAACATTTAAGCCTTTTAGATGATATTAATTTATATGAAATAATTTATGAAAATTAGGAGGGATAATATGAACGGATTAGAATTAGATACAATAAGTTTAAATAATAATATAATTCAAGATCAAAATATCGAATTAAAACAAAATAATTTTTTGGAATCTATATTAGGAAAAACAATAAATTCGGCAGTAGATATAGGGATTAAAGCTATTTTACCAGACATAATAGAAGATGAAGTTATTAATATAAAAGATGCAATAATGACAAACGGATTTAAAGATGGATTAAATGAAATAATTGATTCTACAATAAATACAGGTAAAAGCGCAATAGGTATTGTTACAGGAGAATTTGAAAATGTCTCTCAAATAGAAATGGCCGTAAGAAAGGGAGGATTACTAGATAAAACATCAAAATTATTAGATATTGCTATAAATTTTGCGAGAGAAAAGCAATTATTAAGTAAGGAAGTATCAGGACTTATAATGACTGGAAAAAACACTATTATAAATTCTGTAAGTGATAAAATAGAGAAAACTCTTACAAATCAAATAAGATGTATAGAAAGAATAGAAAAATATTGTGAAAAATGGCAGGAATCTTTTAATAATAAAGATATAAACCAAATGGATAATTCATTGAGAAATATAAAAACAAATTTGGAAAAAATAGTTCCTTTGGAAAATATAATTAATAGAGCTAGAACAATAGAGACATTACATAGCATAATAAAGAATACAGGTAGTTTTGATATTTCTACTGAGACTATGGAGCTTGCAACGAAATTAAATTGACAACTAAAATAATTATATTTATAATTATTTTACAAAGGAGTTTTTATGGAAGATATAGAGCTTTTTGATGTAAAAAAAGAATATGAAATTATAATAAAAAGAGTTGTAGAAAAATATGGATATAATAAGGATTTAGAACAAACATTAAGAAGAATATTGCCAGCAATGTTAAAAGGAAGAAGTTATCAAGACAGAAGAGTGTTCTATGAAATGTTAGAAGAAACACAAATAGTCATTGTTACGAGTCAAGAAGAACTAAAAAGAAGAGAAGAAGAAGAATTTGGTGGATTAAATCCTCATATTGTAGAAGAAGATTCAGAAAAATCAGTATATAATCAACTTAAACCTGCAGGATTTTATAGAAGAGATCCTATATTAGATGAAAGTGGAAAACTTGTTGGAAAAAAGCAAGCTGTATTTGTTCAAGCTATAGACACAAAAGGGAGATTAAGTTCTAGTGAAGAAGAGCGTGTTAAAATATTTGGAACAGCTATTCAAGTTTCACATTTAATCCACGAATTAGGTCATGCCTGGGCAGCTCAGCATAATGGATTAATACAAGAGGAAGATGGTTCAGTCATTTCAAGAGTGGGAACAGCAGAGGTTAAGTATGAGTATTCTCCTATAGGAGATGGCAAATATTCGTGTAAAGAATCTTATCCTAAAAATATGATGATTGAAGAAGCTATGAATACAGAGCAAGAAGAAGACTCATTAAAAAGATTTTTACAAGTAGATAGTGATAAACTAAATGAATTATATAATTCTGGAATTTTAGATAGATCTAATTACCAAAAACTAGTTTTAATGATAATGAGATCAGCGCTTAATTGCGGATTAAGAAAAGACTTTGAAACATATAGAATGTATAACGACAGAGCTTCAGAGAGTAAAATAAATAATGCATTAACTCAAACAGAATGGCATCAAAAAAGGGGAGAAAATTCCGAATTTACAAATAGAAAAATTCAACTTATAAAAATACTTTCACAAGGGCAAGAAATTTGTGATGATGGCATAATTAGACCTATTGATGACACTCAAAAAGAAAAAATTAATAAAAGGAAACAATTTGTAGAACTTTGTAGAGAAGATTTTTTAAAAGACAAATCGGAAATGAGTCCAATGGAATGTTATGATAATTTACTTACACAATTTTTTGATATAAATGCTAAAAACTCTTGCTTTGACAGTAAAGAATTTGTAAAGGTTGTAAAGATGTTAGCACCTGAAGCAAACGAATTATTAGATCAAATAGAAGCTGTTTGTTTAGGAAGAAATTTAAGTGAAAAATCAGAAGAAAAATAAGGCTATATAAAGGCAAATTTTAGTATAAAAATTTGCCTTTTTTTCTTGATTTTTTTGGGTAAGTTTTATATAATGCAAGAGTAAATAAGTATAAAGAAAAGAGGTTTTTTAATGGATAGGCAAGATGAAAAAATAATCGAGAGAAATATTGAAACTGAAATGAGAACAGCATATATCGATTATGCAATGAGCGTAATTGTTTCAAGGGCTTTACCAGATGTTAGAGACGGTTTAAAGCCTGTTCATAGAAGAATATTATATTCTATGCATGAAGATGGAATTACATCAGATAAGCCTTATAGAAAATGTGCAAATACAGTTGGATCTGTTTTAGGAAGATATCATCCACATGGTGACTCTTCTGTATATGATGCAATGGTGCGTTTAGCTCAAGATTTCTCTATGAGATATACTTTAATAGATGGACATGGTAACTTTGGATCTATAGATGGTGATGGTGCAGCAGCAATGAGGTACACAGAATCTAGAATGTCAAAAATTGCAGAACAAATGCTAGTTGACATCGAAAAAAATACAGTTGATTTTATGCCTAACTATGATGATAGACTTCAAGAACCAACAGTTTTACCATCAAAAATACCTGCATTATTAATAAATGGTTCTTCTGGAATTGCTGTTGGTATGGCAACAAACATTCCACCACACAATTTAACAGAGGTTATAAATGGAGCAATTAGATTAATAGACAATCCTGAGTGTACAATTGAAGAATTAATGCAAGATGTTAAAGGACCAGATTTTCCTACAGGAGCAATGATATTAGGTAGAGACGGAATAAAAGAAGCATACACAACAGGAAAAGGAAAAATAACAGTTAGAGCAGAAACAGAAATTGAAGAAATGGGCAATGGAAAACAAAGAATTATTGTTAGATCTCTTCCATATCAAGTAAACAAAGCTAATTTAATTATTAAAATAGATGAAATGATTAAAGATAAAAGAGTAGAAGGTATTTCAGAAGTTAGAGATGAATCAGACAGAGAAGAAAAAGTTAGAATTGTAATTGAACTTAAAAGAGATGCTAGACCTCAAGTAATCTTAAATCAATTATTTAAACATACACAAATGCAAGATACATTTGGTGTAATAATGCTTGCATTAGTTGATGGAGAACCAAAAATTCTTACATTAAAACAATGTTTAGAAGAATATATTAAACATAGAAAAATAGTAATTTTAAGAAGGACAAAATTTGAACTTGATAAAGCAGAAGCAAGAGCTCATATCTTACAAGGTTTAATGATAGCTATTGACAACATTGATGAAGTAATTAAGATTATTAGAGAATCTTATGATGATGCTAAAGAAAGATTAATGGCAAGATTTGAACTTTCTGATATTCAAGCACAAGCTATCTTAGATATGCAATTAAAGAGATTATCTGGATTACAAAGAGAAAAACTTGAAGAAGAATATGCAGAATTATTAAAATTAATTGCGTATTATAAAGAGATTTTATCAAGCGAAACATTAGTATATGATATTATTAAAACAGAACTTCTTGAAATTAAAGAAAAATTTGGAGATGAAAGACTTACAAAAATTGCTGCTGCAGAAGGTGAATTCGAAGAAGAAGATTTAATAAAAGAAGAACAAGTAATTATAACTTTATCACACTTTGGATATATTAAGAGACTTCCAGTAGATACTTATAAGAGCCAAAGAAGAGGTGGCAAAGGAATTACAGGAATGACAACAAGAGAAGAAGATTTTGTAAAAGAAATATTTACAGCTTCAACTCATGACACATTATTATTCTTTAGTAATAAAGGAAAAATGTATAGACTTCGTGGATTTGAAATTCCAGAAGCAGGAAGAACAGCAAAAGGAACTGCAATTGTCAACTTACTAAACCTAGAAGCTGGAGAAAAGATTTCTGCAATTATTCCAATTCAAAATTTTGCTGAAGGAAAATATTTATTAATGGCTACAAAGAGTGGTTTAATAAAGAAAACTCCGTTAGTAGAATATGATTCAAACAGAAGAACAGGATTGATGGGAATAACATTAAAAGATGATGATGAATTAATAGATGTTAGAATGACAGATGGAGAAGATAATGTAGTATTAGTAACTCGTAAAGGTATGAGTATTACATTTGATGAAAAAGATGTAAGACCTGTTGGAAGAACAGCACAAGGTGTTATTGGAATGAGACTTGACGATGGAGACAGAGTAATAGGAATGGAACCAATAATAGTTGGAAGTAAGGCAACGCTTCTTGCAATTACTGAAAATGGATTTGGAAAGAGAACAGAACTTGAAGAATATAGAGTACAAAACAGAGGTGGAAAAGGAGTTATAACATATAAAATTACACCGAAAACAGGAGAGATTGTAGGAATTAAGATTGTAAGTGGTGTTGAAGATATTATGCTTGTAACAGACACAGGTACAATTATTAGATTAAATTCTGGAGAAGTTTCAGTACTTGGAAGATCAACACAAGGTGTTACATTAATGAGAACAAATGAAGGCAAAGTAGTAAGTATTGAAAAGATCTTAGATGAAGATGAAAACTATATAATTTAACAAAAATAAGATAAGGAGATGCAAAAGCATTTCCTTTTTTTATTAAATAAAGTATAATAATAGCATAAATTCATAAACAGAAAGAGAGGAAAATGTGGATATCTTAACACTGAAATCAAAAGTAAAGTTAGGTTGTAATATGTGTGACAAGTGTTGCATATATAGGGGAGATATAAAATTAACACCGATAAATGTATGTAATATTAGTAAATACTTAAACATATCTAATGAAGAATTTATAGATAAATATACATATAGAATAGAAGAAAGACCGTTAGAACTATTTTTAAAAACAACAGGAGAAAAAAGAGAGTGTATATTATATGATAAAAAAATACATGGATGTGGTATTCATAAGGTAAAACCAATGCAATGCACAATGTTTCCTCTTGTTCCAGAGAATTTAAAAAGAGATTATTTTTATGATTCTGAACAATGCAAATTAGAGAATGCAAAAGAAATAACAGTAAATGATTGGCTAAACGGAAACAATAACAACTATAAGAAAAACAAAGAAATCTGTTTAAAATGGATTGAGTTTCTAGAAGAGATTCAGCCAAGGATATTTAACTTTGATAAAGATAAAATAGATAAATATTATACAATAATGTTTGATGATTATAATTTAAAAAACTCTAATTATAAAAAGCAAATGATAAAAAAAATGGAAATTATTAGAAAAAATCTTGTATGATTTGATTTAAATATTAAAACTTGGTGTTATACCCTTGGAATTACAATTACGAAAGTATGATTGTGATGTCAACAAATTTCATGATTTTTCTCAAGCACAAGATACAACAGACTGTAAATAAACCAGCACCCAAGGCTTATTTTGCCTTGGGTGCCATTTTTAAAATATTATAATTATTTTTATAAACAATTTTTAAGTGATTATCTCAAAGCTATATTTCTTTTTTTGCTTTTTTAAATCTTAAATCATCACCAAAAAATCTAAGGAATCGATAGTTTCCCGCTAGTCTAGAGCCAATTCTTGTTGTATATGTTTGGAACAATTCATCAACATTTAAATTTGTTGAAATGATTGTTTTTGTAATCTTATGGTTTTGATTTAATAATCTCGTGTTAATAATTGTAAATAATTCTGTAATTTTTGTATCAGTAATTTTTTCTGTACCAAGATCATCAATTATTAATAAATCAACATTTAGAATGTTTTCGTACAAATCAAATTTTGCATGATCTCTTCCAAATTTTGCATCATTTATTTCATCAAACATAACAGGAGCTGTCTGATATAAAACAGTTTTACCCATTTTAAGTAATTCGTTTGCAATACAATTTGTTAAAAATGTTTTTCCAACTCCTGTATTTCCAGTGAAAATCAAGTTCTTTTCTTCGGGATCATCAAAATTGTCAATAAAATTTTTTGCTTTTTCTCTGATGATATTTATATTTTCTCTAGGAGAAATATCTGATTTATATTTGTCTTTATCAGGTTTATCAGAAAAGATTCTAACATTAAAACTACCAAAGTTTTCTCTTTCTAAATTTCCCATATTTGATTTGTTATACGCAATATCAAAAATTCTTTGTTTTAAACATGAACACATTGATGATGTTCCATCTTTTTGAATATAGCCTGTATCTTTACACAATTTGCAATCAAATTGTGGATTAAGGTACGAATTATCTTTTAGTAAATCTTTTAAAAATGAATTTTTTTCTTTAATCAAACTATTATTTTTTTTCTTTAATTCACTTAAAAGAGACTCTTTTTCCTTGCTATCTGACGACATCATTGTTTTTAAAGTTTGAATAGAATTTGAAGAAAGTTCATTTTCGATTTCCACTAAACGAGGATTAACTGTTAATAATTCTTGTTTTCTTTCTTCAGCTTCTTTTATTTTAGTACTACGCTTATTTTCATATTCTCTTAAAACTTGTTTTAATAAAGAATTGTCCATCTATTTTCCCTTCTAATTATCATATAATGAGTCTAAATTATCAAAAGTACTTTGTGTATATTCAAAAACTGTTTTTTCAACTTGAGATTTTTTCTTATCTTTTTCTTTTATAGAATTTAAATAAGTTTCTATTTCATCAGTAGAATGAAGGTCCTTACTATGCCAATCTGTAAGTAAAGTATCTATGTAATCAAATCTAACTTTATTATTTGAAGAAGCTTTTTTTAGTGCTATTTCAATTATTTCCATTGGATATCCATAATTTTCAGTCCATTTAACAATATCTTCTTCTTCATAAGAAGTTAAACTTCTGCGTAAATTAAGCTTTTTGGCAATTTCACTATTTATACTTGTCCTTTTTTCTTGTTTCTCAAAATAGCTATCTAATTCATTAAATGTTTTAATATTGTTTTTGCTCCATGCATCTGCGGTTGCTTGAATATAGTTTCTATGTAATGCTCTTTTATCATATGCATAATTAAATAAAGCAAGCATAACTTGTTCATCAAATCCATATTTATTAAACCATAGATCAATGTCATTATACCAAGATGGAGACATTACTCCTGAAAAGAATTGAGCATTAATACTCTCTATAACTCTAGCACGAGCTTGACTTTGAGAATTCTTAATAGCATCTTCAGGAGAAGATGTTACTTTAGGAGTATACAATTTTAACAATTCTATTTCTTGGATATCAGCTAGAGTATAGCCATCAGTTTTCTTTACTAAAATACCTTTATCTTCCCAAAATTTAATTGCATCTTGAACATCAGGAAAATCTAAAGATAGAGTTTTTGATAAATCATTTATCTTTATTTCTTTATTGTACTTTGATAAGAAAAGCATATAAAAATATACTTTAATAGAATTACCAGAGGCTTCTGGTAAATATTCTGTAAAAAACACGTCTGGAATTTCTGTACTAGAAAAAAGAAGAGACTTATCATTTTGAGATAGCTTCATTAAAATCAAACCCCTTTACTACACTTCACAAATTATCTTCTTTAGTACAATGTGTAAGGATTATATCATTTAAAAACAATAAATACAATAATAAAATTATTTTTTATAAAGATAAACTTTTTGACTCATTAAATACTTAGTTATAAATCTAAAAACGGTTATAAAACTTTCTTTATTTAAACCTATAATGCTAATTAAAAATATAGGAAAAAATAAAGAAACAAAAAAGAATATTTTAAAATTAATACTAGAAAATATTACATTTACAATAAAATATAAAATGATTGCTACAACAATATCAATAATAGCTGTAGAATAGTCTATAAAACCAAAAAGCTTAGATTTAAAATTGTAATTTTTAGGATAAATAAAATGCATTTAAAACCTCCTAATTATTAAAAATGGAAGTAAGATTTGAGTTAATAGTAGTTGATATTCCACCAAAAAGCTCTTTCATATAACCATTTGCTTTTGTGAGAGCATAAATTATTCCTATAAAAAGAATAGAATCAAAATTAGATGAATTAGCCAGTGGAATACTAAAAGAAAGAAGTAATATAAGAGCAATAAGTATTTGAACAAATAGAAGTGATAAAAATGTTTTAATCCATACTTTAAAAAACCAGTCTGTGGAATTAGATACTAAACTTAAAAATGCAAATGGACTAATAAGAATAAATATTTGAACCATTATATATCTTAAAGAATATGTAAGAATTAAATTGATTAATCCAAAACTAGTAAAAGTTTTAATTATTCCGTTAAAGGAGAATAAATTTAATTCTCCGGAAAAATAGATTGTTTTATTAATATTATTAATAAAATTTGAAAAGCTTATATCAGTACTAAAAAGAGATTGCCCTATAGATAGAATTACTTTTGTGATTATAGAAATTATAAAAATGACTTGTTCACAAATCCATAAAGATGAGTTCATTATAATAATAAAAATAATGGCTTTAAATACAAATTGTTTAGGGGTATCTATTTTAGAATAAGTTAGATGAGAAATAAGAAAAGCGATAGCATAATATATAATAAAGCCCAAAATTAAACTGTTACATATTAGTAAAATACCATCAGCACTATTTGAACCAAAAATTTTCTCAAAGTATTTATTTGATAAAATTGAGGTATCAATAAATGCTAAGTCATCAAGGAAAGAATAGATAGAATTATCAATTGAAGATAGTAAAGAACTTAATAATTCATTAATAGACTTAAAAATAATTTCTGATAATTTTATTGAGTTTTCCATACATTAAGTCCTTTATGAAAGTAAGGTTTGGAATAAGGATAATATTAGATCTATAGAAAGAATAAATCCATAAGAAAACAAAGTTCCTCTAATAAGTTTATTTGCAGTTCTGATTTTTTCTTCATCACCAAAACTAAATTTTTTCATGAGTACACCTGTTCCAACAGATACAGCGGCAGCTGGTGTCGATATTTTGACTATATAGCTTTCAATTTTTTGAAAAGCACTATTTAGAGTAGATACAAGCTTTGGATCTGCAGCAAATACATTTGTGTGATAACAACAAATGAATAGTACAGAAATCATTGCTGAATATATAATTTGTAATTTTTTATTTTTCATTTACATTTTTCCTTTCACATATTTTTCTTTTTCATAATATGGTATCATTTGCAATTTAATTGGTTCTAAGATTTTGAAACCATTTGATATAAAACCCAAACATTGAAAAGTTTCTAAATCTTGAGAGAAATAATTTGTATCATATCTGTAATCATTTTGAGTGTACCTATTATAGCTTTCAGATACACTAGAGTTTTGTGAAACTAGTTTATCGATTATAAAATTTCTTTTTGTTTCTTTTGCGTTTTCAGAAATAGTTGTTGAAATTTTTTCTTTTTCTTCTTTTCCTAGTAGTTTTTGAGCCTCTTCTATAGTATAAATGTCATCAGTTCTGAACCATAATTTATTAATCATATTTTGAATAATTACTTTACAACTATTCTCATCTTTTATAGCATTTTTAATAGAAGAATAGCTTTGAGTAGCGATAATGTTAATACATTTTGCTTCTCTTGCTTGAGAGAAAAAGTCAGCATCTGTTGATGTAACATATTCTTGAAATTCATCACAAATAAAAGCATTTTTTCTAAAATTTTTTTGTTTATTTAATGTAGATAATACCTCGGTTTGAAAATCTAATTTTAAATATGCAGCAATTATTTTAGATAGATTCTTATATTCTGCTAAATTCATATTTAGGACAACAATTTTTCCTTTTTCAAGAATTTCTTTAAATCCATCAAACCTAATTTTTTCTTTTTGAGGACAAAAGACTTTTGATGCTTGATAATCAGAGACAAAGACATTTGTTATTCTGCTAATTTCAGACTTTAAAATTGAAATGGTTCTACTATCTAGAGAAAAAAACTCCTTTTCAAAAAAGTCAATGCATGAAAGAAGATTATAAGCATCTTCATTAGAAAACTTGCCAGATTTAAATAAATTCTTAACAATAGATAATTTTTGAAAATAATATTCAGGAAACATTATTAATTTGTGTAGTTCTGCAAAAGTAACATAGTTATTGTTGTATAATCTACAAAATTTAATTGCTTCGGCAAGAATTTGTTCAGCCTTATCTAACCAATATGATTCTGAATTATTAGGACTAAATAAACTTAAAATAGTTTTTAATCTATTAGCCAGTACAATAGGTGACAAGTGAGGTTTATCTAAAGGATTATAGGTATAATTTCCAGATAAATCTATTGCAATAATATCAGATAATCTTCCTGAGTTGTTAGCAAAATCAAGTACTTTTTGGAAATAGTTGCCTTTTACATCTAAAATTAACATTGCTAGTTTTTCATTATAATTATTTGCTTGGTAATTAATAAGCTGTTCTGTAAAAGGATACATAGCAGAAGATGTTTTTCCTGTACCAATTGTTCCGGTAATTAGTATGTTTTGATATAATCCTGACTCTTCAATATAAACAGGTAAATCATCATTTATGCCTATAGTTAATTTCAAACTTGAAGATGGATGATGATGCCTCTTTTTTGACTTTTTAATAGGAAAATATATCTTGCTTGAAATGTTTATAAAAACTATAAAGTAAGAAGCTGTAAAAGACATAAGATAATACTTTTTGATTTTAGCCCATGTTTCTGGATATGTTTCTACAATATCAAATTTGTGTATAGCATATGGAAAAATAAGATGTTTTGCTTTAAGTATAGGTTTAAACCAATAATATATACAAGAAAAAAGCATAGAGAAAGATATTAAAAAGAAAAAGATTTTGATAATTAAAATTTTTAATTTCATAATTGAGTTTTCTTGAATTTTAATTTAGATCCTTGCAAATTTTGCAAAAAGAATATTTCTATAAGAGAGTACAAAAAATAAATGATTATAAATAGATAGATACCAAAAGTTATAAAAAAGAGATTAAATAAAATTTCCAAAGAAATCACCTCTTTTTTTATAAGTTTGTGATATCATACAACAGTTTTTTAGGTTTGTCTAGAGCTTTTTTAAAAAAAGTAAAAATATTACTCTAATTGTACCAACCTAAAAGTGATGTACCGCTGATGGAAATGCACATGGAATAACAGTAACATGCACAGAAGCAGATGCAACAATAAAATACGGAGAAACAGAAGGAACATATAATTTAAGTGCAAGTCCAACATTAACAAATGTGGGAACAAAAACAGTATATTATCAAGTAACAAAAGAACCGGATAAAACAGATTATATAGAAGAACAAGATTTTGATATAACAGGAATGGAAATAACAGCAACATATAGTGACAATAGCATAAGTCTGATAACAAATTATATAATTGAAAATGGAAATAACTTAGAAGAAGGGCAAACAAGTATAATAATAAGTTACACAGAAGATGGAGTAACTAAGAAAGTAGCACAATCAATTACTGTAACAAAGAATAACAACGGCAATGAAGATGATATAGTTGATGAGCAATATGGATATAATATAAAAGGTACAAAAATTACCAATATAAAGAATAAAACACCAATTTCGGATTTTATAAATAATCTAATAAAAGAAGAAGGTTATGAAGTAGAAATTACAAAAGATGGAGAGAAAGTAACAGAGAATTACATATCAACAGGAATGGTAGTAAAAATAACAAATGGTAGAGGAAAAACAGTAGAATATATAGCAATTGTAAAGGGTGACATAAATGGAGACGGAGTTTCTAATGTAAGAGATTCATTGTTAATAAAAGCATTTAGAGCAGAAATAGTAAATCCTACAGATGCAGAATTTGAAGCAGCAGATATTGATGATGATGATAAAATAACAAACATGGATACAAAAAGAATATTATTCCATAGAGCAGAAGTAATTGGATACGATTTGAATTACTAATACTAAAAGAGATACATTAAAATGTATCTCTTTTTTTAAAACATTTTTAAATTATATGTGAATATTAGGTTTAATAGAAATGTTATTACAACAAACACATATTGATTAGATAAAAATAAAAAAGTAATTATTGAGAGTACTTAATCCTTAGGTAATAGTAAAAAAAGAATTGTTTTAGTAATAAAAATGATATAAAAATAGTATTAAAATGAAATAAATCCATTAAAATATAGTTCCGTAAATAGGTACAAGGCGTTTTTCATCTCTGGCAAAAAAGGCATATTGAAAAGAACCTTCTTTATATATATTAATATCTTAAGTATTTAATTAAGAAGTTTTTTAAAGGAGAAAACTATGAACGAAAGAGTCTTTAAAAGAACAATAGCGATTTTATTGCTATTAGTTTTACTAGGTGGATACATGTTTCCAATACCAGCTCATGCTGAAACAGGCTGGGTAGAAAAGTATGGCAATTGGTATTATTACGATGAAAACGGAAATAAGGTAATAGGTTGGCTGGAACTTAATGGATATAAGTATTATCTAAAACCAGAGAGTTCAGGGAATATAGCCGGAACCCGGTGTAATGGCACAAGGTTGGGAACAAATAGGTGATTATTGGTATTATTTTAGAGTTTCAAATGATACTGAACTAGAACCATTTGGATTTCCAGTGGGAGCTATGATAAAAGGAAGACTGGCTGTTAATGCTGTTACTTATCAACCTCCTAAAGAGTACTTTTATTTTTGTGAGACACAGAATGCAGTAAGTGGATACCCAGAAGGAGCCATGGTAAAAAACACTACATATAAAGGCTGGAATTATGGTAGTGATGGTAAATGTACTAACAATGGTAATATAATAATAAACATTGAATACTATATGGATACGAATGGAACAGTAAAATATGTGGTTACAGCAAATGAACCACTTAGTTTTAATTATAATCCTGTTAGTCCTTATACTGATCGATATGAAGGAACAACTTTTAGAGATTGTGAACTTTCTTATACTGATATGATTGGTAATATTGGTTCTACTGTTACTATAGATGTATCTAGTATTGGACCTTATGAATATTCAGTAAATAGTGATGGAAATAGTGTTACATTAATAAAATACAAGGGCGATAAAACAAGAGTTAATATTCCATCAAAAATTAATAGTTATACAAAAAACAATTTAACAGTAACAGGAATAAGTAACAATGCTTTTACGGTGATACCAGGGATTACAAATTTAACAATACCAAGTACAGTAACCAATATAGAGGGATCCTTAATAGGCACTGGATATAGAGATGAACTATTAAATGTAACTGTTGACAGTAATAATCCAAATTATTTAAGCGAAAACGGAATCTTATTTAACAAGGATAAAACCAAATTATTATTATATCCGGCTGCTAAAACGGAAACATCATATACTATTCCAAACACAGTTACCGATATTGGTAGTGCATTTTATCAATGTAAAAATTTAACAAGCATTAACTTATCAGAAAATATATCAGAAATAGGGCAATCAGCTTTTAGATATTGTACAGGGTTAACATCTATAACAATACCAGAAGGAGTAACACGTGTATGGGGATCGGCATTTGCAGGATGTTCTAATTTAAAAAACGTTTCACTACCAAGTACAGCGTATATAGAGGGTTATACTACTTTTTCTGACTGTACTAGTTTACAAAATATAACAGTTTCTGATAATAGTTCGGAGTATACAAGCCAAAATGGCGTGTTATATAGCAAAAGTATGAGCACCTTAGTATTGTATCCTCAGGGAAGAACAGAAACATCATATATAGTTCCAGCTGAAGTAAGGATAATAAAAAATTCATCTTTTAAAAACTGTGTTAATTTAAGAACTGTGACAATTCCAAGTACAGTAACTACAATGGGCGGGGTAAATATATTTGATGGATGTGAAAATATTACAATAAGATGCCAATCAGGTTCTGCAGCAGAACAATATGCAATAGAAAACAATATTAATTATGAATTATATACAGAACCAGCTTTAAATGTAACAGCAAGTGGATATACAGGAACATATGACGGACAACCACATGGAATAACAGTAACATGCACAGAAGCAGATGCAACAATAAAATATGGAGAAACAGAAGGAACATATAATTTAAGTTCAAGTCCAAAATTAACAAATGCAGGAACAAAAACAGTATATTATCAAGTAACAAAAGAAGGATATAAAACAACAACAGGATCAGCAGTAATAAAAATAAATAAAGCAAGTGGAGAAATAACATTATCAGCAACGAGCGGACAAGTAACAAAAGGCTTAACAAGTACATTCACAGTAAACAATGTAATAGGTAGTGGA
>JAEEGL016421643.1_pt1 | contig 21516 bp, 22 predicted proteins | sample 9134231 | NCBI WGS metagenome assembly JAEEGL01 (sample SAMN16246548, study PRJNA631951) | gut metagenome | biome: gut microbiome; feature: rumen; material: fiber-attached | host: Bos | place: Iran: Karaj | collected 2018-10
ACAACATAACCATCTATTTCTTCTCTACCAGGTGAAGGTTCAGAAGTACCAGTTTTACCACCAATTGTGTAGCCATCAACCTTACCAGATTTACCAGTTCCGTCGGTTACAACACTTTCCATCATAGAAAGAACCTGTGCAGATGTTTCTTCTGAGATTACCTTTCTAACTTCTTGTGTATCAATTGTTGTTATTGCTCCAGTATTTGAATTTTCAATTTGCTTTACTATTTTAGGTTGGACTAATGTTCCACCATTGGCAACACTACAAGCAGCTGTTATTAATTGCAAAGGTGTAATTGTAAATCTCTGACCAAATGACATTGTAGCTTGTTCTGTAGGACCAACATTTTTTATATCATGGAATACTCCAAGAGCTTCGCCTGATGTAGCAATTCCTGTTTTTTCAAACAATCCAAATGCATCAAAGTATTTATACATGGTTGTTACACCAATTCTTTTACCTAGTTGCATAAAAGATGGGTTACATGAATTTGCTAAAGCTTTTCTTAAAGATTGACTACCATGTGCTCCAGTTTTTGACCAACAGTGAATTGTTCTATCAGCAACCTCTTGATATCCTTTACAGTAGAAATCTCCAGCAATATCTGGTTCAGTAATATCTTCTTCTAATGCTATTGCAGACATTAAAACTTTAAATGTTGAACCAGGTTCATATGTATTTGAAACAATTCTATTTCTCCACATTTTTTGTAGAGCAGCTGATTGTTCTTCTTGTGATAAATCATCCCATGTTTCCTTTAAAACTTCATTTGGTTCAAATGGGGTATTTAAGTTATAGTTTGGATAAGATGCCATAGCTAGGATTTCTCCTGTTTTAGGAGACATTAAAATACAACTTGCTCCTTCACAATCATCTCTTTCAGCATATTCTTTTAAATATTTTTCTACAATTAATTGAATATTAACATCTATTGTTAAATATAAATTACTTCCGTTTTGAGCTGCAATATATTGATCATTATCAGATGATATTTCATCATTGTGAACATCACCTGTTGTAACTATCTTACCAGAAGTACCTGCAAGAGTGGAATCCCAAGCAAGTTCTATTCCTTCTAGACCATTATTATCTGTTCCTGTAAATCCAATTAGATTAGATGCAAGGTCTGAATAAGGATAATATCTTTTGGTATCTGCATCAATATTAATTCCAGTAGAGATATTGTTATCTTCCATCCATTTAGTTAATGTTGTAACTTTATCTTTTTCTACTTTTTTTGCAATTATAACAACAGAAGACTTTGAATTTACTTTTTCCAAAGTTTCTTTATAATCGAGTTCAAAGATTTCGGACAAGGCTTTTGCAACTTCTTCTTTTTTTGTTATCTGCGAAGGATTAATTGAAATCGTATCTACTTGGGCACTAATTGCTAAAGTTTTTCCATTTGTGTCATAAATATTTCCACGTTTTGGAGCAATTAGTTTATTAATTGTTTGTTGGTTATATGCTGCTTGTTTTAATTCAGGACCTTTAACAAACTGTAACCATATAAGTCTACCAATTAGACACAACAATAAAAATAACACAAAAAAGAGAAGGACAATAATTCGCCTTGAGATAGAAGCTTGTTCAATAGCTTCTGTGTTTTTGTTAACATTTTTATTTACTTTCTTTTTCATAATTTCACCATTTGTATAAATATAATATTATAATAATAATTTAATAATACTTAAAAATATTCTATATTAAAATAAAATAAAAATCAATAAAATTACTATGTAAAATTATTGATTTTTACTATATGTTTTATTATTTCTTCTTATTGTTTTATCAAGCTCTGTAAGAACGCATGGTGTAATTATTATAATATTTTCCCGCCACCAATTACTATATCATTATCATAAAATACAGCTGATTGACCAGGTGTAACAGACTTTTGAGGCTCCGCTAGTACAACATGAATCTTATCATCTTGAATTGATATTTTAGCTTTAACAAGTTTTGCAGAGTATCTGATTTTAACTTCAATCTCTTCAGGTGGATTATCAACTAATATATTAAAATCAGTAACATCAAATTCTGTACTATACAATTCTTTTTCTTCACCAACTATTAATTCGTTTTTTTCTTTGTTAAATCCAACAACAAATAGAGGAACTGGATTAGAAATACCAAGACCTTTTCTTTGACCAATAGTATATCGATATAATCCTTCATGTTTTCCAAGTATTTTTCCAGAAGCATTAACAATGTTCCCAGGATTTTTAGAAATATCAGAATTCTTTTCTAGAAATTCTTTGTAATTTCCATCTGGTATAAAACAAATATCTTCACTATCAGGTTTGTTAGCATTTAATAGATTATGCTTTTTAGCTATTTCACGAATTTGATCTTTAGACTCAAAACCTCCAAGAGGGAAGAGTACATGATCTAGTAAATCTTTTGGAATACTGTATAAAACATAGCTTTGATCTTTGCCAATAGCATCTGATTTTCTTAGTACATTTTGTCCATAGTTTTCATCATATTCAATTTTTGCGTAATGGCCAGTTGCAATATAATTACAATCTAATTCTTGAGCTTTTTTATACATTGCCCCAAATTTTAAGTGCTTGTTACATTCAATACAAGGATTTGGAGTTCTGCAATGTTTGTATTCACAAATAAAATCATCTATAACATATTTATCAAAATCATCTTTAAAATTCAAAGTATAGTGTGGAATACCAAGGTAATCACAAACTCTTTTGGCATCCATTGTAGAAGCTAAATTACAGCAGCTGCCTTCGGTATCTTCAGTTCCTTCAAATAATTTCATTGTAACACCAATAACTTCATATCCTTGTTCTTTCAATAAAATTGCTGAAACAGAGCTATCAACACCGCCACTCATACCTAGTAAAACTCTTTTATTGTTTTCCATTTAAATCTCCTTAAAATAATATAAAAATAATTATCAATATTATATCATAGTTTAGACAATTAAGCAAACAAATAAAATGAAATCAGTATAAACATTGACAATATAATATAAAAAATGTATAATAAAAATAGGAAATGGAGAATCCACAAACGTGGTTTGCCGATCTGATATATAAAAACACACCTGAACCGGTCAAGTTAACAGATGTGTTTTTTTATTGTCTATTTGCTTGAAATTATAACAGTTATAATCAAGGCAAATACTATAATAGTTTCAACAACTAAGCTAAATAAAAGTATGTAAATTATTTCTAATAAACTAGCTTCTATCATAGCACCACCTCCATTCTCGTAACACATGTTACGGACTAAAAGTGGCAAACCACATCTGATTATCCTCATTTCCTATGAACATAACCATATAATATTTTTTACAAAAAAGCAAGCGAACATTTGAAAAAATGTTTTGATACTTGTATTTTTTTTACAAAAAGTATTATACTATAAACAGAAAAAATAAATAACAATAGGAGGAAAAAGAATGAGCTATAAAGCAGTAGAAATTAAAAAAGGGATAAAGGTTCATTTTATAGAAACAAAAAAGTTTAAAACTAACCTTTTATCAGTTTTCTTAACAACACCATTAAACAAAGATAATGTTACTAAAAATGCAATGATACCAGCTGTGTTAAGAAGAGGTAGTAAAAATATGCCATCACAAGATGAAATAAGCAAAAACTTAGAGGAAATGTATGGCGCAAGTTTTAATTGTGGGATTGATAAAACAGGGGATAATCAAGTAATAAAGTATTATCTAGAAGCAATATCAGATGAATTTTTACCACAACCAGAAAATCTTTTAAAGAATGCGATTGATAAAATTATTGAAATAGCATTTAACCCTTTAATAATAAATGGAGCATTTAAAGAAGAATACGTAGAGTCTGAAAAACAAAACTTAAAGCAAATTATAGAAGGTAAAAAAGACAATAAAGCTCAATATGCTATGGATAAATGCATAGAGATAATGTATGAGAATAAACCATATGGTTTATATAAATTTGGAAGTATAGAAGAATTAGAAAAAATTAATGCCAAAGATCTATATGAATACTATAAACAATTAATATCAAAGTGTAAGATAGATATTTTTGTATCAGGAAAAAATGATGAAGCTATTGTAGAGGAGATAAAAAAACAATTTGAGTTCTTGAATGAAAGAGAACCAGAATATATTGTAAACAATAGCCAAACAGAACAAAAAGAAGAAATCAAAGAACCTAAGATTGTTAAAGAAAGTATGGATATCATACAAGGAAAACTTGTAATTGGTATGGATATAATGAATAAATCAGAAGAAACAAGATATGTTGGTTCTATGTATAATTCGATTTTGGGTGGAAGTCCTATGTCTAAGATGTTCCAAAATGTAAGAGAAAAAGAAAGCTTAGCATATACAGCAGGTTCTACTTTTCTAAAAACAAAAAACAATATATTTATTAGATGCGGGATTGAAATCAAAAACTATGACAAAGCTGTAAGTCTTATTAAGAAACAAATTGATGATATGAGAAAAGGGGATTTTACAGAAGAAGATATTCAAAATGCAAAAACAAGTATCCTAGCAACAATTAAATTTATTCCAGATGAACAAGATACAGAGATAACATATTATTTTGCTCAGGAATTGTCTGATAACCATATAGACTTTGAGGAATATGCGAATAAAATCAATAAGGTTAATAAAGAAGACATAGTAAAATTTGCAGAAGGAATTCAAATTAATACTATTTATTTCTTAAAAAATATAGACTAAGAGGAGGAAACAATGCAAATTATTGAAAATTTAAAAGTAAAAGAAAAGATGTATATAGAAAAATTAGAGAATGGATTGACTGTTATTATAGTTCCAAAGAATGATCTTCAAAAGAAATATGTGATATGGGGAACAAATTTTGGATCTATTGATAATCATTTTATTGATCCTAAAACAAACGAAGAAGTAACAATTCCTGATGGAGTAGCTCACTTCTTAGAACATAAAATGTTTGAACAAAGAACAGGAATTAATAGCTTAGATACATTATCAATGCTAGGTGTTGATGCAAATGCTTATACAACAAATGACCATACAGCGTATCTATTTGAAGCAACAGATAATTTCTATGAAGCATTTGATGAATTTATGGATTATGTACAAAATCCATATTACACAGACGAAAATGTTGAAAAAGAAAAGGGGATAATTGCTCAAGAAATAAAAATGTATGACGATGATCCAGGTTGGCAGCTTTACATGAATACAATGAAGAATATGTATAATGTTAATCCAATTAGAATTGACATTGCTGGTACTGTTGAATCAATATCAGGGATAAATAAAGAAATGCTTTATACTTGTTATAATACTTTCTACAATCCTTCAAATATGACATTAGTTATTTGTGGTGATTTTAAACCTGAAGAAATGCTTGAAGAAGTAAAAAAGAGATTAGTACCAAAAGATAAACAAGCTGAAATAAAAAGATTATATGAAAAGGAACCAGAACCAATAAATAAAAAAAGTAGTGAATCTACAATGGATGTAAGTAATCCTATATTTATGATTGGGTACAAGGATAAATTTGATAGTGAAAACAGTATGGCAAAAAAGTATATAGCTATTCAAATAGTATTAGATATGCTAATGGGAACAAGTTCAGAATTATACAAAAAATTATATGAAGCAGGACTTCTATTTGGAAGAATAGATTCTGACTACGAGTTTTCAAAAGAATATGCTCATTGTTTGATTTCAGGTCAATCAAAGGCCCCTGAAAAAGTAATTGATATGATAAAAGAAGAAATTGAAAAAGCTAAAGCACAAGGACTAAATGAAGATGATTTTACAAGAATTAAAAAGAAAATATATGGTAGCTATGTAGTAGAATATAATGAACCAGGAAATATAGCAAGAATGATTCTTTCTGATTATTTCAAAGGAATTAATAGTTTTGATTATTTAGAAAGTTATAATCTAATAACATTTGATTATGCAAAACAAATATTAAATGATTTATTTACTGACGATAAAATGGTTTATTCTATTATAAGAGGTAAATAATAAACAATATGGATGATAATAATGAAAAAAAGTAAAATAGGAGACAATAAATGATTGCATTTACATTGTTTGGAGTTGAAATCTATTGGTATGCAATAATTATAATGACAGCTTTTTTAACAGCTCTAATGATATATAGAATTAATGATGGAAAATTTGATATTAAATTTGACGATTTTTTAGATATATTTATAATAACTGTACCAATTACAATAATTGGTGCAAGACTTTATTATATTCTATTTAAATTTGACTTTTACAAAAAAAATCCTCAAGAAATCTTAAATATCAGAGGTGGAGGATTAGCTATTTATGGAGGTATAATTGCTGGTGCAATATGTGTTCTAATTCTGTCTAAAATCAAGAAAATAAACTTTTTCGACTTACTAGATTTTATTGTTCCAGGATTAGCAATTGGACAATGCATAGGAAGATGGGGCAACTTCTTAAATGGAGAAGCTCACGGTATCGAAACAACTCTTCCATGGGCTATTAAAGTAACTGAAAATGGAGTAGAAAAGTTTGTACATCCAACTTTTTTATATGAATCCATTGCCACATTTATTATTTTCTGTATATTGATTAAACTAAGCAAAAAAAGAAAATTTTCGGGAGAACTCGCTTGTATATATCTGATTCTATATTCTTTCGCTAGATTTTTTATAGAAGGTATAAGAACAGATAGTTTAATGTTATATAATATTAGAATTTCACAAATCTTGTCTTTAATTATATTTGTAACATTTTGTATTATTTTGTCGAAAAAAATCAACAAAAAAAACATAGTAAAATAATGTGATACAAAATACAAGAAAATGGCATATTATCACGCACGAAAATACTTTTATATTATTGACTGAATTGTAAAAATATGGTATTTTATAAATATCGAAATGAGATATTTGTAAAAAAAGGAGAGTGAAAAATATGCTAGATGAAAAAATTTGTGAATTACGTGATAAACTTAACAAAAGTATTGAAAATGGGGAAGATTATGAAAAAATATATAGATTAAGCGTAGAACTAGATGAACTAATTGCCGAATTTTATAGGAATGCTGATAATGTAAATGATATAGAATATAAGGTGACAGAAAAATAAAAAAACTAAATCTTTTTTTACATTAAATGGGAATTATAAATAAAAATGCTGATTATTAATCAGCATTTTTTTATAACATTTTCCAACATAATTCTTAGCGAAAATTTTCCAAATTTTTTTTATAAAATTGTAAAATTTTAATAGACTTAGAAAAATCTTCATGATATAATGACCTCACCATGAAGATGGAGGATGTTTAAATGATTTTAAAGGACTATTATAAGATATTAAATTTAGATGGACCAAAGGTTTCAGCAGAAAAAATAAAACTTGCTTATAGAGAACAAGCAAAGAAATATCATCCAGATAGAAATAGTCAAGGACAACGCAATACTGAGGAAAGATTCAAGGATATTAATGAAGCTTATAGGGTTCTATCAAATGAAACAGCAAAAAGAAAATATGATAGAGTATGGAATTCAAAAATAAAAAGAAGAACAGTTAATACTCAAACAAAACCAAAGGAAAAAGAGCCATTACAAAAAGAGCTATTTAACATGTTTTTTGGAAATACAGATGAAGTACAAAATGAAGATTTACTAAAAATAAAAGCTGGAAATAAAAAAGCAATAAAAGGGCAAAATATAGAAACTTCCATTAATGTATCAATAGAGGACGGCTTTTATGGAAAGGGCAAATCAATTTGCTTAAAAGATGAAAAAGGAAAAACAAAAACTTTCTCTTTTAAAGTTCCAGAGGGAATAAAAAATGAAGGAACAGTAAGACTTAGTGGACTTGGTAAAAAAAGCAAAAACGGTGGGGAAAATGGAGATCTGCTTATAAAGGTAAATATAGACAATTCTGAAAATTTAAAACTTATGGGTGATGACTTATATACAAATCTATTTTTAACTCCATGGGATGCTGCATTAGGAACAAAAGTTGATGTTAATGGAATAGATGAGAAAATATCAATTAAGATTCCTAAAGGAGTTCAATATGGTGAGAAAATTGAAATAAAAGGAAAAGGTTATAAAAAAACTGATGGAACAAGAGGGAACCTAGTTGTAAATACCCAAATAGTAATACCAAAACAGCTAAATGAAGAAGAAAAAGAAATAATAGAAAAGTTAAAAAATATATCAAAATTTGATCCGAATAAAAAATAAAAATAAACAAATTAACATAAAAGTAATAAATTGGTTGACAAAACCATTAAAAGGGTATATAATAAAATCTAGTGATACAAAGGAAAAAAGTATGCCCAAAAATAAGAAAAGGGGTGTTTAAACATGGAGAGTTGGCAAGGTAAACACTTTAGCATAACTGATCCAAAAGAAATCAACACAGTAATTTATCAAATTAATAGAACAGCAAAGGAATACTTAGACGAATGGCCTAAGTATACTGTAGAGCGCTTGGAATGTACAGAGGAACTTAGAGAAAAGGGAACAAGAAAAACATTCTTTGTTAACAATCCATCAACAGATTACGATCAGTTGCTGATTCTTTCTTTCGGCAAAGAAAAAGTTGTAGTTAATATGGCTCTACTGGAAGATGACAAGATAACTATTTCAAAGAAACCAATGCCTTTGAAATTCGATACATTATACTCAGATAAAACAGAATACAAAGAATTCATGTATACACCAAACTTCAAAAGACCAATTTCAATTATTGATCCAGAAACAACAGAAGAGGTTAAACCTGTTTTGTATTTTGATGAGAAAACAAATGAAGTGAAAGGTAAATGTAAATTAAAACCTTATAAATCATATTTTGCATTTGAAATTACGGACCCAAAGAATAAAGCGGATTAGTTTAGGAGGGATACTATGGGAACTACAAGTAGTGAGGATAGTAGAGTAAATATTAATAGTAGAGAATTAGCAGTTGTTCACTGCAGTGATATTTCAATAGGTAGAGATAAGGAAGTAGATCGTTATCAAGTTGAAAATGGTGCAAACGGAGGATATATACCTGAATTTGAAAACGATGGAAAAGAAGGAACTGTTATTTCACATCTTGTTACAGCATTAGATGATGGAAGTGTTGTTGCAACTTACAAAAAAGGTGGAGAAAAGGTAACATATACACTTAATGATCCAAAAAATCTTCTACAGGCAAGAAAAATAAAGGCAAATCCAGTACCTGCAAAAAGAACAAAATCATCAAATGAGGCAAGTAGATAGGTTATAAATTATAGAGTTACACTTTGGTTATAGAAGGTGATTTACAAATGAGCTATAGAATTAAAGAAATATTTGAAAGAATGAAAAAATGGATGCCCTTGTACATAGTACTATGGGCTTTCATTGTTGTTGTAATGATTGGATGTTCATATGCTGTAAGAACAATGCAATTAAATAATCAAGGCATAGATATGAACTTATTTATTACATATTTTGGTGATGCAACATCAGACCCATTTGGAGTATTAGGAAAGTGTTTAACTGGCGATTATATAGGTAACACTCTACATTGGATATTCTGGACAACAGTTGCATTCTTTATTGTAATTCTAATTGGAACACTAAGAAATTATAAAAATGGAGAATATAGAGATATTGAACATGGATCAAGTGATTGGTCAAAAGGTGGAGAGCAATATAGAACTTTAAGTAATAAAAAGGGAATTATACTAGCAGAAGGCAATTATTTACCACTTGATAAAAGAGGAAACGTAAACGTTTTGATAGTTGGACGGATCAGGTTCTGGTAAATCAACAGCGTATTCATTTCCAAATGCTTTTCAATGTTTAGGATCTTATATTTTTACAGACCCAAAAGGTGAAATTTATGATACAACAGCAGGATATTTAAAAAGTCAAGGGTATGATATAAAAGTTCTAAACTTGGTTCACCCTCAATTCAGTGATGGATATAACCCATTATTACATATATCAAGTGAACTTGATGTTGACGTTATTGCAAGTACAATTGTTAAAGGTCAAAAAACAGGAGATTCAAATGCTGACCCATATTGGGATGATATGGCAGAACTATTACTAAAAGCTTTAATATATTATTTAATAGCTACAAGACCACCTGAAGAACAAAACTTAGCAAGTTGTGCTGAACTTGTAAGAGCAGCTAATAATAATGGTGGAGGAAACTTACTTTCAGAATTAATTAATCAATTACCATATGACCATCCAGCTAGAATGAACTATAAATCAATTGAAATTGCTCCAGAAAAAACATATGGGTCAATCTTAAGTACATTACAATCTAAACTTGGTAAATTTGATTCAAAAGAGATTGCAGAATTAACATCAACTGATACAATTGATTTTGAAGCAATAGGAAAAAAGAAAACAGCATTATATGTTATATCATCAGATACGCATACAGCTTATGATTTCTTGCTTACAATTTTCTTTGCGCAGATGATACAACAATTATATGACTTTGCAGACTTTAATGGAGGAGCTCTTGAAGTTCCAACATTCTTTATACTAGACGAGTTTGCAAACATTGGTAGAATACCAGACTTCGATAAAAAGATTTCTACATCAAGAAGTAGAAAGATTTCGTTTAGTGTTATTCTACAAAACTTAGACCAATTGGAAGCGGTATATGAAAAATCATATGAAACTATAATTGGTAACTGTGATACGCACGTATTCTTAGGAAGTAACTCACAAAAAACAGTTGAATATTTCTCTAAGGCTTTAGGAGAAAAGACAATAGCAAGAGATAGTATTTCCTATAGTAGAGATAAAGACAATCAAAAATCAGGAAAGAGTTTATCTGACCAGATAATGGGTAGAGCACTTATGACACCTGATGAATTAAGAAGACTAGATCCAGATTATTGTATAATCTTTGTTAAAGGATTAAAACCAATAAAATCAAAGAAGTTTTATTACTTTAACAAACCAAATATGATAAGACAATTCAAATCTAAGGCAATTAGTCATAATGATATTGGTGAAATTGATAGAGGAGTTTGGAGAAAATATAATCCATACAATCCGTATAAACCTGAAGATGAAAACAAAGAAAAAGGTGGAACAAATAACTTGAATATTGAATCATTAGATGATTTGTTTGATGATGAACCACTAAAAGAAGAGACAAAAGCTCCTGTAGCAAATTCAGCAGTCACAGCATCGCCAGCAATGAACAACACATCAACAACTCCGCCACAAAAGACACAAGAAGAAATAGACTTTGATTTACAAAAAGAATTAGAAGCAAAATTTGATGAGTTGTTTGGACCATTAATAACAGACGATAATAATGATTAAAAATATTATAATAAAAACGATTATCCTATACAGTATTTCCGTATAGGATAATCGTTTTTTTTATATTTATTATTTAATTAACATATAAATATATATATTATAATAAAATATAATAAAAAAATAGAAAATAAATAAACGAATAATAAAAAAATACTTGTATAAAATAAATTATTATGATATATTCAAGTCTATAAAAGTCGATTTTAGGAGGTTACCATTTATGGAAAATACTATGGACATAGAAAGAAAAACAGTTTTAATAGTAGATGATGAAAAACCAATAGTTGATATATTAGCATACAACTTACAAAAAGAAGGATATGAAACACTAGAAGCAAATGATGGGGTTACGGCAGTAGACATTGCAACTAGTCAAAAACCAGATTTAATTCTTTTGGATATAATGCTTCCTAAAATGGATGGATTAGCTGTATGCAAAAAAATTAGAAATACAATGAATGTTCCAATTTTAATGTTAACAGCAAAAGATGAAGAAATTGATAAAATTCTTGGTCTTGAACTTGGAGCAGATGATTATGTTACAAAACCATTTAGCGTTAGAGAATTAATGGCTAGAGTTAAAGCAAACTTAAGAAAAGCTGAAATGGCAAATAGCAATGGAAAAGATAGCGATGATGCAACAGCCGGAAATAAAATAGTTGTTGGAGATTTAGCTTTAGACTTAGATAGATTTGAAGTTAGAGTTAAAAATCAAGTAATTGATTTAACAATAAGAGAATTTGAAGTTCTAAAATATTTAGCAAGCCAACCTGGACAAGTTGTAACAAGAGAACTATTACTTGAAAAGGTTTGGGGATATGAGTACTATGGAGATATAAGAACAGTCGATGTTACAATTCGTAGAATTCGTGGAAAAATAGAATTTGATACAAGCAATCCAAAAATCTTAATAACAAAAAGAGGCGTAGGATACTACATTGCAGGAAAATAAAATTTAAAATATACAAAAGTAGGGGTCGACGAATACGTCGACCTTTTATATATGAATTATGATATTTAATCTTGTTGATTAAATAAACGATATAACAATATGTATTATATACAATTTGGAGGAATAAAATGCTTAAAAACTTGCATATAAGAATAGTATTAATATTTTTTATAATTGAGGTAATAATAATTACAATGTTTTACGGATATGAAATTTCATATCTTGATAAGCTAAAATCTGAAGTAAATGCAGATAATATAAATAGTATTACAGAAAGCCTAAATAATCAGAAAACAGATTTAAAGAAATTATCACTAGTAACAATTGCAGCTAGTTCATTAATTACAGCAATAACAGTTACATATCTATATAGAAAATTCATATCACCAATTCACTTATTGAATGCAGATAATGAACTTGCAAAGCAGAAAAAACAAATGGAGACAATACTTTTTCATATGACAGATGGAATTATAGTTTTTAATACAAAAGGACACATTGTTTTAATAAATCCTGCAGCAACAAGATTATTAAGAATACTACCTGAAGATGAAAACTTTGACAAAATATTTGGAAAGCATAATATTGATGTTAATCTTGAAAAAATTATATACTTGGAAAGTCTTACAATGTTTGAAAAGAGGGTACAAATAGGAGATACTCATGTTAATATCCAATTTGAAGCATTCAAAGATGAAAATGAAAAACAAGCAGGAGTATTAGTATTAATACAAGATATAACAGAGCATGTTAGATTAGATGAAATGAGAAAAGAATTTGTCGCAGATGTATCACATGAATTAAAAACACCTATTACATCAATAATGGGATATGCAGATACTCTTCTAGAGGATGAATATGATACAGAGCTTCAAAATAAGTTCTTAGGAGTTATAGCAACAGAAGCAAGAAGAATGGCAAAACTAGTAAGCGATTTACTTGACTTATCAAGGTATGATAATGGACAAGTCACAGTTCAAAAAACAGAATTCGACTTGGGTCAAATGGTTAAGAAATGTCAAGAAAAGTTGCAAATTGAAATAGATAAGAAAAAACATAAAGTTGAATGTTTTGTTACAGCAAGTGTGCCTTTAGTTTATGCAGATAAAGAAGACATTGAAAGAGTTGTATTGAATATTTTAACTAATAGTATTAAGTATACAAATGAAGGCGGAAATATAAATATATATGTTGGATTTGTATATAATGATGCTTATATTAAAATTAAGGATAACGGACTTGGAATTCCAGAAAGTGATTTAAATAAAATTTTTGAAAGGTTTTATAGAGTTGATAAAGCTCGTACAAGAGCAATGGGAGGTACTGGTTTAGGCCTTTCAATTGCAAAAGAAATTCTTGATAGAAATAATGGAAGTATTGATATTAAAAGTGAAGTTGGAGTTGGTACAGAAGTAGTTATAAGAATACCAACAAAAGGTGAAAAAAACTTGAAAAATAGCCAAGAGTAATGTATAATACATGTGTATATTATAGGAGGAATGGGTTTGAAAATAGAAAAGAAAGCAATTCTTAAGGATTCATTTGAATGGCTTTACTGCGCTATTATTGCCCTTGTACTTGCAATAGCGATTAGATATTTTATAGGTACACCTACTGTAGTTAAACAATCTTCAATGTATGATACATTGGAGTCTAACCAAAGATTAATACTAAATAGATGGACCAGAACAATAAATGGAAAGGTAAATAGAGGGGATATCGTTACATTTGAATCTCCAAGTAGAATAACACTAACAGAAGATGAAGTTGACCTTGAACATCCTGAAGCCATTTATTATAATAGAAGAATGAGTTTAGTACAGAAGTTTAAATATTCCGTTTTAGAAATAAACAAGACAAGCTATATCAAGAGAGTTATAGGAATAGCAGGGGATCATATTTTAATTGAAAACGGCAATGTTTATAGGAATGGAGAAAAGTTAGACGAAGATTATATACTAGAAGGTGCTACAACAGATGGAGACAAATTCTATGATGTTATTGTACCAGAAGGGTATGTATATGTTATGGGAGACAATAGAGAAAAAAGTACAGACAGTAGAGCTTTTGGATGCGTTCCATTAGAAAAAATAGATAGTAAAGTAGGTTTAAGATTTTGGCCATTAAATAAATTTGGTGTTGTAAAATAAAAAAAGATGCAAGGGATAAAGAGATGAGTTTTGAGAGTCTAATTGGGAATAATGAAGTAAAAAACATATTAAAAAATTCAGTAACACAAAATCGTGTTTTACATAGCTATTTGTTTTCTGGAACAAAAGGTATTGGGAAATTCCTTTTCGCAAAAGAATTTGCGAAAGAAATACTATGTATTTCAGAAGAAACAAAACCATGTCAAACATGCAAATCATGTTTAGAATTTGATAGCAACAATCATCCGGATTTTTTTACAATTGAACCAGAGGATGGGACAATAAAGATTGAACAAATCAGAAAAATGCAAGAAAAGATTTTAGAAAAACCAATAGTTTCTGAAAAGAAAGTTTATATTATAAGAGATTGTGATAGAATGACAGTAGAAGCAGGAAACTGCTTATTAAAAACTCTTGAAGAACCACCAAGTTATCTTATAATTATATTGGTATCTGAAAATGAAAGCATGATTCTAAATACTATTAGATCAAGATGTACAAAAATATCATTCAAACCTATTGATAATGAAGAATTACTTAAGTATTTAAGTAATAATTATGGAATAAATGAAGTTTCTGATAATATATTAAGCCTATTTAATGGTAGTATCGGAAATGCAATAGATTACATAGATAAAAAAGAAATGTATGAGGAAGTTGAAAAAGCTTTTTCGAATATTGAAGGAACAAACACATTAGATGTTGTGAACAAGTTAGAATGCTTATACAGTAACAAGGACAACATATTTGATGTGTTAGATTATATAAATGTTCTACTAATGAAAAAAGCAAAGAGCAATTATAAATATTTGAATTATATTAAAAAAGTAGAAGAAACAAAGAAAAGATTAAAAGCAAATAGTAATTATGATATGAGCATTGATAGTCTTTTATTTGGAATATGGGAGGAATAAAACCTTTGAAAAATATAGTAGGAGTAAGATTCAAAAAGCCAGGGAAAATATATTTTTTTGAACCAGGTAAATATGAAATAAAAAGAGGAGACTTTGTTATTGTTGATACAGCAATGGGAGAGGAATTTGCAGAAGTTGTAATTCCTAACAGACAAATGCCTGATGATAAAATAGTAAGTCCTTTAAAACCAATAATAAGAATTGCAACAGAAGCGGATAAAAAACATAATGAAGAGAATAAGGTCAAAGAAAAGAAGGCTTTTGATATAGCATTAAAAACAATAAAAAAACATAAGTTAGATATGAATTTAGTAGATGCTGAATACAAATTTGATAATAGTAAATTACTATTTTCTTTTACAGCAGATGGCAGAATAGACTTTAGAGAATTAGTAAAAGAATTAGCAGCAATCTTTAAAACAAGAATAGAATTAAGACAAATAGGTGTTAGAGATCAAGTTAAGAGAATAGGTGGAAATGGAGTTTGTGGAAGAGAATTATGTTGTTGCTCTTTCCTAGGCAATTTTGAAACTGTTTCAATAAAAATGGCAAAAGAACAAAATTTATCATTAACACCATCAAAGATATCTGGTAATTGTGGAAGACTTATGTGTTGTCTAAAATATGAAGAAGAAGTATATGCTGAAAAAGTGTCTAAACTTCCAAAAGTAGGGGCAATCGTTAAGACTGAAGAAGGAGAAGGAGTTGTAGATTCTTTAGAAATATTAAAAGAAAAAATAAGAGTTAAATTTAAAGATAAAGATGGATTTTACTATAAGAAATATGATGCTGGTGAAGTTAAAGTTATAAAAGATGTAGAAGACAATAATATGGATATAGATAAAGAAAGCTTAAAAGAACTTAACGAATTAGAAAGACTTGATAAAATAGACAAAAAGAATGCAACAGAAGAAGTATAATTTAAAATTATATATAAAAATAAACTGAGAGGAGGCGATAAATATGGCATATAAAATTTCAGACGCTTGTATAGCTTGTGGAGCATGTGCAGCAGAATGTCCAGTAGGATGTATAGCACAAGGTGATGGCAAATATGAAATTGATAAAGATGCTTGCATCGGATGTGGAACATGTGCAGGAGTATGTCCAGTATCTGCACCAGAAGAAGAATAATATGTAATTTAAAAGTTGCATGGAATAGAGAGAATTACAGATTATACGTAATAATCTCTATTTTGTTTTATATAGATTAATAAAAATCAATAATTAATAATTCAGGGAGATTAATATGAAATACCAATTAACAGTAAAAGAGATTATAGATATTACAAATGGAAAGCTTATAATAGGCAATGAAAATACTATTATAGAAAACTTCTCAAGAGATTCAAGAGAAATAGAAAAAGGTGATGTATATCTTGGAATTAAGGGAGAAAATATGAATGGAAGTATTTTCTTTGAAGATACACTAAAAAAAGGAGCAAAGGGAGCTATTTTACAAGATATAGAAATAACAGATGAAATAAAAACTAAATATAAAGATAAGTTTATTGTCATAGTAGAAGATACAGTAAAAGCGATGCAGGAAATAGCTACTTATAAAAGAGAAAAATACAATATCCCAGTGGTTGCTGTAACAGGAAGTGTTGGAAAAACAAGTACAAGAGATATGATAGCAAGTGTAATGTCTCAAAAATACAAAACACTTAAAACAGAAAAGAATTATAATAATCATATAGGTGTTCCATTAACTTTATTTAAACTTAAGAATGAAGAAGCACTAACAATTGAACTAGGAATGAATCACTTGGGAGAAATAAGTGTACTTACTAAAATAGTTAAGCCAACTATTGCAGTAATTACTAATGTTGGAACTGCTCATATAGGGATTTTAGGATCTAGGGAAAATATATTAAAAGCAAAACTAGAAATACTTGAAGGTCTTGATGAAAATGGTTATGTAGTAATTAATAATGATAATGATCTATTACATAACTGGTATGAAGAAAACAAAGATAAATATAGAATTATTACATATGGAATAGAAAACGAAAGTGATTATATGCCAGAAAATATAAAACTTGAAGAAAAAGGAAGCAAATATACTTTAAAAGACACAGATGAGGTTATAGAAGTTCCGATAGGTGGAAGTCACTTTATATTAAATAGTTTATGTGCTATTGCAGTTGGAAGATTAAACAATATTCCAATTGATAAGATAAAACACGGAATAAAAAAGGTAAACATTACTAAAAACAGAATGGATATTAGTACTATAGGTAACAATATCACAGTTATAAATGACTATTATAATGCAAATTATGATTCTATGAAAGCAGCAATAGAGTATTTAGGACATATAAAGAATAAAAGAAAAATAGCAGTATTAGGGGATATGCTAGAATTAGGAGATTATTCAAAAGAATTACATGAAAAAGTAGGAAAAGTAGCGGCAAATAACAAATTAGATTACCTAATAACAGTGGGTAAAGAGGCTCATTATATAGCACAAGAAGCAAAAGAACACATTCCTAATATTATAGAATGTAATAATAATATAGAAGCAATCAAAATAATAAATGAAATAAAAAAAGATGATGACTATATATTATTAAAAGCATCTAATGGAATGAAATTTGGAGAAATATATGAGGGAATGAAAGAATAAAATAAAAAATAGAAATTTATTTACGGAACAGTACAATATGAAAAATATTTACTGTTCTGTTTTATTTTTGTAATATTATGAAAAAAATATTAAAAACTGTTGACAGCCGTAAGACAAAGATGTATAATATAGAAGCGTTTAGATTTGCGATGAAGCAAGATGTGGCTACATCCTTACGGAAACAGGGGATGGAGGGAACTCTTGTGGAGTATGTCTTGGCTTAGACCGGGCGATAAGTTTTAAAATAAGCACTTATCCCAAGAATAAATACGCAATTTTTGGGTTTTAATATTGGTAGATTAAGAAACACCAGGGTGCGTTTAAGACTTGCCATAAAATTAGGTCACAATTTAAATTATTTTAAGGAGGGAAAATTAATATGGCAACAAACAATGTGGTAGCAAGCGAAAAAATCAGAATAAGACTAAAGGCTTATGATCATGTAGTTTTAGATCAGTCTGCTGAAAAAATAGTAGATACTGCTAAAAGAACAGGAGCAAAAGTTTCAGGTCCTATTCCATTACCAACACAAAAAGAAGTTGTAACAATCTTACGTTGTCCTCATAAGTACAAAGATTCAAGAGAACAATTTGAAATGAGAACACATAAAAGAGTTATAGACATTCTTTACCCAACACAAAAAACAGTTGATAGTTTAATGAAGTTAGAATTACCAGCTGGTGTTGATGTAGAAATGAAATTGTAATATTCATTTCATATTATAATAAGTAGAAAATTTAAATTTAGAAATTTAATTCTTAAAAAACCAAGCTGGTGAGAAATATTAAGATAAGTAAACCCATCAGCCAATAGTTAGGAGGAAATAAAATGAATAAAGGTTTAATAGGAAGAAAAGTAGGAATGACTCAAATCTTTGATGAAAAAGGATTAATCGTTCCAGTAACAGTTATTGAAGCTGGACCTTGTGTTGTAGCTCAAGTTAAAACAGAAGAAACAGACGGATATAACGCAATTCAATTAGGTTTTGGAGATGTTAAAGAAAAACATATGAATAAACCAGAAATGGGACATTTCAAAAAATCTAAAATAGCAAACAAAAAACATTTAAGAGAATTTAGAGTAGATTCAGTTGAAGAAGTAAAAGTTGGAGATGAATTCAAAGCTGATATATTCGCTGCTGGTGACAAGATTGATGTTCAAGGTAAAACTAAAGGAAAAGGATTCCAAGGTGTTATCAAACGTCATGGTCAACACAGAGGACCTATGGGACATGGTTCTATGTATCACAGAAGACCAGGTTCAATGGGAGCTTGTTCAACACCAAGTAGAGTTTTCAAAGGTAAAAAATTACCAGGACATATGGGAACTCTAACAGTTACAATTCAAAACTTAGATGTTGTGAGAGTTGATTTAGATAAAAATGTATTATTAGTAAAAGGTAGTGTACCAGGACCAAAAGGTGCAATACTAAAAATAAAACCAACAGTAAAACTAAGTAAATAAGAGGAAGGAGGAAATACGAAATGCCTAAAATAGATGTATATGATGTTAAAGGTAAAAAGGTTAGTGATTTAGAATTAAAAGAAGAAGTATTTGGAATCATACCAAATGAAGCTGTAGTACATAGTGTATTAGTTAACTTCTTAGCTAACCAAAGACAAGGTACACAAAGTACAAAAACAAGAAGTGAAGTTCGTGGTGGTGGAAGAAAACCATGGAGACAAAAAGGAACAGGTAGAGCAAGACAAGGAAGTATACGTGCTACACAATGGATAAAAGGTGGTATCGCTTTAGGACCAAAACCACGTAGCTATAAATATACTGTAAATAAGAAAGAAAAGAGATTAGCAATAAAATCTTTATTAAGCTCTAAAGTTATAGAAAATGAATTAGTAGTTGTAGATAAATTACCATTCAAAGAAATTAAAACTAAGAACATGGTTGATACATTAAACAACCTAAAAGTTACAGAAAAAGCTTTAATTTTATTACCAGAAAAGAATGAGATAGTTCAAAAATCTGCAAGAAATATTGAAGGAGTTAAAACAACATTAGTTAATACAATTAATGTATATGATTTATTAAAATACAATAAACTAGTTGTTACTCTAGACACAGTTAAAAAATTAGAGGAGGTGTACGCTTAATGTTACCAGAAGATATAATTGTAAGACCAATCGTAACAGAAAAAAGCAGTGACGGAATACAAAACGGAAAGTATACCTTTGAAGTAAATAAAAAAGCAACAAAAGTTGATATTGCAAAAGCAGTAGAAAAACTTTTTGAAGTAAAAGTTCTAAACGTAAACACAATGACAGTTAAAGGAAAAGAAAAAAGAGTTGGAGCTCATACAGGAAAAAGACCTGACTGGAAAAAAGCAATAGTAACTATTGATACAAATCCAAGCGAAGCAAGCTATTTAGGAAAAGGTGGAAAAGCCGTTAAAGGAACTAAAAAATACAAAGACGCTATTGATGAATTCATGGGTGCTTAATTATTAAGTTAGTTCAAAAAATTATCTGGAAAATACCAGGACAATAAAGAATATCTGCCATGCGGAGCAGGAAAAAATCCGTAAATATGAAAGAAAAGAAACGACAAAATAAGGAGATCGTTTTTAGGAAAGGAAATAAGACAATGGGAATGAAATCATTTAAACCATATACTCCTTCAAGAAGAAACATGACAGTTTCTACATTTGAAGAAGTAACAAAGAAGACTCCTGAAAAATCTTTATTAGCAAAGAAAAAGAAAAATGCAGGAAGAAACTCTTATGGAAGAATAACAGTTAGACATCAAGGTGGAGGAAACAGACAAAAATATAGAATTATTGATTTTAAAAGAAATAAAGAAGATATGTTTGCAACAGTACTTGGTATCGAATATGATCCAAACAGAAGTGCAAATATCGCTTTAATCGAATATGAAGATGGAGAAAAAGCTTACATCTTAGCACCACAAGGATTAACAGATGGTGATAAAGTAGTAGCTGGAAAAAATGCAGATATCAAACCAGGTAACTGTATGCCAATCGAAAACATACCAGTAGGTACTTTAATTCACAATATCGAATTAAATCCAGGACAAGGTGGAAAAATGGTTAGAGCAGCTGGACAAAGTGCTCAACTTATGGCTAAAGAAGGTAAATATTCACATGTAAGATTACCATCTGGAGAAATGAGATTAGTTTTAACAGTATGTAGAGCAACAATAGGAAGCTTAGGAAATGCAGATCATGAAAATGTTAAACTTGGTAAAGCAGGTAGAACAAGACATATGGGAATTCGTCCTACAGTTAGAGGATCTGTTATGAACCCAGTAGATCACCCTCATGGTGGTGGTGAAGGTAGAGCACCAGTTGGTCACGCTGGACCAATGACTCCTTGGGGTAAACCAGCTCTTGGATATAAAACAAGAGATAAGAAGAAAGCTTCAAATAAATTTATTGTTAAGAGAAGAAAATAAAATAGCAAGTTAAAATATAATTAATTTTCAGAAAGGAGATAAATCATGTCAAGATCAAGCAAGAAAAAACCTTATGTAGCACCAGAATTAATGAAAAGAGTTGTTGCTATGAATGAGGAAAATAAAAAAGAAGTTTTAAAAACATGGTCAAGAGCTTCTACT